>Ga0210384_10001942_pt1 | contig 26430 bp, 20 predicted proteins | sample IncBWH2MmetaG_FD_160574 | JGI IMG/M metagenome (GOLD analysis project Ga0210384, IMG submission 160574) | Forest soil microbial communities from Barre Woods Harvard Forest LTER site, Petersham, Massachusetts, United States - Inc-BW-H-2-M | ecosystem: Environmental > Terrestrial > Soil >...
CCACGCTCTCGGTGGACGACACCCGCGACTGCATCGAGGCGCTGCGGCGCCGCTTCCCGAAGATCGTCGGGCCGCCCAAGAACGACATCTGCTACGCCACCCAGAACCGTCAGGCCGCGGTGAAGACGGTGGCCGGCGAGGTGGACGTGCTCCTGGTCATCGGCGCGGCCAACAGCTCCAACGCCAACCGGCTGGTGGAGGTCTCCACCGTGCTCGGCACGCCGTCGTACCTGATCAACGACAAGAACGACATCCGCCCGGAGTGGCTCGAGGGCGTCGGTCGCGTCGGGGTCACCGCGGGGGCCTCCACGCCGGAGTTCCTGGTGACCGAGGTGGTGGAGGAGCTGCGGCGGGTCCACCGCTCGGACGTCCGCGAGGTTCACGTGGTGGAGGAAGACGTGCGCTTCGGTCTGCCCCGCGAGCTGGAGGACTTCGCCAAGGCCGCCGGCAAGACCCTGCCCCCGCGGAGCGGCGCGGTGGCGGTGAGCGGCTAGCCGTGCGCCTCGTCACGTTCCGCCGCGGCCGCGGAGAGCCCAAGCCGGGCGCGCTCTGGCAGGAGCACGTGCTGGACCTGGGGGGCCTCGCCAAGGATCTGGCGACCCAGCGGGGCACGGTGCGGCGCGGGCGCGGCGGCTTCCCCCGCTCGGTCCTCGAGATCGTGCAGGGCGGTGAGGCCACGATCGCGCTCGCGCGCGAGGCGTGGGAGCACGGTCAGCGCCTCGTCGGCCAGCAGGCCGCCGAGGATTTGGCCCAGCGCCGGCTCGCCTATCCGCTCAAGCGCATCCGGCTCCTGGCCCCGATCCCGCACCCGTCGCGCAACATCTTCTGCCTCGGGCGGAACTACGCGGACCACGCCGCGGAGCGCGGCGCGGCGGCGCCGGAGCACCCGGTCTACTTCACCAAGCCCGCGACCGCGGTGGTGGGGCCGGGCGACGACGTGGTGCACCACGCCATCACCAAGGAGCTCGACTACGAGGTCGAGCTGACGGTCGTGATCGGCACCGGGGGGCGCGACATCGCGCGCGCCGACGCGCTCCGGCACGTGTTCGGCTACACGATCATCAACGACGTGACCGCGCGCGATCTGCAGAAGCGCCACCAGCAGTGGTTCAAGGGCAAGTCGCTCGACACCTTCTGTCCGATGGGCCCGGTGCTGGTCACCGCCGACGAGCTGCCCGATCCGCAGGCCCTCGCCATCTCGCTGCGGGTCAACGGCCAGCTCCGCCAGTCGAGCCACACGTCGAAGATGATCTTCCCGGTGGCCCAGTGCATCGAGGTGCTCTCCCAGGGCATGACCCTGCTCCCGGGCGACATCATCGCCACCGGCACCCCCGAAGGCGTCGGCGCCGCCAGCGGGAATTTCCTCAAGGCGGGCGATCGCCTCGAGGCCGAGGTGGAACACATCGGCATCCTGCCGAGCAAGATCGTCCGGCCCTAGCGCAGGGCGCATCAGTCGCCGGGCCGCATGGCCACCTGGGACGAGTTCGAGGCCGCGGCGCCCGAGCTCGCCGGGATCGGCCGCGCGCTGCTGAACCAGTTCGGGGTGGGGCTGGCCTTCCTGGCCACGGTGGACGGCACCGGCGCGCCCCGCCTCCATCCGGTGTGCCCGGTCCTCTCCTCCCACGGCCTGCACGTGCTCATCACCGCCGCCTCGCCGAAGCGCGGAGATCTCGCGCGGGACGGGCGATACGCGCTCCAGACCTTTCCGCAGCCCAAGCCCGGCGGCGACGAGTTCTACGTGGCGGGCCGGGCCCGACGGGTCGACGACGCCGCGATCCGCGCGGCGGTGCTCGAGGCCGCGCGGCACATGGCCGACGCCTCGGAGATCGTGTTCGAGCTCGGCCTCGAGCGGGTCATGCACACCCGATGGGAGAATCCGCTCACCCCCGAGATGCGGCCCGTCCAGCGCAAGTGGCGGGCCGCTCGCGGGCGGCGCCCGGCCTGACCTGAGCGGGCCCCGTCATTGCGGGGCGGCGCGGGTCGGGCTAGCATGCGACGCGGGAGCGGCCATCTCGCGAAGACGCGGAAAGGGTCAATCGCATGCGCACGATCATCGAGGGCGGCTGGGTGGTGGCCTGGAACGGGCGGAGCCACGAGGTGCACGAGCAGGGGAGCGTGGTCTTCGAGGACGATCGCATCGTCCACGCGGGCCCCGCCTGGACCGGCGCGGCCGACGCGCGCATCACGGCCACCGGCAAGCTGGTCTCACCCGGGTTCATCAACACCCACGTGCACACCGCGGGCAACGGGGGCGACTACCTGCTGCTCGACATGGCGAAGAACGACTACCGCACCGCGAACTACATGGCCTTCGCGGCGCCGCTCAAGGGCAAGATGTCGCCGCCCCCCGCCGAGGCCACCGCGGCCCTCCGCGCCTTCGTGTTCCTGCACGCGCTCAAGAACGGTACCACCACCGTCATCGACGTGGGCGGCCTGCGCGGAGACTGGGACGGCTACGCGCGACTGGTGGACGACCTCGGCGTGCGGGTCTACGCCGGCCCGCCGTTCCGCGACCGCGACACCTACATGGACGCGCAGGGCCGGCTCACCTACGAGGAGGACGCGGCGGTGGGCCGGGCGCGGCTGCAGGAGGCGGTCGATTTCGCGCGCAAGTTCGACGGCACGGCCCAGGGGCGCCTGCGCGCGCTCTTCAACGCGGCCCAGGTGGAGACGTGCAGCGAGCCGCTGCTGCGGGCCGGGAAGGACGCGGCGAGGGGGCTGGGCGCGCCCATTCACACCCACGCGGGCGGCAACCTGATCGAGTTCCAGCGGATCATGGAAGAGTACCGCAAAACCCCGATCCGCTTTCTGGCCGACATCGGGTTCCTGGACGAGCGCACCCTGCTCGGCCACGTGGTCTTCACCACCGCGCACGAGTGGACGCGCTACCCGTTCGGCGACGACTTGCGCCTGCTCGCCGAGCGCGGCGTCACCGTGGGCCACTGCCCGTACAAGTACGCCAAGATGGCGATGACGCTCCACTCCTTCCAGCGCTACCTCGAGGCCGGGGTCACGCTCGCCATCGGCACCGACACCTATCCGATGGACATCGTGGCCGAGCTGCGCTGGGCGTCCATCCTGGCCAAGGTCACCGACGGCAACTACCAGGCCGGGCTCGCCCGCGACGTGTTCAACGCGGCGACCGTCGGCGGCTGCCGCTTCGTCGACCGGCCGGACCTGGGTCGGCTGGCCGCGGGAGCCAAGGCCGACATCCTGCTGATCACCCTCGATCACCTGGGCGGCTCGGTCTACGCCGATCCGATCAAGGCGCTGGTGGACTCCGCTTCCGGGCGGGACGTGGACACCGTGATCGTGGACGGCAAGGTCCTGGTGCGGGGCGGACGCGCGACGCAGGTGGACGAGGACGGGGTCTACGCGAAGGCGCGCGCGGCCACCGAGCACTACTGGAAGCGGGTCCCCGAGTGGCGCTGGGACGGCGCGACCGTCGACCGGATCATCCCGCCCGCCTTCCCGATCCACCGGACCGCGCGCTGATGCGCGGGACGGTGCTGACGCGCGGCGCGACCGGGGTCACGCTGGCCGCGCTCCTCGTCGGGGCCGGGCTCGCGCGGCCGATGACCGCGGCGGCCCCCGCCACCGGCACCATCACCTGGGGCGTGCACGTGTCGCTGGCCCCGACCTTCTTCGACCCGGCCGAGAACACCGGCACCGCGCTGCCCCTGATGGTGTACTACGCGATCCACGACGCCCTGGTGCGACCGCTGCCGGGCGCCGCGATGGGCGCGGCGCTCGCCACCTCGTGGTCGGTGAGCCGCGACGGGCTCGTCTACGAGTTCGTGCTGCGCCGAGGGGTCACCTTCCACAACGGCGATCCGTTCACCGCGGAGGACGTGAAGTTCTCCTTCGAGCGCTACCGCGGGGCCAGCGCGCCCCTGCTCCGAGCGAAGGTCGCCGCGGTGGAGATCGTCGATCCGTACCGGGTCCGTTTCCGGCTCAAGCAGCCGTGGCCCGACTTCATGACGTTCTACGCGACGCCCGCCACCGGCGCGGCCTGGATCGTGCCCAAGAAGTACGTCGAGAGGGTCGGCGACGAGGGCTTCAAGAAGGCGCCGGTGGGCGCCGGCCCCTACAAGGTCGTGTCGTTCAAGCCGGGCGTGGAGCTGGTGATGGAGGCGCACGAGCGCTACTGGCGGAAGCCCCCGATCGTGAAGACGCTGGTGTTCCGGGTGATTCCCGACGACGCCACCCGGCTCGCCGCGCTGAAGCGGGGCGAGGTGGACATCGCCTACGGCTTCTCGGGCGAGCTGGCCGAGGAGGTGCGCCGCACGCCGGGCCTCTCGCTGAAGGCGGCCCAGATCCCGGTGACGCTCTGGCTGGTCTTCGCCGACCAGAACGACCCGAAGTCGCCGTGGGCGGATCGGCGGGTGCGCCTGGCCGCGAATCTCGCGATCAACCGCAAGCTCATCAACGAGGCGGGATATCTGGGTCTCGGGAAGATCTCGTCCAGCATCGTCCCCCAGGTCCTCGAGTACTACTGGGCGCCGCCTCCGTACGCCTACGACCCCGCCGCGGCGAAGCGGCTGCTCGCGGAGGCGGGCCACCCGCAGGGCTTCGACGCGGGCGATCTGTCGAGCGAGCCGTTCGCGGCCTCCGGCATCGGCGAGCCGGTGCTCAACGACCTCAAGGCGGTGGGGATCCGGCTCCGGCTCCGGCCGCTGGAGCGCGCCGCGTTCCTCAAGCAGTACGCGGACAAGAGCCTCCACAACGTCATCCTGGCCGGCTCCGGCGCGCCCGGCACCGCGGCCACCCGGCTCGAGCAATACGTGATCAGCGGCGGGCTCTACACCTACACCAGCCTCCCGGAGGTGGACGGCCTCTACAACGCCCAGGCCAACGAGCTGAACCCGCGGGCCCGCCGCGTCATCCTGGAGAAGATGCAGCAGATCATCCACGACCGCGTGCTCTTCGCGCCGGTGCTGGAGTACGCCTACCTGGTCGCCGTGGGGCCGCGCCTCGAGGTGGACAATCTGAACGTGCTGCCGCAGAATCCTTACACCGCTCCCTACGAGGAGCTGAGGCTCCGCAGCCGATGAGCACCAACCCCGGTCCGGGCACCAGTCCCGCGATGACCAAGCGGCAGCGGGTGACCGCCGCCCTCCACGGGCGGGCGGTGGACCGCGTGCCCCTCGCGTTCTGGCTCCACAACTTCGCCACCGAGAACTCGGCGCGCGGTCTCGCCGCCGAGACCCTGCGGCTCGCGCGCGAGTTCGATTGGGACTTCCTCAAGCCGCAGTCGCGTGCCCAGTGCTTCGCCGAGATGTGGGGGCTGACCTATGCGCCCTCCGGAGAAAAGGCGCGCCAGTACGCGGTCACCCACGCGCCGGTGGCGGACGCGGCCGACCTGGGCCGCCTCGCCCCGGCCGATCCGCGGACCGGCGCGCTCGGCGAGCAGCTCGAGGCCCTCCGCCTGATCCGCGGCGCGGTGGGTCCGGACGTGCCGATCATCTGGACCGTGTTCGCCCCGCCGATGATCCTGCCGATGCTCGCGCGCGGCGGCCGGGAGCAGGCCTTCGACTTGCTGCGCGGCGCGCCCCGGGAGACCGCGCGCGCCTTCGACGCGATGGCGGAGACGCTCGCCGAGTACGCCCGGCTCAGCCTGGCCGCCGGGGCGGACGGCCTGTTCTACGCGACCAACGTCGCGACCGAAGCGCTCATGAGCGCCGAGGAGTGCCGCCGGTGGCAGCGGCCGTGGGACCTGCGAATCCTGGGCGCGGTGGAGGCCGCCCCGTTCAACCTGCTGCACGTCTGTGGCGCCGGGATCCGGTTCGGCGAGTTCGCGGACTATCCGGTCACCGCGTTCAGCTTCGCGACGGTCCCCGGCAACCCCTCGCTCGCGGCGGCGCATCGGCTCACCGGCCGCGCGGTGGTGGGCGGGCTGCCCGCCAAGCCCGAGATCGCCAGCCTGAGCGCGTCGGCGCTCGAGGCGCGGGCGCGTGGCGCGATGGACGAGATGCAGGGACGGTGGCTGCTCGTGGGCCCGGACTGCTCGATCAACCCGGACACGCCGGAGCGGCTTCTCCACGCGGTGGGCGCCGCGGTGCGGCGCAGCGCGTTCTAGGGGGCTGGAGGCGCCTCGGGCGCTGTGGTAGCATCGCCGGCACACAGCGTCCTTCTCCCTCCCCAGGAGGTAGGCATGGACATCGCCAAGATTCGCAACGTCGCGTTCGTTGGCCACGGGGGCGTGGGCAAGACCTCCCTGGTCGAGTCCATCCTCTTCGCCTGCGGGGCCACCACCCGGCTCGGCCGAGTCGACGACGGCACGACCACCACCGACTTCGACGCCGACGAGATCAAGCGCAAGATCTCGCTCAACACCGCGGCCGCCTTCTGTGACCACAAGGGCCACCGGCTCAACCTGATCGACACTCCCGGATACGGCGACTTCGTCGCCGACGCGCGCGGCGGGCTGCGCGTCGCGGGAGCCACCGCGGTGGTGGTGGACGCGGTCGCGGGCGTGCAGGTGCAGACCGAGAAGGTCTGGAAGTTCGCCAACGACTACGGCCTGCCGCGGGTCATCGTGATCAACCGCCTCGACCGCGAGCGGGCCGACTTCTTCCGTACCCTCGAGTCGCTGCAGAAGCGGCTCAAGGGGCGCCTGGTGCCGCTCCACCTGCCGATCGGGAGCGAGACCGGCTTCAGCGGGGTGGTGGATCTGATCGCGATGCGGGCGCTCACCTGGGTCGACGGCAAGGTGAAAGAGGGCGAGATCCCCGGCGATCTCGTCGAGAGCGCCAAGTCCTACCGCGAGCGGCTCACCGAGGCCACCGCGGAGACCGACGACGACCTGCTCGCGAAGTACCTCGAGGAAGGGGCGATCGGCGAGGAGGAGATGCTCGCGGCCCTGCGCCGCGCGGTGATGTCCGGCTCGGTGGTGCCGGTGCTCGCCACCTCCGCGACCCGCGGTATCGGCGTAGGGCCCCTGCTCGACCTGATCGTGAAGGAGTTCCCGTCGCCCGCCGACTCCGGCGAGATCGAGGGGCTCGACCCGCGCACGAAGGCCACCGTCAAGCGCGCGCCCGATCCGAAGGCTCCGCTCTGCGCGCTCGTGTTCAAGACGATCTCGGATCCGCACGTGGGCAAGCTCTCGCTCTTCCGCGTCTACTCGGGCACCCTGCGGGCCGACAGTCAGGTCTACAACGCGAGCCGCGACAGCCGCGAGCGCATCGGCCACCTGGGCTGGCTCTCCGGCAAGACCCAGAAGGCGGTGGAGTCGCTCGGGCCGGGCGAGATCGGGGTGGTGGCCAAGCTCAAGGACACCCTCACCGGCGACACTCTCTCGGACGAGGGGCACCCGATCGTCCTGCCCGGGATCTCCTTTCCGGAGCCGGCCATCTCGTTCGCGATCCAGCCCAAGACGCGCGGCGACGAGGACAAGATCTCGACCGCGCTCCACCGCATGGCCGAGGAGGACCCGACGCTCCATCACCACTACGATCCGGAGACCAAGCAGCTCCTGGTCTCCGGCATGGGGCAGCTCCACGTCGAGGTCGTGGTGGAGCGGATGAAGCGAAAGTACAACGTCGAGGTCTCGCTGCTCCCCCCCCGCATCCCCTACAAGGAGACGGTCAAGGGCCGCTCCGAGGTGCAGGGCAAATATAAGAAGCAGACCGGCGGGCGCGGCCAGTACGGCGACACCTGGCTGCGCGTCGAGCCGCTGACCCGCGGGGGCGGCTTCGAGTTCGTGGACGACATCTTCGGCGGGGCGATCCCGCGGAACTTCATCCCGTCGGTGGAGAAGGGGGTGCGCGACTGCATGAAGCGCGGCATCCTCGCCGGCTACCCGGTCGTCGACCTGAAGGTCACGCTCTACGACGGCTCCTATCACGACGTGGACTCCTCGGACATGGCCTTCCAGATCGCCGCCTCGATGGGGCTGCAGAAGGGCTTCATGGACGCCAAGCCCTGCCTGCTCGAGCCGGTGATGAACGTCGAGGTCACCGCGCCGTCGGAGGGCGCGGGCGACGTCATCGGCGACCTCAACGGCCGCCGCGGCCGCATCGTGGGCATGGAGCCCGAGGGCGACGTGGTGGCGGTCCGCGCGCAGGTGCCGATGTCGGAGATGCTGACCTACGAGTCCGCCCTCCGCTCGATGACCGGGGGGCGCGGCGGCTACTCGATGGAGTTCTCGCACTACGAAGAAGTCCCGAGCCAGCTCGCCGAGAAGGTGGTCGCGGCCCAGCGCGCCGAGAAGGACAAGCACTAGCCCCCGCTCGCGCCGTTCACCCAACCGGACAACCGAGGCCCTTCCATGTTCGTGAGCCACATCGAATGCACCGTGTGCGGCCGCCGTCACGAGGCGGGCCGTGTCCTCACTGTCTGCGCGGAGTGTGGCCAGATGCTCGCGGTCCGCTACGACCTCCCGCGCGTCGCCGCCGCCGTGACCAAGGAGGCGCTCCGGACGCGCCCGCCCGGCATGTACCGCTTCCGCGAGCTGCTGCCGCTGGACGCGGACGAGACGCCGGTGACACTGGGGGAGGGAGGCACACCCCTGCTCGAGCTGCCGCGCCTCGCCGCGCACGTGGGGCTGCGGCGGCTCTGGGCCAAGGACGAGGGCCAGAACCCGACCGGCACGTTCAAGGCGCGCGGCCTCGGCATGGCGATCACCCGGGCCCGCACCCTCGGACTCCGCGGCCTGATGATTCCCTCGGCGGGTAACGCGGGCGGCGCCGCCGCGGTGTACGGCGCGCGCGCGGGCATTCCGGTCGCGGTGGTGGTGCCGCGCGACACGCCCGAGGCCGCGGTGGCCGAGGCCGCCCTGGCCGGAGCGCACGTCTTCACCGTCGATGGCACCATCGCCGACGCGGGCCGGGTGATCGCCGCGGTGGCCCCCGAGCTGGGCTGGTTCGACCTCGCGACGCTCAAGGAGCCCTACCGCCTCGAGGGGAAGAAGACGATGGGCCTCGAGCTGGCCGAGCAGCTCGGCTGGGACGCCCCCGACATGCTGCTCTATCCCACCGGGGGCGGGACCGGGCTCGTCGGCATCGCGAAGGCCTACGAGGAGCTCGCGGCCATGGGCTGGGTCACCGTCGAGCCGCCGCGCTTCGTGGCGGTGCAGGCCGAGGGCTGCGCGCCGCTCGCCCGCGCGTGGGAGGACAAGGCCGAGACCACCCGGACGGTGGAGAACCCGTTCACGAACGCGCCCGGGCTGCGCGTGCCCGGCCCCTTCGCGGGCCGCCAGATGCTCCGGATCCTCCGCGAGACCGGAGGCTTCCCCTGGACGGTGAGCGAGGCCTCGATCGTCGACGCGCAGCGGCTCATGGCGCGTGTCGAGGGGATCTGGACGTCTCCCGAGGCGGCGGCCACCTTCGCGGCGCTGCTTCAGATGAAGGATGAGGGGCGCGTCACCCCGGAGACCCGCGTCGTGCTCATCCTCACCGGAGCCGGCATCAAGTACCCGGCGCCGCCGCTGCCGGCGCCGCTGCATCTCGACGGCAGCCCGCAGGACAAGCTCGAGCGGATGAAGCGCGCGCTCGGCGCCCCGGCGGCCCGCTAAGCGAACGTCCAGCGGCGGAGACTCGCGCTATCATGGGGCCCTCATGCGCCCCCCCTGCCAGGACGTCCGCGTGACGCCGGCGCTCGTGGACACCCGATCGGTCCCCTCCCACTAGGCGACGACTCCATGCGCTACGGCTTCGTGATCGACCAGCGGAAGTGCATTGGCTGTCACGCCTGCACGGTGGCCTGCAAGGAGGAGAACCAGGTTCCGCTCGGGGTCAACCGCACCTGGGTGAAGTACATCGAGAAGGGGGTGTTCCCGGACACGCGGCGGTACTTCAGCGTGATGCGCTGCAACCACTGCGACGACGCGCCCTGCGTGACGATCTGCCCCACGGTGGCGCTCTACCGGCGTCCCGACGGGATCGTGGACTTCGACGGCGAGCGCTGCATCGGTTGCAAGTCGTGCATGCAGGCGTGTCCCTACGACGCGCTCTACATCGATCCGGAGACCAAGACCGCCGCGAAGTGCCACTACTGCGCCCACCGCGTGGAGGTCGGGCTCGAGCCGGCCTGCGTGATCGTCTGCCCGGTGCAGGCCATCGTGCCCGGGGACCTGGACGATCCCCACAGCACGATCGCCCGGCTCGTCGCCTCGCAGCAGACCCAGGTACGCAAGCCGGAGCAGGGGACGCGGCCCAAGCTCTTCTATCTCGGGGCGGAGGCGGCCGCGCTCACGCCCCAGATGCAGGAGCGGCGCGGCGGGTATCTCTTCTCGGAGGTCGGCTCCATCCCCGATCCGGGCAAGGCGAACCGGCCGACGGCCCGGCCCTCCGCTCCCGCGGCGGAGCAGGTGGATCTGCTCGGGCTCGCCCGCACGGTGTACGACGTCGCGCACCCGGAGCGCCCGTGGGGATGGAAGGTCTCCACGTACCTGTGGACGAAGTCCATCGCGGCGGGCGCCTTCCTGGTCGCCTCGCTGGGGCTCGTCGCCGGGTTTCTCACCGCCGACAGCCTGACCGCGCTGGCGGTGCCGGCCATCGGCCTGCTCTTCCTCCTGCTCACCACGCTCCTGCTCGTCGGAGACCTCAAGCGGCCCGACCGGTTCCTCTACATCATCTTCAAGCCCAATCCGCGCTCGTGGCTGGTGCTGGGCGGCTTCATCCTGTTCGCGGCGGGCGGGCTCGGCGTCCTCTGGCTGCTCGCGGGCCTGGCCGGCAATCCGGTCGCGCTGCAGCTCCTGGCCTGGCCCACCGCCGCGGTGGCGCTCGCCACCGCAGGCTACAGCGCGTTCCTCTTCGGCCAGGCCGAAGGGCGGGACTTCTGGCAGAGCCCGCTCCTGCTGCCGCATCTGCTGGTGGCCGCGCTGGTGGCCGGCTCGGCGAGCCTCCTGCTCGCCGCGCGCGCGCTCGGCAGCGCGTCGATCGTGGTGGGCGGGCTCGGCCTGGTGCTGTGGGCCTCGCTGCTGGCGAGCGCGCTGGTGCTGGGTGCCGAGCTGTCCGCCCGGCACGCCACCCAGGACGCCGCCCGCGCCGCGCGCCTGCTCACCCGCGGGCCGCTGCGGGGGCCGCTCTGGGGCGGCGTGGTGGTGGCGGGCATCGTGCTGCCGCTGGTGCTGCTGCTGAGCGCGTCGGTGCCGTTCGGGTCCGAGGCGGCGGCGGTGCTGGCGCTGGCCGGACTCTGGCTGTGGGAAGAGCTATGGATCCGCGCGGGGCAGATGATCCCGCTCAGCTAACCTAAAGACCGGGCCTCGAGGGAGCCAATGTCGTAATGCAAGACCTGACCCCGATGGAGCCGCTGCATCCGGTGGCGCGGCAGCTGGCGGCGCCTTCCTCCGGGCTCGAGCGCTTCCCGCCCGCCGCGCGCTGGGACGACTGGGAGGAGTTCGACTCCCAGGCGTGGCCGCGCAAGGTGAAGCGGCGCTACGCGCTGATCCCGACCATCTGCTTCAACTGCGAGGCCGGCTGCGGGCTGCTGGCCTACGTGGACGCGGCGACCCTCAAGATCCAGAAGTTCGAGGGCAACCCGGTGCATCCGGGCAGCCGCGGCCGCAACTGCGCCAAGGGCCCGGCCACCCTCAACCAGATCACGGATCCCGAGCGCATCCTCTATCCGCTGCGGCGCAAGGGCGAGCGGGGCGGGGGACAGTGGGAGCGCGTGACGTGGGACGAGGTACTGGACGACGTGGCCGGCCGCATCCGGAAGGCGCTGGTGGAGGGCCGCCCGAAGGAGATCATGTACCACCTGGGCCGTCCCGGCCACGAGCTGATCTACCTCCAGCGCGTCTTCCACGCCTGGGGCATCGACGGCCACAACAGCCACACCAACGTCTGCTCGGCGTCCGCCCGCGCGGGCTACGCCTTCTGGCACGGGCTCGACCGGCCCTCGCCGGATCACAGCAAGGCGCGCTTCATCCTGCTGCTCTCCTCGCATCTCGAGGCCGGCCACTACTTCAATCCCCACGCGCAGCGGATCATCGACGGCAAGATGGCCGGCGCCAAGATCTGCGTGGTGGACACGCGGCTCAGCAACACCGCGTCGATGGCCGACTACTGGCTCTCGCCCTGGCCGGGCACCGAGGCCGCGATGCTCCTGGCCATCGTGCACTGCATGCTGCGCGACGGCACGTGGGACCGCGAGTTCGTCCGCCGCTGGGTGAACTGGGAGGAGTACCTGCGCGAGGAGCGGCCGGACCTGCCGCGCACGATCGAGGGCTTCGAGACCGCGCTCAAGGCGCTCTACGCCTCCTACACCCCCGAGTTCGCGGAGGGCGAGTCGGGGGTGCCCGCCGCGCGGATCGAGGAGGTCGCGCGCGAGGTCGGCCGCGCGGGAAGCGCGCTCTCCACTCACGTGTGGCGCAACGCGGCCGCCGGCAACCTCTACGGCTGGGAGGTGGCGCGCGCGCTCGAGCTGGTAGTCGTGCTGGCGGGCGCGGTGGCCACGCCCGGGGGCACCGCGCCGTCGGGCTGGAACAAGGCGGTCCCGGCGCCCCCGATGATGCCGCCGCCCGGCAAGGTGTGGAGCGAGCTGCTGATGCCGCGCGAGTACCCGCTGTCGTTCTTCGAGATGAGCTTCCTCCTGCCGCACTTCCTGAAGGAAGGCCGCGGCAAGCTCGCGATGTACTTCACGCGCGTCTACAACCCGGTGTGGACCAACCCGGACGGCATGTCGTGGATCGAGATGCTGACCGACGAGGCGAAGGTCGAGCGCCACGCCTGCCTCACGCCGACGTGGAGCGAGACCGCGTGGTTCGCGGACTACGTGCTGCCGATGGGCCACGCCTCCGAGCGCCACGACCTCATGAGCCAGGAGACCCACGCCGCGCGCTGGATCGGCTTCCGCCAGCCGGTGCTGCGGGTGGCGCTCGAGAAGCAGGGCAAGACCTTCGACTGGACCTGGCAGGCCCACGAGGCGGCCGGGCTCGGGCAGGTGTGGGAGGAGGACGAGTTCTGGATCGAGCTGTCCTGGCGCATCGATCCCGACGGCTCGCTCGGCATCCGCAAGTACTTCGAGTCGCCCTATCGCGCCGGGGAGAAGCTCCGCATCGAGGAGTTCTACCGCTGGATCTTCGAGCACAGCGTGCCCGGGCTGCCGGAGGCGGCCGCGCGCGAGGGGCTGGCCCCGCTCGCCTACATGCGGAAGTACGGCGCCTTCCTGATCCAGGAGAACGTCTACCGGACCCACGAGACGGCGCTGACCGACAAGGAGCGCGAGGCGGCCGCGGTCGACTCCGCCTCGCACCTGGTCATGAAGAACGGCGCGGCGGTGGGCGTCGAGGTGGACGGGAGCTGGATGGGCGGCTTCCCGACCCCCTCGCGCAAGCTCGAGTTCTACTCGAAGACGCTCAAGGACTGGAAGTGGCCGGAGCACGCGGTGCCGACCTACGCCCGCAGCCACGTGCACTGGTCGCGGATGGACCGCGAGCGCGGCGACATGGCGCTCCTGCCCACGTTCCGGCTGCCCACCCTGATCCACTCGCGCTCGGGCAACGCCAAGTGGCTCTACGAGATCTCGCACAACAACCCGCTCTGGCTCCACCCGGAGGACGCCGCGCGCTTCCAGGTCGCGACCGGCGACCTGTTGAAGGTCGAGACCGAGATCGGACACTTCGTCGATCGGGTGTGGGTGACCGAGTCCATCCGTCCCGGCGTGCTCGCCTGCTCGCATCACCTCGGGCGCTGGCGGCTCTCCGAGCACACCGGGGGCGAGCGCTGGTCCACCGCGCTGGTGAAGCTCGAGCGGCCGGAGCCGGGACGGTGGCGGCTCCGCCACGTGCACGGCGTCCGCCCGTTCGAGAGCGCCGATCCCGACTCGCAGCGGGTCTGGTGGGAGGACGCGGGCGTGCACCAGAACCTGACCTTCCCGGTGCATCCGGATCCGGTGAGCGGCCAGCACTGCTGGCATCAGAAGGTGCGGGTGAGCCGGCCGGGCCCGGAGGATCGCTACGGCGACGTGGTGGTGGACACCAACAAGTCGTTCGAGGTCTACCGCGAGTGGCTCGGCCTGACGCGCCCCGCGCCCGGGCCGGGCAACCTGCGGCGCCCGCTGTGGCTGCCGCGGGCCTTCAAGCCCGACAATGCGACCTATCGGCTGGACGCGTGAGCCCCGTTGACTTCGCCGCGAACGGAGTCATGCTGAGACCATGACGCGTCACGCGAAGCTCGGAGTGCTCGGTGGCACTCTCGTCGTGGTGCTCGCGCTCGCCGCGCCCGCGACCGCGGGCGACGACATCGACCGGCTCCTGCGCGCGATGCAGCTCACCGCGCTGCCCGGCGAGCGGGCGGTCGGCTTCACGCTGCCCACCGTGGACGGCGGCAAGGCGAAGCTCGCCGACTACCAGGGCAAGGTGGTGCTGGTCTACTTCTGGGCCACGTGGTGCCCCTACTGCCGGCGCGAGCTGCCCGCGGGCGTCGAGAAGGTCCACCGCGAGCGTCGAGGCCAGCCCTTCGCGGTCCTGCCGGTCAGTATCGAGGAGCCCAAGGATCTGGTCGCGAGCTGGGTGAAGGGCGCGGGGGTCACCCCGTCGGTGCTGCTCGACTACGACGGCTCCGTCGCGCGCGACTACGGCGTGACCGCGACGCCGACCACCTTCGTGATCGGCCGCGACGGGCGGCTGGTGGCCCGCGCCGCGGGCACTCGCCCGTGGGACGGTCCGGCCGGGCGCGCCTTGATCGACGCCCTCATCGCCGCGCCCATCAAGTAGCCGCGGGAGGGCGCGCCCACCGATGGCCACCGACCTCCCCATCGACAGCCTCGACACGGACATCCTCGTGCTCGGCGCGGGTGGGGCCGGGCTCTGCGCCGCGCTCCACGCCGCCGACCGGTCGCCGCACCTCACGGTCACGATCGCGGTCAAGGGACTGCTCGGCCGCGCCGGCTGCACCCGCATGGTGCAGGGCGGCTACAACGCGGTGCTGGCCGCGCCCGACTCGATCGAGGCCCATCTGAGCGACACCCTGCAGGGCGGGGCCTGGATCAACGACCAGGAGCTGGTGTGGACGCTGGTCAACGAGGCGCCCGGCCGCGTGCTCGAGCTGGAGGCGCGCTACGGCTGCTTCTTCGACCGCGATCCGGAGGGCCGCATCCACCAGAAGCCGTTCGCGGGCCAGAGTCACGACCGCACCATCCACAAGGGCGATCTGACCGGCATCGAGATCATGAACCGGCTGAGCGAGCAGGTCTCGCGCCGTCCCTCGATCCGCGGCCTCGAGGAGCATCGCGCGGTGGAGCTCCTCCGCACCGACGGCGGGCAGGTGGGCGGCGCGCTGCTGCTCGACGTCCGCCGCGGCACCTTCGTGGTCGTGCGCAGCCGCGCCATCCTGCTCGCGATGGGCGGCGGGCCGACCATGTACAAGGTCATCGCGTGCTCGGCCGACAAGTCCTCGGACGGCATCGTGCTCGGGCTGCGGGCGGGCGTGCGCCTGCGCGACATGGAGATGATCCAGTTCCACCCGACCGGGCTCATCGTGCCCAACTCGCTCATGACCGGCGCGCTGCTCGAGGAAGGTCTGCGCGGGGCGGGCGGCCGGCTCCTCAACGGCCGCGGCGAGCGGTTCATGCAGCGCTACGACGGGGCGCGTCTCGAGCGCTCGACCCGCGATCTGGTGGCGCGCGCCTGCTACACCGAGGTGGTCGAGGGCCGCGGCACGCCCAACGGCGGCGTCTGGATCGACGTCTCGCATCTGGGCGCCGACGTGGTGGAGAAGACCTTCCGCGGCATGGTGCGCCGCTGCCGCGATTTCGGCCGCGATCTTGCCCGCGAGCCGGTGGAGGTGGGCCCGACCGCCCACTTCATGATGGGCGGCATCGTCATCGACCGCGCGTGCCGCACCGACGTGGAGGGCCTCTTCGCGGCCGGCGAGGACACCGGCGGCGTGCACGGGGCCAATCGTCTGGGCGGGAACGGGGTGGCGGAATCCACCGTCTTCGGCGGCATCGCGGGCGACGTGATGGCCGACTGGGTGGCCGGGCGCGCCCTGCCCCAGATCTCGCATGCGGTCGCGGAGGCGGCCGTCGTCGCCATCACCGCGCCGCTCGCCCGCCGCGAGGGCGGCGAGAACCTCTACGCCTTGCAGGCGCGTCTGCGGCAGGTCATGTGGGAGCACGTCGGGCTGGTTCGCGCGGGCGAGGGCCTGAAGCTCGCCCTCACCGAGATCGAGGACATCGCGCGCCGGCTCGAGACGGTGGCGGTGCGGGGGGACGGCGCCTTCAACCTCGCCTGGCAGGACTGGCTGAATCTGCAGAACCAGGCCACCACCGCGTGGCTCATCGCCCGCAGCGCGCTCGAGCGCACCGAGAGCCGCGGGTCGCACTACCGGCGCGATTTTCCGAAGACCGCCGCCGACGCGGTGACCGTGCTCGCCGGCTCCGCGGAGGGCGCGGGGCCGAAGGTCTGGACCGAGCCGGTGCGCTACACCCGGATGAAACCGGACGCGGCCAGGGTCGGAGCCACGGTGGACGTGGGCGACTGATGGCGAAGCGGCCGCGGCGGATCCTGCGGCGCCGGTGGGCCACCACCGAGGGGTGGCGCGACACGAGGGCGGGCATGTGGGCGTGGCTGGTCCAGCGCGCGGCCGCGGTCGGGCTGCTGGGCGTGATCGCGCTCCACCTGCGCAACCCGTTCGTGCGCCCGGTGCAGGCCGCGCTGCTCGGGCTGGTGCTGCTCCACGGTCTGCTCGGCGTGCGCGCGATCCTGCTCGATTTCGGCCTGCCGGTGCGCTGGCACCGCGGGCTGCTGGTCGGGGCGGTCCTGCTCGGCGCGGCCATCTTCGCCGCGTTCTGGGGCTGGCGATGGTTCTGAAGGTCTTTCGCTGGTCGCCGGGCTCCGGGGAGCGCCTGCAGCGCTTCTGGGTGCCGGCCCGGGAGGGCATGACGGTCCTCGACGCGCTCGTCGACGCGCAGCGCCGCCTGGACCCGACCCTGGCCTTCCGCTACGCGTGTCGCGTCGGGATGTGCGGCTCCTGCGGCATGGTCATCAACGGCCGGGAGCGGTGGGCGTGCCGCACGCTGCTCAAGAGCCTCAAGGCCGGCATCGTGACGGTGCGCCCGCTCTATCACTTTCCGCTCATCCGCGACCTCGTCGTGGACATGGCGCCCCTCGCCGAGCAGACCGCGCGGGTCGGCGGGGCCTTCGTGCCGAAGACGGACCCGCCCGCCTTCGCCCGCATCCCGGCCGCCGCACCCGAGCGGGAGCGCATCGACCCCGCGATCGAATGCATCGGCTGCGGCATGTGCGTCTCGGCGTGCACGATGGTGGCCAACGACGAGCGCTTCCCGGGCCCGGCCGCGCTCAACCGACTCTTCACGCTCCAGCAGGACAGCCGGGACGCGGGGCGCCCCGACCGCTCGGCGGTGATGCTCTCGGAGGACACGCTGATGCGCTGCCACACCGAGACCAACTGCACCGACGTGTGCCCGATGAGCATCTCGCCGACCCAGTCCATCCTGGCTCTGCGGCGCCGCGCGGTGTGGCGGCTGCTCGGCTGAGAGCGCCGATGGGGTCAGACTGCCGCTTCTGTCGCATCGCCCGCGGCGAGGAGCCCGCCGCGATGGTCTTCGCGGCCTCCGCGGTGGTGGCCTTCCTCGATCACCGGCCGCTCTTCCCGGGCCATTGCCTGGTGATCCCGCGGGAGCACGTGGAGACGCTCGGCGACCTGCCCGCCCGCCTGACCGCCCCGCTCTTCGACGCGGTCGCGCTGCTCTCGCGCGCGGTGGAGCCGGGGCTGGGTGCCGACGGCTCCTTCGTGGCGGTGAACAACCGGGTGAGCCAGAGCGTGCCGCACCTGCACGTCCACGTGGTGCCGCGGCGGCGCGGCGACGGCCTGCGGGGCTTCTTCTGGCCGCGGGGTCGCTACGCCGATGGCGAGCAGATGGAAGCGGTGCGCCGGCAGCTCGCGGAGGCGGTGGTCGCCTCGGCCTGAGCGTCACGCTCCCGCGCGGTGCTCGGCGGGGCGCAGGGTCTGCGAGAGATTGCAGGCGCTGTTGATCAGCGCGATGTGCGAGAGCGCCTGCGGGAAGTTGCCGAGCTGGCGTCGGGCGCGCGGGTCGTACTGCTCGGCGAGCAGGCCCACGTCGTTGCGCAGGGCGAGCAGGCGGTCGTAGAGCCGACGTGCTTCCTCGCGGCGACCCAGCAGCACGAGGTTGTCCACCAGCCAGAACGAGCAGGCGAGGAACACGCCCTCGCCCGACGGCAGGCCGTCCACCCCGGAGCCCGTCGTGTAGCGCCGCACGAGGCCGTCCGCGGTCAGCTCGCGCTCGATCGCGGCCACCGTCCCGCGCACCCGCGGGTCTTCCGCGGGCAGGAAGCCGACCAGCGGGATCATGAGCAGGCTCGCGTCCAGCTCGCGCGCGCCGTAGGACTGCACGAAGGCGCCGCGGGCCGGATCGAAGCCGTGCCGGCAGACGTCGGCGTGGATCGCGGCGCGAAGCGCGCGCCAGCGCTCGGTGGACGCCTCGGGGTCCCGGGCTTCGCTGAGCTTGACCATCCGGTCGGCGGCCACCCACGCCATCACCTTCGAATGGGTGAAGTGCCGTCGCGGGCCGCGCACCTCCCAGATGCCCTCGTCGGGCTCCTGCCACACCGATTCCAGGTGCTCCATCAACTCGGTGATCACCCGCCAGCCCTCGGGATCCGGCTCGAGCCCGGCCCGCTCGGCGGCGAGCGTCGCGTCGAGCATCTCGCCCCAGACGTCGAGCTGGAACTGCGCATGGGCGGCGTTGCCGATGCGCACCGGCGCGGAGCCCGCGTAGCCCGGGAGCCAGGGCAGCTCGAGCTCGGTCAGCCGGCGCTCACCGGCCAGGCCGTACATGATCTGCAGCTGCTGGGGAGTGCCCGCGAGCGCGCGGCCGAGCCACTCGCGCCAGGCGCGCGCCTCGTCGAGATAGCCGCCCATGACGAGCGCGTAGAGCGCGAAGGTGGCGTCGCGCACCCAGCAGATGCGGTAGTCCCAGTTCCGCACGCCGCCGAGCTGCTCGGGCAGGGAGGTGGTCGGGGCGGCCACGATGCCGCCGGTGGGCTCGTAGATGAGGGCCTTGATCGTGACGAGCGAGCGGAGCACCGCCTCGCGGTCCGGCCCATCGTAGGTGCTGCGGCCCACCCACTCCCGCCACCACGCCTCGGTTTCGCGCACCGCCGCGTCAGGATCGACCGGCTCGGGCGGGGCGCGGTGCGAGAGATACCAGGCGAGCGTGAGCGACCGCCGCTCGCCCACCGCAATCGTGAAGTCGGCGATGGTGGTGAGCCCCTCGCCCTCGAGCGGCAGGTCGGTGGTGAGCGCGAGCGCGTCGGGACCGGCGACCGCCCGGATGCCCCGGTCGGAGCGCCGCACCCACGGCACGACCGAGCCGTAGTCGGTACGGATCACCAGGTCCATGCGCATGGCGACGCGGCCGCTTCGGCCGATCACCTGGCGTACCAGCACCGGCGCCTCCGTGCGCGGGGGCATGCAGTCCACCACCGTCACCGCACCGTCGTCGGTCTCGAAGTCGGTCTCCAGCACGAGCGTGGTGTCGCGGTAGCGCCGCCGCACCGCGCGCGGCGCCGCGCGCGGCGCGAGCGTCCAATGGCCGTGCTCGGGACCGCCGAGGAGCGCCGCGAAGCACGCCGGAGAGTCGAAGCGGGGCAGGCAGAGCCAGTCGATGGAGCCGCCGCGCGAGACCAGCGCGGCGGTCTGGCCGTCGCCGATCAGGGCATAGTCTTCGATGGGTTCGGACATGGTCTCGATGGGGGCCCTTCCCTTGACCTCCCCCGGGCGGCATGTTAGCGTAACTTCGGCTTTTATCTAGTCGCCTCCTGCCTCTCACCGGGTGGGAGGCGATACGTGTGTGTGCAGTCCGCCGGACCGGTTCGAGGAGGCCCACCATGGCAGTTGATCAGATCAAGCGGCTGTACGAATCCATGCCCGCCAAGCTCGATCAGGCGCGCCGGCGCTTCGGCCGCCCGCTCACGCTCGCCGAGAAGATCCTGGTCGCGCACGCCGACGATTTCGCCAAGCAGGAGTGGAGCCGGGGCAAGGCCCAGCTCCGCCTGCGCGTCGACCGCGTCGCGCTCCAGGACGCCACCGGCCAGATGGCGCTGCTGCAGTTCATGCAGGCCGGCAAGAAGCAGGCCGCGGTGCCGAGCACCGTGCACTGCGACCACCTGATCCGCGCGGAGAGCGGGGCGGCCGAGGACACCCAGCGCGCGATCAACGAGAACCGCGAGGTCTACGACTTCCTCTACTCCGTCTCCAAGAAGTACGGCATCGGCTTCTGGAAGCCGGGCGCGGGCATCATTCACCAGGTGGTGCTGGAGAACTACGCCTTCCCGGGCGGCCTCATGATCGGCGCCGACTCCCACACCCCCAACGCGGGCGGGCTCGGCATGGTGGCCATCGGGGTCGGCGGCGCGGACTGCGGCGAGGCCATGGCGGGGCTCGCGTGGGAGGTGCTCGACCCGAAGCTGGTGGGCGTGCATCTGACCGGCAAGCTCGCGGGCTGGAGCTCGCCCAAGGACGTCATCACCTACCTCTGCGGGCTCCTCACCGTGAAGGGCGGCACCAACAAGATCATCGAGTACTTCGGGCCGGGTGCCGAGTCCATCAGCGCCACCGGCAAGGGCACCATCTGCAACATGGGCGCGGAGCTTGGGGCCACGACCTCGCTCTTCCACTTCGACGACCGCATGGCCGCGTACCTGCGGGCCACCGAGCGCGCCGACATCGCGCGGCTCGCCGAGCAGTCCCGCGAGCATCTGGTGTCCGACCCCGAGGTCGCCCGCGATCCGCGGAAGTTCTACGACGAGGTCGTCGAGATCAACCTCTCCGAGCTCGAGCCGCACATCGTGGGGCCGCACTCGCCGGACCGGGCGCGCCCGGTGTCGAAGCTGGCCGCCGAGGTGAAGAAGGAAGGCTGGCCGGCCGGCATCCGGCAGGCCCTCATCGGGTCCTGCACCAATTCGTCCTACGAGGACATGCGGCGGGCCGCCCACATCGCCATGCAGGCGCTCAAGGCCGGGCTCAAGGCCAAGACCCCGTTCCTGGTGACGCCCGGCTCGGAGCGCATCTACCAGACGATCAAGCGCGACGGCATCATGGACACCTTCCAGAAGATCGGGGGGACCGTGCTCGCGAACGCGTGCGGGCCGTGCATCGGGCAGTGGAAGCGGAGCGACGTCGGCAAGGAGGAGACCAACACCATCGTCTCCTCCTTCAACCGCAACTTCCCGGGCCGCAACGACGGCAGCGCCTCCACCCTGTCGTTCCTGACCAGCCCCGAGATCGTCACCGCGCTCGCCTTCGGGGGCACGCTCGAGTTCGACCCGGTGCACGGGACGATTCCGGGGCCTGACGGCAAGCCGTTCCGCTTCACCGCCCCCGAGGGCGAGGAGCTGCCCGCCCAGGGCTTCGTGCGCGGCGAGGAAGGTTTCGAGGCGCCCGCCGCCGACGGCGAGAGCGTGCAGGTCGTGATCGCGCCCAACAGCGAGCGGCTGCAGCTGCTGCAGCCGTTCCCGCGCTGGGATGGCCACGACTTCGGTGAGCTGCCCATCTTGGTAAAGACCAAGGGCAAGACCACCACCGACCACATCTCGCCGGCGGGCGCGTGGCTGCGCTTCCGCGGGCACCTCGATCGCATCAGCGACAACATGTTCCTGGGCGCGGTCAACGCGTTCACCGGCGAGGCGGGCAAGGGCGTCAATCCCATCACCGGCGAGGCGGGCAAGACCTTCACCCAGAACGCGCGGGATCTCAAGGCGAAGGGCGTGAGCTGGATCGTGATCGGCGACGAGAACTACGGCGAGGGGTCGAGCCGCGAGCACGCGGCGATGTCGCCGCGCTACCTGGGCTGCAAGGTCGTCATCGTGAAGAGCTTCGCGCGCATCCACGAGACGAACCTCAAGAAGCAGGGGATCCTGCCGCTGACCTTCGCCAAGACCTCCGACTACGACCTCTTCGAGCAGTCGGACCGGGTGAGCGTGCGCGGACTGGGCGCGCTGACCCCCGGCAAGCCGGTCGAGGTCGTCATCCACAAGCCGGGCGGCAAGACGGTCACCATCCAGTGCAACCACACCATGACCGAAGAGCAGATCGAGTGGTTCAAGGCGGGCTCCGCCCTGAACGCCCTCAAATAACCTTCAGCGAGGAGACGCTCCATGGCGGCAGCGAGGGTGAAGATCCCGGCGGGCGAGAAGATCACGATCGGTCACGGCAAGCTGCAGGTCCCCGACCATCCGATCGTCGCGTTCATCGAGGGAGACGGGACCGGGCCCGACATCTGGGCCGCGTCGGTGCGGGTGCTGGACGCGGCGGTGGCCCAGTCCTACAAGGGGCGCCGCAAGATCGCCTGGGCCGAGGTCTACGCGGGTGAGAAGGCGCAGGTCACGTACGGAGCGGACTGCCCGCCCAACCTGCTGCCGCAGGAGACGCTCGACGTCATCCGCGAGTACCTGGTGGCCATCAAAGGGCCGCTGACCACGCCGATCGGTGAAGGCTTCCGCTCGCTCAACGTGACGCTTCGTCAAGAGCTGGATCTCTACGTGTGCCTCCGCCCGGTGCGCTGGTTCAAGGGCGTGCCCTCGCCGGTGAAGCACCCCGAGAAGATCGACATGGTGATCTTCCGCGAGAACACGGAAGACATCTACGCGGGCATCGAGTGGATGACGGGAACGCCGGAGGCCAAGAAGGTCATCGAGTTCCTCCAGAAGGACATGGGGGTCAAGAAGATCCGCTTCCCCAACAGCTCGTCCATCGGGATCAAGCCCATCTCCAAGGAAGGCTCGGACCGGCTCACCCGGGCCGCCATGCGCTACGCCATCGAGAACGGCCGGCGCAACGTGACGCTCGTGCACAAGGGCAACATCCAGAAGTACACCGAAGGGCAGTTCATGAAGTGGGGCTACGAGCTGGCCAAACGCGAGTTCTCGGATCGGCTGGTCTCCTGGGACGACTGCGGGGGCAAGCCGCCCGCGGGCAAGATGCTGGTCAAGGACGCGATCACCGACGCGTTCCTGCAGCAGATCCTGACCCGGCCGGACGAGTTCGACGTGATCCCGTGCTGCAACCTGACCGGCGACCTGATCTCCGACGCGCTCGCCGCGCAGGTGGGCGGCATCGGCATCGCCCCCGGGGCCAACATCAACTACGACACCGGGCACGCGCTGTTCGAGGCCACCCACGGCACCGCGCCCAAGTACGCGGGGCAGGACAAGGTCAACCCGGGCTCGGTCATCCTCTCCGGCGAGATGATGCTGCGCTACATGGGCTGGACCGAGGCCGCCGACCGGATCATCGCGGGCATCGAGAAGACGCTGGCCCAGAAGACGGTCACCTACGACTTCGCCCGCCTGATGGACGGCGCCCGCGAAGTGAAGTGCTCGGAGTTCGGCACCGCCATCATCAAGAGCATGGAGACGCTTTGATGGCGCGGCCCAAGATCTCGGTCATCGGCGCCGGTCACGTCGGCGCCTCCGTCGCCCAGTACACCGTCGAGAAGGAACTGGGCGACGTGGTCCTGGTGGACGTGGTCGAGGGCATCCCGCAGGGCAAGGCGCTCGACCTGGCCCAGGCCGGGCCCATTCACGGCTACGACTCCCGTCTGATCGGCACCAACGGCTACGACGAGACGGCGGACTCGGACGTCGTGGTCATCACCGCCGGCCTGGCCCGCAAGCCGGGCATGACCCGCGACGACCTGCTCTTCAAGAACGCGGAGATCGTGGGCTCGGTGGTGGAGCAGGTGGTGAGCCGCTCGAAGCACGCGATCTTGATCCTGGTCACCAACCCGCTCGACGCGATGGTCCAGCTCGCCTGGAAGAAGTCGGGCTTCCCGACCGAGCGGGTCATCGGGATGGCGGGCGTGCTCGACTCCGCGCGGTTCCGGACCTTCATCGCCCAGGAGCTCGCGGTATCGGTGGAGAACGTGACCGCCTTCGTGCTGGGCGGCCACGGCGACGCCATGGTGCCGCTGCCGCGCTACTCCACGGTGGCGGGCATCCCGATCACCGATCTCCTCCCGGCCGACCGGATCCAGGCGTTGGTCACGCGCACCGCCAACGGCGGCGCCGAGATCGTGGCGTTCCTCAAGTCCGGCAGCGCCTACTACGCGCCGGCCGCCTCCGCGGTGGAGATGGTGGAGGCCATCCTCAAGGACAAGAAGAAGATCCTGCCCTGCGCGGCCTATCTCGACGGCCAGTACGGCACCAAGGGTCTCTACGTGGGAGTCCCGGTGAAGCTCGGGCGAAAGGGCGTGGAGCAGATCATCGAGATCAAGCTCCAGAAGGACGAGCAGGCGGCTTTCGACAAGTCGGCCGCCGCCGTCCGCGAGCTCGTCGACAAGCTGAAGCTATAGAGCCGTTCCGGCCCATGCGCGAGATCCACGTCTCCTCCGTCGTCGACGCGGTCAAGAAGCTCTGCACCGAGGCGAACTATTCGCTGGAGCCCGACATGCTGCGGGCGTTCGCGGGCGCGCTCGAGAAGGAGCGCTCGCCGGCCGGGCGGCAGGTGCTCCAGATCCTCCAGCAGAACGCGGAGCTGGCCCATACGAAGAAGATCCCGTACTGCCAGGACACCGGCTTCGTGGTCTGCTTCCTCGATCTGGGCCAGGACGTGCACGTCACCGGCGGCGGGCTCTCCGACGCGATCAACGAGGGCGTGCGCCGGGGCTACAAGGAAGGCTACCTGCGTGCCTCGATCGTCCGCTCGCCCTTCGACCGGGTGAACACCGGCGATAACACTCCGGCGGTCATCCACCTGGACGTGGTGCCGGGCGCGGCGCTCAAGATCCAGATCATGGCCAAGGGGGGCGGCTGCGAGAATCGCTCGAAGTACAAGATGCTGACCCCGGCCGAGGGCGTGGACGGGGTGAAGGAGTGGATCCTCGAGTGCATCCGCACCGCGGGGCCCGACGCCTGCCCGCCGCTGATCGCGGGCGTGGGAGTGGGCGGCACGTTCGAGCAGGCCGCGCGGCTGAGCAAGAAGGCGCTCTTCCGCGAGCTGGGCGCGCCCAATCCGGATCCGGCGGTGGCCGCGGTGGAGCGGGAGGTGCTCGAGCGCGCCAACCGGCTCGGCATCGGACCCCAGGGCTACGGCGGCGACACCACCGCCTTCGGCGTCCACATCCTCACGTACCCCTGCCACATCACGAGCCTGCCGGTGGCGGTCACGATCGAGTGCCACGCGCACCGCCACAAAGAGGTGACGCTGTGAGCCGGCCCGGGATGGGGCGAGGGCGATGATCACCACCGGGACCGACGGGATCAAGGACGTCGCGCCGCCGCTCAGCGACGCCGACGTGGAGTTGCTGAAGGCCGGCGACCGCGTGCGGATCACCGGCGTGATGTACACCGCCCGGGATGCGGCCCACGCCCGGCTGCTGCCCCTGATGGACGCGGGGGAGCCGCTGCCGATCGACGTGCGCGGGCAGATCATCTACTACACGGGGCCCTCGCCCGCGCGACCCGGCGACGTGGTGGGCTCCATCGGCCCGACCACCGGCGGGCGCATGGACAAGTTCACCCCGAAGCTGCTCGCGCTCGGTCTCAAAGGCACGCTCGGCAAGGGGGCCCGCTCGCAGGCGGTCAAGGACGCGCTCCGCCAGCACAAGGCGGTCTACTTCGGCGCCATCGGCGGGGCGGGGGCGGTGCTGTCGGCGTTCGTGAAGAAGCTCGAGGTGGTGGCCTACGAGGATCTCGGCACCGAGGCCATTCGTCGGCTCGAGGTGGCCGGGTTCCCCGCCATCGTGATCAACGACTGCCACGGCGGCGATCTCTACCAGGACGGCATGAAGGCGTACGCGAGGGAGGAGTCATGAACGGCGCAACCGCGCAGAGCCAGGGAGGCCGCGTCCTCGGGGCGCGCCCGCCCATCCCGGCGGCGCATCTTCGGACGGATTCGTGGTGGGCGCTGCCGGTCACGGTGGTGGTGGTCCTGCTGTCGTTCATCGTGTACTCGACGTGGGCCGCGTTCCAGAACGCCCACTACTTCGCGGACCCGTATCTGTCGCCCTTCTACTCGCCCTGTCTCACCAAGGCGTGCCTGCACCACAGCTTCGGTGGGTGGACGCTGCCCGACTTCACGTTCCCCGTCATCGGGGTGGTATCGCCCGCGCTCCTCATCCTCGGAGGGCCGGGCCTCTTCCGGCTGACCTGCTACTACTACCGCAAGGCCTACTACCGCTCCTTCTGGCTCGCCCCGGCGGCCTGCGCGGTGCGCGATGCCAAGTCGGGCTACAGCGGCGAGACCCGCTTTCCGCTCATCGTGCAGAACTTCCACCGCTACGCCTGGTACGTGGCGGTGCTCTTCATCGCGATGCTGACCTGGGACGCGATCCTGGCCTTCCGGTTCAAGGACGGCTTCGGGATCGGGGTCGGCACCATCGTGATGTGGATCAACGTGCTGTTCCTGGCCGGCTACACCTTCTCCTGCCACTCGTGTCGGCACGTCTGCGGGGGAGCGGTCGACGTCTTCTCGAAGGCCCCGGTGCGCTACTCGCTGTGGCGCG
>Ga0210384_10001943_pt1 | contig 26430 bp, 13 predicted proteins | sample IncBWH2MmetaG_FD_160574 | JGI IMG/M metagenome (GOLD analysis project Ga0210384, IMG submission 160574) | Forest soil microbial communities from Barre Woods Harvard Forest LTER site, Petersham, Massachusetts, United States - Inc-BW-H-2-M | ecosystem: Environmental > Terrestrial > Soil >...
ACCAGCAGGCTTTGAGGTCTCTTTGAACCGCAACTTCAACCGGTACATCGGCCTGAAGGGCGACTTTGCTTCTTACTTTGAGACCTTGCACGGACGCGGCACCGTCTGCCAGGGGAGCATCTGCACTACGGAAAACCCTTTCAAGGTGCCACTGCGCTCCTTTTATTTCACCGCCGGCCCTGAGTTCAAGTTGCGCAACTCAACCCGTCTGACTCCTTTTGCTCATGCGCTTTTTGGAGGTGTAGCCTCGCACGCTGAGTTCGTGATCTCCGCTCCTGGTGTCAGGGTTTCGGACGCAACCACGCGGACGGGATTTGCTGCTTCTTTTGGCGGCGGAGTTGATGTTCGCCTGAGCCGGCGAGTGAGCCTGCGCACCATGGCGGATTACACGGCGACATTTCTAGCTGAGCCGAACCCGGGAGAGAGCCGTCCGCAAAACCACGTGCGGACCTCGGTAGGAATTTTGTTTCAATTTCACTAGAGCTGGTTTCATAAAATTAGGGTCGTGTCAGAGCACGGATTTCTCCATGCCGCAACACGACCCTTAGGTTTTAGATACAGATACTAGCGTTACGCGAACACTTCGCCGGGCAGCGCTCTTAGAGTACGGCCTGCCAGAGTATCCCGCCTTGCGGGCACCTGGCGGTTAGTCTCTTCAGTTTCCCGCGAGCTGATCTGCTTGCGCTCGATGCGCAGCTTCAGAGCACGCTCGATCTGGCGGAGTTCCGAGACCTCGGCGCCCGATACCAGGGTTGAAGCCAGGCCACGTGCCCCGGCGCGCCCGGTGCGGCCTACGCGATGAATAAAATCTTCAGGCAAGGTCGGAAGATCGTAGTTGATCACATGGGCAATGTCACCCACGTGGATTCCACGCGAAGCGATATCGGTGGCAACCAGGACGTTGAAGCGTCCTTCTTCGAAGCCGCTGAGCGCACCATTGCGCTGCGACTGCGAGCGGTCACCGTGAATCATCGCCGCGGCGAAGCCGTCGCGCGAAAGATCTTTGGCCAGGCGCTCGGTGCCGCGCTTGGTGCGGGCGAAGATCAGGCTGCGTCCTTTTTCCTGATAGAGCAGGTGGCGAAGTACGTTGCGCTTTTCAGCCAGCGCGACCTCGAACGCCTGCAGCTCGACATTTTCAGCGGGCTTCAGGATTGATCCGAGGGCGACGCGGACCGGGTCCCGCATATATTGATGTACCAGCCCGGCGACTGATGCCTCGAGCGTTGCCGAGAAGCAAAGCGTCTGGCGTTTCTGCGGCAATACGGCCGCAATGCGGCGGATAGCGGGCAGGAACCCCATATCGAGCATGCGGTCGGCTTCATCGAGGACCAAAAGCTGAACGTTGCGCACGTCCCCAAGCTTGCGGCTGAGAAGATCTTCGAGGCGTCCCGGAGTTGCCACGACCATGCGCGCGCCTGAGCGCAACGCCTTGATCTGAGATTTTTCTGCGACTCCGCCAATGATCAGTGCCGCGGGCGTGAGCTTGTTGCCGCGCAACTTCTCGTACTGCGTGTGGATCTGCAATGCCAGCTCCCGCGTGGGAACCAGCACCAGCACTTCTACGTTATGCGAAGTGCTGCCCTGCAATCGTTCGATTGCGGGGATAAGGAAGGCGAGCGTTTTGCCGGTCCCAGTCTGCGCCGTGGCAAGAACGTCTTTGCCCTCGAGCGCATGTGGAATGGCCGCCGCCTGGACGGGTGTGGGTGTTGTGAATTGTGCTGTTGCCAACCTCTGCTGCAAACCAGCAGAGAGAGGCATTTCTGTAAATCGTGTCATTCGAATTGTGCTTTCTGTGAGAGGCGTCTCGCGAGACGCAGACAGATTGCGATTCGCGACTGGATTTATCTATCTTGAAATAAATGGATGCCACTCGTAAGTTGAATTTTGACGCTGTAAACAAACGGAGTGCAGGAAAGGCGGGAATAAATGTCAGATCAATCTATCGGATCAGACCACCGCACCACTAGCGTACCGTGGGCAATAGCGTTAACGCAGTATAACACAGGGCGCATTAAATCCCCTAGATTATAGTCTTTAAGAAGCCGAAAAGGGAGATAACTGTCTCTCCCAGCATCACTTACAGATTTAGCCTGGATCAACGTACAGCCGTTTCGCCCCGTCTCTGGTTAAGAGCAAAGCGATATTGACCTGAACCAATTTCCAGAAGAACTGAGTCGCCATCCTGGCGCGCCGCCCGGATGCCACCTGCGTTCGCAAGCGCTTGATCGGATTCGGTTACGTCGGCGAGCTGGGCGTGCGGCAAACGCACTGTCGCGTGAGTGTTGGCGGGAATCTCGACCGTGAGTTCAAACCTATTGTCCTTGAGCGCCCACGCCGAACTGACTTTCCCGTACATTGTGAGGTGGCTGGCTGTAACGCTGGTGAATCCACCGCCTGGCTGGGGCTGGATCAGAGTGTGTTTATATCCTGGGGCTTCGGGATCAATCTCGATTCCAGCCATCACCCGGTACATCCACTCACCGATCGCGCCGTAAGCGTAGTGATTAAACGAGTTCATGGATTTGTCCTGGAACGAGCCATCGGGTTTGATCCCGTCCCAGCGCTCCCAGATGGTGGTCGCGCCCTGTTTGACCGGGTAAAGCCACGATGGATACTGCTCGCGGTTGAGGAGCATGTAGGCTTCCTCCAGATAGCCAAATCGGCTGAGGACGTGGCAGAGGAACGGCGTGCCAAGAAAGCCTGTGGTCAGGTGCTTGCGTTCACGCACGTCTTCAGCGAGCCGCTGGGCGGCCAAGGGGCGCAGCTCGTCGGGCAGCAAGTCGAATTGCAAGGCCAGCGCGTACGCGGTCTGCGTGTTCTCGCCGACCCGGCCCGTCTCAGTGACAAACTCCCGGCGAAAAGCAGCCTTGATCTTCGCGAGCAAATCGCCATAGCGCGCTGCGTCATCTTTTTTGCCCAGGACCTGCGCGGTGCGCTCGAGCAAGTCCGTCGAGTAGGCAAAAAAAGCGGTCGCAATCAGGTCTTTGCCCGTGGTTGCTCCGGGATAACTGCGCGCCTCTGAGTTTGGCGCCGCGTAGGCCAACCAGTCACCGTATTGAAAGTCATTCTTCCAGATGTATTCGTTGCCCGCCCGCTGCCGCTCGTATTCCACCCACTTCACCATGCTGGGGTACTGTTCTTCCAGGATCCGTTTGTCGCCGTAGCTGATGTACATCGTCCAGGGGATGATCACCGCGGCGTCGCTCCACGCGGCTGCGGGCCGCGGCGGCTGGCTCTGATTTCCCGTATCGGGAATGACCGTTGGCACGCGGCCGTCCTTGTACTGGTCCGCAGCCACATCTCTGAGCCACTTGGTAAAGAACCCGGCAACATCCATGTTGAAGGCGGCGGTACGAGCGAAGACCTCGGCATCGCCCGTCCAGCCAAGGCGTTCGTCGCGTTGCGGACAGTCGGTTGGGACATCGAGGAAGTTACCTTTCTGTCCCCACAGGATGTTGTGCTGGAGTTGATTGATCAGCTTGCTGGAAGTTTCAAAGTCGCTGGTCGGCGCCATCTCCGAATGGATGACCACACCGGTCAGGCTGTCGGGCGTTAGCTCGCCAGGATAGCCGTCAACTGCGACATAACGGAAACCTTGAAACGTGAAATGGGGTTCGAACGTTTCCGGAGGGCCACCTTGCAGCGTGTAGCGTACCGTTGCCTTGGCATTCCGCAGGTTCTCAGTGTAGAAATTGCCCTGCTGGTCGAGCACCTCGGCGTAGCGGAGTATCACCGTCGTTCCCGCTGGTCCCTGCACGTTGAGCCGTACCCATCCGACCATGTTTTGGCCCATGTCCACGACTGTCAAGCCCGCCGGTGTCTTGATGATCTTCACCGGCTTGATCTCTTCTATTCGGCGAACCGGCGGACCAGCGGGAGCGAAGAGATCGTCTTTGCGGTAATTGGCGGTTGTGACACCGGCCCACTGAGCATCGTCATAACCTGGCATGGTCCAACCTGTCTTTTCCAGGCGGGCGTCGTAGGTCTCGCCGTCGTAAATCTCAGACATCAGGATTGGCCCCGTCGCTGATTTCCAGTTCTGATCAGTACGAACCACCTCTTCGTGCCCATCTTTGTATGTGATGTTGATTTGCACGAGGGCAGCGAGGTGATCACCGTAAATGCGGCGGCCCTTGAAGCGATACCATCCGCTGCCAAGTACTATGCCAACGGCGTTCGTGCCGGTCTTCACGAGATCGGTTACATCATAGGTTTGATACTGGATTCGCTTTTCATAACTGGTCCAACCGGGTGTGAAAAGTTGATCGCCGACGCGGTGTCCATTCAGATTTAGTTCATAGAGGCTGTGGCTGGTAACGTATGCCCGTGCGCGCAGGATAGCGCCCGACACCTTGAATTCGCGGCGGAGCATGGGCGCAGGCCCGCCCGACGTATCATTCAAGGCTGGCTCGATCCAATCGGCGTGCCAGTCCGATGGCTGAAGCAGACCCATCTCCCAGTAAGCCGGTGCGCTCCAGTCGGAAGCCGTGCTCTTTTCATCCCAAACGCGTACTTGCCAGTAGTATCGCCGTCCAGATTGCAGCGGCGGACCGTCATAGGGCCGGTGAACGGATTCATCCGAGTTCACCCGGCCTGAATCCCAGATCAGAGGGCGGCCTGAGCGCAGCTCCGGTTCGCTCTGTGCCACACGCACCTGATATGCCGACTGCTCGATTCCGCGTCCTTCACCCTGCAGTTGCCAACTCAGCCGAGGCTGACGGCTGTCAATGCCGAGCGGATTCTCCTTGTATTCCGTGCGCAGTGCGAGGACTTTGACCGGTATGGCCGTTCTCGCCGGACCGGTGGGGGCCGCTGTAACCGGCGCGAGGGCCGTGGCAACCATCATCACCAATGCCAGAATCAAGCGTAAATATGAACGGAATGAACAGCTCAAAAACAGCACACAATTAAACTGGCGCATAAGAATTCCTTCGGCTTGGCGACACCGAAGATAACAGAATGATGGAGATTCGAACAATGCCACTTGAAGACTGGCTAGTGGGTCAGAACCGGAACAGGTAAGAAATCTTGGCAAACACGGTGCGGCCGTCGTTGATGTAGCTTCGGTTGGTGCGCAGCAAGCCCGTATGGTTGCTGATGGCGAACGGATCCAGGTTTTCCAGATTGCTGTTGTAACCCACGTAGAACGCCGTCCCAGGATGCACGAGGTAGGTTACGAGGAAATCGGTGTTGAAGTTCTTGGTTTGATCCAGGCTGGTGTTGAGCGGGTTGCGCAGCAGGCCATCATATTGGAAGATGGTGCGGAAGGAGAGCCGTGGGTTGTACTGATAGTTCCACTTGGAGCGGATGATGTGGGCGGTCAGGATGCCCTGCTCGGGCGTGGTGCGCGTGGTCAGCCGCTCGAGGATGTAGCTGTTATCAACCGTCAATGGGTTCCAGGGATGGACGGTTGCGGTCAGGTTGCCGTTGACCTCATTGGCACGAAAGGGCGGCAGGCTGCCTGGTGGACTGAAGTTGACGACCTTGTTCCAATTTAGCGACCCGTTGAAGGTCACCAGCTTCAAATAGCTGTTGTTGAGCTGGAAGCCGGTGTAATCCTCCACGAAGTTGGTGTTGCGTGCAAGACTGGAAAAATCCGCGGGACGCAGGGTTTCATGGCTGTATCCGTGCCAGAACGTGAAACTGGTGTTGGCCTTCAGGTTCACAAAGAAACCAGGCTCATAGTCATAGTTGAGCTGCGTGCCGTGATGGTCCCACTCCATTCTGTGGTAGAGCTGCGGGCCGTAGGAGGTCAGGATCTTCCCCTCGGGACGGAAAGTGTAAGAGCCGAATTGGCTTTCGTGACGGTTATCGGGCCGCTGGAAAAACCCAGTGAGTGTAACGAAGTTTTGGGTAACATCTTCATAGCGGACATCATAAAAAACGTGCCGGCCGTTATAAGAGGCGTACCAGTGATACCACGCCCCAGCCAAGTGTTTGCCGTCGGCCTGGTCGTTGGTGCTGGCAACAACCTGTCCGAGGGTCTGAATGTGATCCCCAAAATGGAAGGTGAAATCGGCGCCGCCCACGCGATTGGAATTCGTTATACAAGCATTGCTCTGGCACAGGGACCGGTCCGCTGGGACCGCGCTCATCTCGCGGTCGCTGTAGAACACACCCACCTGAGACTGCTTCCACAAATCACGCGTCAGGCGGCCTACGGTGAAGTAGGCGCGCTTGCGGCGCAACGGATCGCCATCGGGAACGCTGCGGCCGGGGCCGCGGTCATCAATCGCGAGCACGCCGATTCCGTAAGGCCCAAGCTTGCCCGTGAGCTTCAACCCGGCAAATGGGGCCTCAATGCGGCGCGTGAAATAAAGGTTCACCGGAGTGCTAAAGAAGCTCGCGCCCTCCTGGAAGAACGGCCGCTTTTCCGGGAAGAAGACCTCGAAGCGCTGGTTCACGGTGTTTTGCGGCTGATCGCTTTCAAGCTGGCGGAAATCTGGGTTGACGGTAAAATCGAGCACCAGGCTGTCGTGGATAATCAGCTTGCCGTCGAGACCGGCGGTCCCGCCGAGATGGTTGCCGGCGATGAAGGGATGGTTAGGGTCGCGCTGATCGAGCGCACGAAACGCGCCAGTGACTCCGTAAGGGTTCAACTGAAAATTGCGTCCGGGGTTGATGCCGGTGAGCCCCTTGAGTTGCGCCTCCTGATTGAGCCTGCCTTGAATGCTGCTGGAGACATGCGGAAAAAAGCTATTGTCGTTATCATGTGGCACCACCCGCTGAAACAGGATGCCCCAGGTCTGCTCTTCCACATTGGGAAAGCGCAGGCTCCTGAACGGAATGGACATCATGGCAACGTAACCTTCGCTGGTGACTTTGCCGGATGAATCCCAAACCGTGTCCCAGGAAGAGTCGTATCCGTTATCTTCAGTCCAGATGTAATCGTATTGCACGCCCAGGGGATTGATCATGAAGCCGAAGGAGCGGCGCTTGTCGTTGAAGGTATCGAGATAGAGCTGAACCTCGTCGTGCTCAGGACCGATATCTTCGCGGCGGGTCATGCGCGCACGGATCTTTCCCGGTTCTTTATCGAAGCAGACGAAGACGGCATAGAAATTTTTGGCATCGTAGCCAATGTAGACTTCGGTCCGCTCCTGGGCAGGCGCGCCATCCTTGGGGTCGTGCTGGATGAAGTTCTCAACCTTGGTCATCTGCTGCGCTACGCCGGGCGCGGGCTCCATGGTGAGAAAATCTTCTAATCTGGGAATTCCAGAAAGCCTGGGGATCGTAACCACAGCAGCAGACGGGGTCTCGTTCGAGTGAAGATTACCCGACCGAACATCGTCTGACACGACGGCGTGCACCTCAGTGACGGCGGTCACCAGCAGGCCAACAAAAAGCAGGCGCGATATGAGGCGTTGGGAAGGCACGGGTTATTCGAGCTCCGCTGTTAGACGGAATGTAATGAGAAAAGTCTTTATGAATGAGAAGCCGAGAGCCTAGGCGGGGCGCCTCGGCCTTTTGCTCAATGGATTCAATAGGTTATTGGTGGGCGCTATAGGATTCGAACCTATGACTTCCACCGTGTGAAGATGGCACTCTACCGCTGAGTTAAGCGCCCGCAAATGAGCAGATAATTTTCCTTTCCATACTACAAGCTACCCGACGTTGGGGTCAAAACTCCGGATCGAGCAGACATGCAAGGCCACACAAACTGAAAACCATCCCGGAAGCGAGTTGCGAATTAATGCCACTGCACAATTGAGTTTTGCCGGACTCCGGGGTAGGATACGCAGACCAAAGTCAATCTATCCTTAAAAGGAATATGGCCCATTGAGAGCAAATCCGCATAGCGTCTTGATGTGGTTGCAACCATGAAAAAACTCAGATTTCTGGTTTCGCTTTTGACGACGGAAAATCATTATCAGAAGCTGCAGGAATCCTTTGCCCGGGATACCGCCCAGCGGCTTGGGATTGACGTAGAAATCCTGTACGCAAACAATGATGCGATTTCGCTCAGCGAACAACTGCTGAACGCCATTCACTTGCCTGCCAAGGATTCCCGTCCGGACGGAATCGTTTGTTACCCGGTGGGGACAACCCTGCTGCAAGTGGCGCGGCAGGCCGCTGCCGCCGGCATTGGATGGGCGGTGCTGAATCGTGAATGCGAATACACAGCGGAGTTGCGTAAGAGCTATAACTCCCCAATTTTTTCCGTCGGTACCGATAACGCGGAGATCGGGCGGCTGCAGGGACGGCAGATGGGCGCAATGCTTCCTCAGGGCGGCCTGGTTTTATACCTGCTTGGCCCCAGCGTCAGCTCCATTGCACAGTTGCGCTTAAGCGAGATGCAATCCACCAAGCCAGCCAACGTGCAAGTGAGGACACTGATCGGCAATTGGAGCGAGCAAAGCGGATATAACGCCGTGAGCCGATGGCTTCAGTTAAGCACTTCGCACAAGACCCCGGTGAATTTGGTAGCCGCACAAAATGACGACATGGCCATAGGCGCAAGAAAGGCGTTTGAAGCTGAGACGCGCGGCGCAGAGCGCGAGCGCTGGGCCGGTCTGCCCTATATTGGTTGCGATTACTGTCCGGGAGCGGGACAGGAGTGGGTGCGCAAGGGGTTGCTGGCGGCGTCGGTGGTCAATCCGCCCACTTCGGGGATTGCCCTCGAACTGATGGTCAAAGCGATTGAAAGCAAGTCGCAACCCGCCGAGCGAACTCTGGCCGCCCCAGCTTCTTATCCACCCATCGAAAAGCTGGCGGCAACACCGGCGCGAAAAGCGTAGTAATACAGTACTCAGTTGTCAGTACTCAGTAAAAGCAACCGCAAAAGCTCTTCGCCGCAGATCAATGCGGATTTTCGGAAGATTGTGGGCGACCCCCAACCCCACTTGCTAGCAGGTGTTTGGAGTGTTTCAAATCGCGTCTGACCCTTGTCATTATTGGCGAAGATCAACTCCGCATGAGGGACTAGCTGGTAGTTAAAAACAGCTCCAAGTTGCAAGCTCCAACTGCCAGCCGGGGCAGGCCAAGCTCTAAGGGAGATTCTTCAGTGCGCGTCCGGTATGGCTAGGGCAGAGCTGTTTCATGATTGAGTACCAACCACCGAGTACGGTTTTGAAACCCTTGTTCCATGCAGGCCCCCCATTACTTAGAGTAGTGAATGCAGCGCTAAACCCTTAGCAATCAATTTCTTACGACTGGAGCTGAGTAGTGAAAAACAGCTCCGAGTTGCGAGCTCCCACCGGCCAGCCGGGGCAAGCCAAGCGCCAAGGACGCCCAAAGCTCATGCTCCCGATCTACCGACGACGAATTTTTCAAAGACCGTAAGGGCCAAAGCCCCGCATTCTGGAATGCGTAACTTCGTTCTTTTGCGGTTGCTTTTCACCTGCAACCTGTCCCGGCGTGCCGTGGACCGGTAAGCGGTGCTTGGCAACTGCTTCTCCATGATGACCTGCAGTTTCCAGGAAATCAATGTTTTGATATCAGAGTGATACCGTGATGACGAAAACCCGAGGGTTGCGCCGTCCCCAGCTTTTTAGGGCGGGGGGGTCTTGTAGGTGCAACTTCAGGCGCCAATCCGATTCGCTCCAAGATGAAACCCCACCCGGCCGTCTATGTAGGATTAAGCCGCACGCGCTGTAAAGATTCTTCGGTTGTAACGAAATTGCTTAACAGACCACGATTAAGGAGTGAACGGTCGTTTCTTGGTTTTTTCTTGCCATTTTTGGGATTTTCTTGCCGTTTTGGGACAAAGGGGGTAGACTTAATGACCTCCCCGAACATCGTTTGTACTTCCCCATTACGGAGGACGAAGAGCTCGTGACTGCCTTCCCAGGGTCAATGCGCTTGCTCACAGGGCGCTGGTTTGCGCCGGTTCTCTGCTTCTTTCTACGCATAACGAATGTCTTATTCCCAAACGCCGGGGCTAAAGCCCGACAGGTTTTTACCTCTTCCCCCGGCTTAAAAGCCGGGGCTCCCACCCTGCGCCGCAAGCGGCAGGGCATTGCTTACCAAGGGTGGACTTTAAGGCAAGGTGTCGCGATAGGTTTCCTGTTCTGCCTGCTGCCGCTGGCGGCGGTAGGGCAGACGGTCACTGTGAACGACAGCTTCTTCAGTTCGAATGCGATCACCATCACCGCCGGACAAACCGTCACGTGGTCGTGGGCGGGCGGCGGTACTACTTCTCTTGCCCATAACGTAGTTTCGGGTTCAAGCTGCAGTCCAGACTTCATATTCAACTCAGGCGCCACCAAGACCAGTGGCACCTTTGGACATACGTTCACCGCCGCCGGTACTTACAACTATTATTGCGATCCGCACTGCGGTTTCATGACCGGATCGGTGACCGTGAACCCGGCGGCGGCGACCCATCTGGTACTGAGCGGCGTACCCGGAAGCGCCACGGCAGGGGTTGCATTTAACGTAACGGTTACGGCGTTTGACCAATTCGGGAATGTTGCCACTGGCTTTGGCAACACGGTCAGCTTTACCAGCAGCGATGGAGCGGCGACGCTGCCCAGCAATACTTTGATTAACGGTTCACGCGTTTTCAGCATAACCTTGCGGACGGCAGGTTCTCGGAGCCTCACTGCAAACGCCAGCGGCGTCAGTTCCAGTGGCACTGCGTTTATCAACGTAAGTCCGGCGGCAACATCAACATTCACGGTGGTTCCATCGGCAAACCCGGTCACTGCGGGGGCGAGCTTTAATGTTACTGTCACCGCCAAAGATGCGTTTGGAAACACCACACCAAGTTATGGCGGGACGGTGCACCTTACCAGCGTCACGGACCCTAGCGCGACCCTGCCGGGCAACAACACACTTGTGAGCGGGGCGCGCACCTTCACCGGCGTGATTCTGAGAACTGCAGGCACTGAGACGGTCACGGCTACGGACACTCTCAGCAGCTCCATCACAGGCACTTCCAACGGCATTACGGTCAATCCCGGCCCCGCCCACCACTTCAGTGTGAGTGCGCCTCCCGGCGCATTCGTAGGCTTGCCGTTTAACATCACGGTAACGGCGCTGGATCAATTTGACAATCAAGCCACGACTTCGGGTACGGCTTATACCGGCACGGTGCACTTTACCAGTTCGGATGGCGGCGCAGTCCTGCCGGCCGATTACACTTTTGTAACTGGCGACAACGGAGCGCACAACTTCAGCATCACCCTGAACTCCATCGGCAGCCAAACTGTAACAGCCACCGATACGGTCACAAGTTCCATTCAGGGCAGTGCGGTCGTCTCCGTAAGACCGCCGTGCCCCGCGGCTAGCAGAACGTTTTCTAATCCTACGCAGGTCAACTTCAGTACCAATGGAACGACAGCAACTACATCTCTTTATCCCTCACCCATTACGGTCTCGGGCATGACGGGGACCATTGGCAAACTGACGCTGACCTTGAGCGGATATTCTGATACTAACTGTGCTGCAGACCTGGCGCTTTTACTGCAAGGGCCCCATGGCCAATTTGTGATCCCCTATTCGCTGGTTGGCCCATGTTCGGCGGCAACTAACAATGTCACATTGACACTCGACGATTCGGCGGCCACACCACTGCCGCAATTTCCCAACCCCCTCAACTCGGGGACTTACAGGCCATCAAGCTATGTGGTCTCGGCTTTTTCAACCCAGCCAATTTTCCAAGCCCCGGCGCCTGGAGGCCCCACCTATACCGCAACGCAATTAGTTGCCAATGACGGTACGGCGACTTTCGCCAATGTCTTTAATGGAACCGACCCGAATGGAACCTGGAACCTTTATGTGCTCTATCAACCGCAACTCGGGCCGGGGGTTGATAGCGGCAAATTTACCGGTGGCTGGAGCCTGAACATTACGCCGCAGTTCGCCTTTACTAATTCCACGGCAATCGCAATTCCCAACAGCGGCCATGGAGCAAATTATCCATCGAAGATCACGGTCGCCGGCCTGCCTGGGCATGTGACAAAAGTGACCGTGACCTTAAACAGTTTTACCAGCGTATGCCAGGCAGACCCAGCGTTCCTGCTGGTAGGTCCGCAGGGACAGAATCTAGTGCTCGAGTCCGAATCAGGCGGATGCACAAGCTCATCAGCAAACGTGCCGTTCATCACGCTGGATGACGCGGTCTCTGCGCAGTTGCCGGCGTTTTCGTTTGCTACCCCTAATTTCGCGGCTGGACTCTACCGGCCTACAAGCAATAAGAAAAGCGTATCCGGAACGGCGCCTACATTCTCCGGCGTAGCTGGCCCTTATACCGAGCCAGTTCCTGATGGAAGCGCTACGCTGGCTTCTGTCTTCAACGGAATTGACGGCAACGGGGATTGGAACCTGTATGCGATAACGCAATTCAACGCGGGAGCCAGCTCACTTGATACCGGCTGGACCCTGAACATCGAGACCGATTGCCCGGCGGGGACGAACTGCGCCGCTTCTTCCGACTTTAATCCTTCTGTCTTTGGGCAGCCCGTGATCATTACGGGCGCGGTCAGCTCAGGGAGCGGTACTCCTTTCAGCCCGCCACCGTTGAATTTCCTGGATGGAATCTCGAATTTTGGCATCAGAAATCTGGACGGCTCTGGCCAGACTACGGAAACCGATTCTACTTTTTCGATAGGCTCTCATCCCATTACGGTGAACTATCCGGGTAACATTACGTTTGCCAGTTGCACGTCGGCCGTGCTGAACCAGGTGGTGGACAAGGCGGACACAACCACGATTGTCACCAACCCGATGAACCCTTCCGTGTTTGGACAGCTCGTCACCTTCACGGCCACGGTAAACGTCAATTCCCCGGGAGCGGGAACGCCCACGGGCACGGTCAACTTCTTCGATGGGGTTACTCCGTTGGGGCCGGGAACGCTCAGTGGCGGCGTGGCGACGCTTTCCACTGCAGGGCTGGCGGTCGGCTCCCATAGCATTACCGCGGTTTACGGCGGTGACGCTACCTTTAACGGCAGCACTTCAGGAGTGTTTACCCAAACTGTGAACCAGGGAGGGACGATCACCACCGTGGGCACTTCAGGAACGCCCTCCATCTTTGGAACTTCTGTGACGTTCACCGCCAATGTATCGGTGAATTCGCCCGGAGCAGGCACGCCTACGGGGACCGTTACTTTCAATGACAACGGCGTTCCGATCGGAGGTGGGACGGTAGCGCTGAGCGGCACCACAGCGACATTCCCCACATCGGCCCTGTCTGTGGGCAGCCATCCGATCACCGCCACCTACAACGGCGACACTGATTTCAGCGGCAGCACCTCGGGACCGATTGATCAAAACGTGAACAAGGGAACCACCACCAGCAGCGTAGCGACCAACGGGTCACCCTCGATCTTCGGAAACTCGGTGACGTTTACGGCAACCATCGTAGTGGCCACTGGGGCGGGAACTCCGACGGGCACCGTTACCTTCATGGACGGCGTTTCCACGCTGGGAACGGGAGCGCTCAACGGCGCCGGACACGCCACGTTCTCCACGGCTGCATTAGCTGTCGGCGCCCATAGCATTACCGCGGTTTACGCAGGCGATGGCAGCTTTGTTGGCAGTACGTCCGGATCTATTACTCAAAATGTAAGCCAAGGGACGACCACGACTGGCGTGGGCACTTCAGGATCACCCTCAATCCTTGGAACTTCCGTGACCTTCACGGCCACGATAACCGTGGCGACGGGAGCCGGAACTCCGACGGGTACGGTCACCTTTAAAGACGGCGCGGCTACGCTGGGAACAGGAGCGGTCAGCGGCGGCACGGCCACGTTCTCAACTTCAAACCTCAGCGTTGCCAGTCATAGCATCACGGCGGTTTACGGCGGCGACGGCAATTTCACGGGCAGCACATCGGCGTCCATCACCCAGATGGTAAGCAAGGGGACGCCTACAGTGAGCCTGGGCTCCTCAGCGAATCCATCGTTGCTGGGGAATTCGGTGACCTTCACCGCCACCCTGGGACAGCTCGGCGGCGTGTTTCCTACCGGTAGCGTATTGTTCCTCGATGGCGCCGCCAAATTAGGATCGGGCACGCTGAATGGCAGCGGAGTTGCCACGTTCTCTACTTCGGCGCTGGCGCTGGGAAGCCATCCGATGACGGCAAGCTACGCGGGCGACTCAAGCTTCCTGGGGAACACTTCGCCGGTCGTGCCTCAGCAAGTAAATCCGAAGACGTCTACGACTACGGTCGTGGTCTCATCTTTGAACCCGTCGTCATTCAGACAATATGTGACTCTGACGGCGACGGTCACATCCACGGGAACGCCGACGGGAACAGTGACTTTCTGGGACGGCGCAAGGCAAATGGGTACTGCGCCGTTGAACGGAGGGGGAATCGCCACCTACACGACCAATCAATGGACGATTGGCAACCACCAGGTCACTGCGGCTTATGGAGGCGATTTCAACTTTGCCATTAGTAACTCGACCGTGCTGGTGCAGAGGCGCTCGCCCAAACCGCATTAAAAGACAGCTCCAAGCTCTAAGCTCCAAGCTCCAAGGAACCCACTGCGGATTTCACAGATTTTCGCGGATTGCGATGCTTTCATGTTAAAGACTACGCTGCAACGTCCTCTGATTGTAAAGGTCCTCTAAGTCTTGAAATATAAAGCTGTTAAGCCCCCTGATAAGAAGGGCATACAAGCCTTTCAAATTCTGTATTTTGCGTAAAAACGGGCCATATGTACTACAATTTCTGGTCAGTTCTTTTTTATGCCTTCTGGTTCCGAATCCCGGCCTCCTGTGGCAGACCCGCTAGCCTCTTCCACGCGGGCCAAAGCCGCTGATTCCGCGCAACTTTCCGGCTCCAGCGGGGTTAACTCGGGTGTGAGCAGCGTTGCGCTGAAACAAGCCGGTTTTGCTGGCCTGGGAGGCACGACAAATCAAGCGCCTTCCGGCGAGGCAGCCCTGACGCTCGCGCCGGGAGTCATCGTCGAGCTTTCCGACTCCGAGATCATGCTGCGAGTGAAGGCCGGCGATGATAGCGCCTTCGATTACCTGGTACAGAAATTCCGACGCTCGATGATCGGTTTCATGTTCCGCATGGCGCGGAACCAATCTGTGGCGGAGGAGCTGGCACAAGAGGTCTTTCTGCGGGTTTATCGCTCACGGCAGAGTTATGCGGCCGAGGCCAAGTTCAGCACCTGGTTATACCGGATCGCAACCAACCTGGCGCTGAACCACCTGCGTGACACCAAGGCCGAGCGGGCCGAGGTCAGCGTCAGTCTGGATGAGCCTGACGAGGAAAGTGGCCGGTCGCTCGACGTGGCTGACAACCATTGCACGATAGAAGAAGAGCTGGTGCAACGTGAGCGCATGCAGAAGATACGGAGCCACGTGGAGGCCCTGCCGGAAAGGCAACGGCTGGCGGTTCTCATGCATAAGTATCAGGAGATGGATTATCGGGAGATTTCCAACGTTCTAAAGATGAGTGAATCAGCAACCAAGTCACTGCTGTTTCGGGCCTACGAGACGTTGCGCGAGAAATTGAAGGACTTGCTGTGAGGTTGGTATGAATTGTAAAGATGTCCGTGAACAAATTTTCGATCTGGTGACGCCCGGCGCCACGGTAGATCAAAATGCCGCGCGCCACGTGGAAGAGTGTGCGGCCTGCGCGGCCGAGGTAAAATCGCTGCGCCAAACCATGGCTCTGCTGGATGGTTGGAGCGCGCCGGAGCCCTCACCGTATTTTGACGTCCGTTTGCAGGCACGTCTGCGCGAAGAAAAGACCTTACAGCAACGCAACGATTTTGGCTGGCTCAAGGCGGGCTGGCTGCATGTACGCTGGCAGCCGGTGATGGCTGCAGCGCTTTCTTTCGCCATCGCAGCCGGTGTGATGGTGTATCAAGCAGTGCCGCCGACGGTCCAAGTCAACGACAGCGCGGCGGTCTCTGATTTGCAGGCGCTCGACAAAAATGCGGATGTTTATAATAACTTCGATCTGCTGTATGACGATGAACCCCAACAGCAGCAACAACAGCAACAGGATCGGAACCCATAAGGTAACGTGATTCGCAGAAGGGCAATTTCGGTGATGCTGGCATGCGTTGTGCTGGCATGCTCGTTTGCCTATGCCGGTTCCAAGGGGCCTCATCCCAGCGATCCGCCGCGCAACCAGCCCAGAATACAGAACGTCCGGCCCGCCAACCCACGGGTGGGCGAGTGGCTTCACCAGCATAAAGACTTGAGTCCGGTGGAGCAGCAGAAGGCGCTTAATCACGATTCGCAATTCCAGAAGCTGTCTCCGGAGCAGAAGCAGCAATTGCAGAACCGCTTAACGGAATTTAATAAGCTGCCGCCAGAGCAGAAAGAACGCGTCATTCAACGCATGAAGGAATTCGATAGTCTGACTCCGCAGCAGCAACAGCAGGCGCGGAATTTGCAGGGAAGGCTGCGCGACATTCCGGAAAACCGGCGCAAGATGATGCAACTGGCGCTGCGCAACCTGCGGCAAATGGACCCGCAGCAACGCGAGCAGGTGCTCAACTCCGAGCGCTTCAAGAGCATGTTCAACGATAACGAGCGCAGCATCATGGGCGGACTTGCAGAGCTGCCCATTGGCAAGGGCGCACAGCCAGAACCTGAAACCGCACAGCAACCATCGCAGCAGAATGCGGAAAAATAGCTTTTAGCTCTTAGCTTCGATCTTCTGCAACTTACCCTGATCAAAAGACGCGTGTCGCCCCTCCGGGGCTCGCGGTCTATTTTCCAGCTTACTCTTCGTGCCTTAAGGCCTTTAAATTGCTCAGACTTTTAGCCCCTGAGGTTTAAAGCAAGCCAGGGGTGTACAATGATCGTCTCTTTGGGGCCAAACAAGTAAATTCTCATTAAGGTCGAACCCACGTGAAGCGCCTAGGAATAGCTCTTTTTCTGTCGACAGCCTGTAGTGGCGCAGTCGGCGCGCCACTTGCCTTGGCTCCTCTTGTGGCCATTTCGACACTTCCGCAGGCGGGCAGTTGGGCTGCGACAGAAGAAGCTGTCTCTCCTAAAGTCTTCAAAAATACCGACGCCGGGATTCAATTCGAACTTCCTGCCGGATGGACGGCCCAGCCCGAAGATAGCACTTTGACAATTACCTCCCCGGACTCTTCCGTGAGCGTGGTCTTGTGGGCTCTTGAGAGTATGACCGGCGACGATGCGCTCAAAAGCCTTCGCCCTGAGCTGGAAAAGACCATAAAGAACCAGAAGGTCACCAAACCAGCCAAGAAAGATATTTTGAATGGAATGCCCGTCACGAGCGAGTCCGGCACTGGAGAAGTGGAGGGAACAACCATCGAGTGGACGGTGGATCTCATAACCGCAAAGAAGCCGGTAATTTATCTTCTTTTTGCCGCTCCCGGGATGGCTGACAAACACGCGGATGAGATAGCAAAGTTCCGCAAAAGTATTAAGAAGCTGCCCTGAACGCGAGCGTGAATTCCGGCTCCATCCTGATTCTCGCTACAAAGCGACCTTGGATATTAAAACGCTGCCAGCATGTGTGGGGCAGGGCCGATTCGCTGGCGCGGAGCAAACGCTGCAACTGAATCATCATCAATCGCTGGGACGCGGCCCAGAAAAACGCTGGTAAGAACAACGCTAATGCTGACCTCCGCATCGCACACCTGAAGCCGCTAAATAGTACTATTACGAGGGATGAAAAAGAGCCCGACATTCGAATTTCATGTTTCGCGCGCAGCCCGTGACCGCTATGGCTTTGACGACGTTCTGTTCACCCTGACCGGCAACGTGATCTTTGCCAATCTGAAGGCAAGCCGCGAGTTTGCTCACCGCATAAACCTGGCGCGCGACGTGGAGCACCATCCCGAGCGCGCGGTGTATCCCGCAGCGCTCAATGCCATGGCGCTGATTGATGAAGCCCTGCACGCCGTGGCGGCGCTTTATCGCCAGCAACGCGATCCGCAGGTGATGGTGGAGGCGCTGGCCTGGTTCGGTTCGCGGCTGGGCGACGAATCCCTGGACCGTACCCTGCTGGCCTTTGTCGAACATTTTCCTTCGGTTGCAGTTTACCGTGGTCAACAAACAGCGGCGGATTGGCTCGCCGCTTCTACGGCAGGCGTGCCGCATCGTGCTGTGACGCTCGAAGAGTTGATGATGCTATGGCTGGCCAACCTCAATCCGGGGTTCAAGAAATTCAAGGAGTTGTTCGACGATAAAGAGCTCTCGACGAAGAGCACTTATCCAAAAATTACTGCCGCGCTGCGCGATTACTTTGAGACGCGTCCGCGCTTTGGTCCGGAAAACCAGAACCTGGTAGATATGCTGCGCGCACCGGCGCTGGCTTCACCCGATTCGCTGGAAGGGCAGTTGGCTTTCATTCGGGACAAGTGGTCCGGCTTGCTGGGCGACTTCATACAAAAAATGCTGACGGCGCTCGATGTGCTGAAAGAAGAAGAGCTGGCGATCTGGATGCGCTTTCATCCTCCTGACCAGCAGCACTTCGGCGGCGGGCCAACCTTTGGCGATTCGAGCGCGGCCGCGATCCCGCATTTTCGCGGCGCTGAGCAAGAATACGAGCGCTTCAGTCCTGACCAGCACTGGATGCCGCGCACGGTGATGATGGCCAAGAGCGCTTATGTGTGGCTCGACCAGATCTCCAAAGCCCATAAACGCCATGTGCACAAACTCGACCAGATTCCTGACGAGGAGCTGGATTTGCTTGCGCGCCGCGGATTCAACGGCCTTTGGCTCATCGGAGTCTGGGAGCGCAGCCAGGCATCGCAACGCATCAAGCAGCTCTGTGGCAATCCTGAAGCCGTGGCATCGGCTTATTCGCTGCGCGAATACAACATTGCCGAAGACCTGGGCGGAGAGGCCGCCTACGTCAATCTGCGGAACCGGGCGTGGGCGCGGGGCATTCGCCTCGCCAGCGATATGGTGCCGAACCATATGGGGATTGATTCGCGGTGGGTGATCGAGCATCCGGATTGGTTTCTCTCGCTGCCCTACAGTCCGTTCCCTTCTTACAGCTTCAATGGGCCCGATCTCTCGAGTGATGGCCGCGTGGAGATCAAGGTTGAAGATCATTACTTCAATCGCAGCGACGCCGCCGTTGTCTTTCGGCGCGTAGACCGCTGGACGGGAAATACACAGTACATCTACCACGGAAACGATGGCACCAGCTTCCCCTGGAACGACACAGCCCAGTTGAATTACCTGAATGCGGAGGTTCGTGAGGCGGTGATCCAGACCATCTTGCACGTCGCGCGGATGTTTCCCATTATCCGCTTCGACGCGGCCATGACCCTGGCCAAGCGCCACTACCAGCGGCTGTGGTTTCCCGAACCGGGAACGGGCGGAGCGATTCCTTCCCGTGCCGAACATGGATTGACCAAAGCCGCCTTTGACGCCGCCATGCCTGTGGAGTTCTGGAGAGAAGTTGTAGACCGCGTAGCCGCCGAGGTCCCGGACACTTTGCTGCTGGCTGAGGCCTTCTGGTTCATGGAAGGCTATTTTGTCCGAACGCTGGGGATGCACCGCGTCTACAACAGCGCCTTCATGAACATGCTGCGCGACGAGGAAAATTCCAATTACCGCACGGTGATCAAAAATACGCTGACGTTTGATCCCGACGTTCTTAAGCGTTACGTCAACTTCATGAACAACCCCGATGAACGCACAGCCGTGGACCAATTCGGGAAAGGCGACAAGTACTTCGGTATCTGCACCATGATGGTGACCTTACCGGGGCTACCCATGTTCGGGCATGGCCAGATTGAGGGATACAGCGAAAGATATGGCATGGAGTACCGCCGCGCTTACTACGACGAGAAACCCGACCCGTGGCTGGTGTCGCGGCACGAAAGGGAAATCGTACCTCTGCTGCATCGGCGGCACCTTTTCGCCGAGGTGCACGAGTTCCTGCTTTACGACTTCTTCACTGACGACGGTCACGTTAACGAAAATGTGTTTGCCTATTCCAACCGCGAAGGCGAGGAGCGCGTGCTGGTGGTTTATCACAACCGCTACGCCAATACCCGTGGCTGGATTCGCTCGTCCTGTGCCTATGCCGAGAAGTCGCATGGCGGCAGTCATCTGCGGCAACGAACGCTGGGTGAGTCTTTTGCACTCTCGACGGACCACTCCATGCTTGTGACCTATCGCGATGCGCTTACCGGGCTCGCCTACTTACAGCGTGCCCGCGATCTTGTCGAGCGGGGATTATGTGTCGAGTTGCACGCCTATCAGTGCCACGTGTTTCTGGAGTGGCGCGATTTAAGAGATGACGGTACGCATCCCTGGGGACTCTTGTGCGACACGCTGGCCGGACGTGGTGTTTCCAGCTTAGAAGACGCTTTGCGGGAGCTCCAGCTCAAGCCGGTGCACGATGCTTTGCGGGCAGTGGTGGATCCCGCACTGGCTGAGGCCCTGGCCGATTGTGCGGCTGCGCCTGAAAGCACTGCCACCAAGGCCCGCATCCTGTCTGTAGTGGATACGGCCATGCACCGCGCCGGGATTCTGCTGGCTGAAAGCCAGCGCTATGTTTCGAGTGGCGCAGGAAAATCTGCCGGCTTGATGCCGGAGGAGAAGTGGATTGGAGACCGCGATGCCGCCGAACAAATTTTCGTCGTACAGCTCTTTGCCGCGATGCGGCTGGCAACCTTGCATCAAGAAATAGACGATCTTCCTGCGTGGATCGGGGAAGCCGCCGCTATTCTGCCGGTTGGCGATATCCCGCATCAAAAAGCCATTGCGATTTGGAGCACAATTTTAGCTTGGTGTGCGGTGGATGCGCTGGGCCATCTGCAGAATCCGCTGCAGCATGAAGCCGCTTCCACCCGGCTCTTTGACGCCTTGCGGCTGCGGGATCCCCTGGGCGAAGCCTTCGCCTCGAGCGGCCAGGTGGATGAAGAACGCTGGCGGGCAGCAGCGCGGCTGCGTGCCTCTTTTGCGCATAGCTCTCTTTCCACTGCGCCCTTCAGTTGGGTGCATGATCCCGATGTTGCCTGGGCCATCGGCGTACACAAACACGAAGAAGTAAGCTACCTGGTAAAAGAGCAATTCGAACGCTTGCTGTGGTGGATGAATTTACGCGCACTGCTCGAGATCGCCAAGACGCAGCCGCTTGATCTGGAAAAATTATCCTTGTTGCAAAAACAGATTCAAACCCGGATGCGCGTGGCCGAAGACGCAGGCTATCGCGTGGAGATGCTGGAGCAGGCGATTACGAGCGAGAAACAATCCTGAATTTATGGTTTACGATTTACGATTTTTTGATTCCAGATGATTTTTAACATTTCATCGATAAATCTCAAATCGAAAATCGTAAATCTGAAATTCAGTGGGAAACTACTATGAAAATTGAGACTTTGACCGTACACGCAGGCCACAGTTTAACGCCGAATGAAAATGAACCTATCGTTCCGGCGATAACCCTCTCCACAATTTTTGAACGCGCAGAAGATTGCAGCTACAAGCACGGACACATCTATACGCGCGCCTCGAATCCCAACCGGCGGGCGCTGGAGCGCGCGCTGGTTGAGCTGGAAGGCGGTAAGGCAGCAGCGGCATTCGCTTCCGGCTCAGCGGCGACGCTGGCGGTGTTTCAGGCGCTTGCGCCGGGCGATCATGTCATCGCCACAGAGGGCTTTTATGGCACCACCAAGCTCCTGCTGGATGTGATGAAGCCGTGGGGGCTGGAGTGCAGTCTGGTTAACACCAGCGATCTCGGGTTGCTACGCAGCGCTATCCGGCCCACGACCAAACTCATCTGGCTGGAAACACCTTCGAACCCGCAAATGCGGGTGAGCGATATTGCTGAAGTTGCCAAACTTGCCCACTCGTCGGGAGCGCGCCTGCTTTGCGATAACACCGTCGGCACTCCGATTCTGCAGCGATGCTTCGAGCTGGGCGCCGACATGGTGATGCACTCCACGACCAAATATCTTTGCGGACACAGCGACGTACTGGGCGGCGCAATTGTCAGCCGTGAGGACGATGCTTTCTTCCAGAAGATCCGCATGATCCAGAGCGCGGGCGGGGCGGTCCCCTCTCCGTTTGATTGCTGGCTTCTGCATCGCGGAATCCGCACTATGAGTTTGCGGGTGCGCACCCAGGCAGAAAACGCCCTGGCGATTGCCAAATTTCTGGCCGGCCATCCGGCGGTGGAGAAATCCCTTTATCCCGGACTCGAGACGCACCCCGGCCACGACATTGCTAGAAAGCAGATGAAGCAGTTCGGCGGTTTGCTTTCGTTCCTGGTACGCGGCGGACGCGAACAGGCGATTCGCGCAACCACGGGGCTTCGTATTATCCGGCGGGCCAGCAGCCTGGGAGGGACGGAAAGCACCATCGAGCATCGCGCCTCGGTCGAGCCCCCGAACTTCGGCACGCCCGAGGGCCTGCTGCGGCTTTCGGTCGGCATTGAGCATGTAGATGACCTGATCGCTGATCTGGAGCAGGGGCTGAGCAAGGTGTGATTCGCAGAAATAATTGTTTACCGCGGAGGCGCAGAGACGCGGAGAAGAATTGGAGATTGGGTCATCGGGTCATTGAGTCATTTTAGAAAGTCATTTCGCCCTATTGGCATCACCCCTCGAACCATCAAACCAAGAGCAATCCCAAGATCCTTCCCCTTTGGCCCCGCTCAGGGCGAGCTTCGCTCGGCATACTTGAATCTGGTTTCCCACCCTGGGCTTTTATTTTTAGCTGCCACAAAAAAAGAGCGCCGGAAAAACCGGCGCTCCAAGAGCTCAGAAGGGTGAGCAAGACTAGGGCAGTATGTAACGCAGGTTCACATAGGCCATGCTGAGGTGCGCGTTCTTGGGCGCTCCGGCAGCTACGAACCACGGGCTGCGCGTCACATAGGAGTACTGCATGATCAACTGCAGCGTTCCATGCTGCGGGTCCTTGAAAAAGGTCTGGATCCAATCGAAGGTGCCTTCCTGCAGGGCGCGATTCGCGCTGTTGGGGCTGTTGCCTCCACCAAACCCAATGCAAGGCTTGTTTTGCAAGGTACCATGCAGACCGTTGCAAGAAATTGGGAACCCCAGGACGATCGGACTTGTGATGTCGGGAAAGCTGTTACGCTGAAAGTAAGCTCCGCCGTAGTACCCGGCCAGTGTGATGCTCTTGTTGATAGGAGCTTCGAACCCAAAAACGGTCCCGCCGGCGTGCACCAGAGAGATCCGCGTATCAAATGGAACCACTACATTACCCGTGGCGATCGGACGGACGACAGCCTGCGGTCCCAGTCCGAAGATGTAGCGGCCACCGCCATAGCTGTAGAAGGCGCTTCCTATAAACTTAAGCTGCTTGAACAGATCTACGTTAAGAGAACCGGACCCGCCGCCGCCGGTTGTGGAATGAGTAGGAATACCAAATTGACCCACAGTGGCAATTTTTACCGTAGTCAGCAATCCGGCCACCTCGCCGTGGAAATGCCTGTCTCCCGCAAAGTTGTTGTCATAGGTGATCTTGGGAATGATGTCGGGGTGCACGTTGGGTGTGCCAGTGTTATTGGCGGCGTCGAACTGTACCCCCAGTTGAGCATTAAACTGGAAGGGGAAAATTACTTCGCCGGCGCCGACATATTGCTCTGGATTCTCAACGCCTAGAGCCAACGCCCAATGTTCATCGGGATGGTAGCCGATGCGGAAGCCAGCCTGACGGGCCCATTGCAAGCCAACCTGGTAGTTAGGATCCATATTGCGGGTGTTAAAGACATCCCCAGGATCGGGCGATATGCCGACGCGATTCGGCGTCAGCAAGCTCCACGATTGGCCGCCCAGAAATTCCCACTTGCCGCGTTTCAAATCTACCCAATAAAGACGCAGGCGATTGGTGTGGCTGTTGCTGCTGACAAACGTGTTGGCTGCGTCGTTGCCATTGAAGTCGGCCTCGACGTAACCCGTGATGTTGTTCTCGCCATACTTGGTATTCATTTTCAAGCTCAGGCGAGAGTGCTGCGCCGTCATGCGGAGTTCGGTCAGGTGACCCACTATGGTGTTGCTGTAGGGTATGGCGTTAAAATTCGTGCCGATGGGGTTGCCCGTGTTGGTGCTACGGAAGACCGTGGTGAAATCCACGAATCCGCCGGGGGTGAACTGGGCGGCGCCAATACGGAAAGAGAGCGGCGACTCCTTGGGCTTCTCGGGCTCGGTAAGCTGCGAACCCTGCGCCACGGCTACGGCGTTTGCATCCGCCGGTTCCAGGGAGTGCATGGAGGCATCCACCACATGCGCTTCACTGTTGGTGGCAAGTTGGCCCCGCAAAGCTTCAATTTCCTGCTGCTGGAGCATGATTTGTTTTTGCTGCGCAGCCAGAGCATCCTGCATTTTCTTGAGCTCATCGGCCACCGTGGAATCGGAGGCTGAAGGCGATGCAGCCTTCGGAGCAGCAGCCTGCGCGAAGGTTAAAGTTGAAAACAGTATCAGAAAACTTAAAGTCTTAAGGAATCTCATTTAAGGATCCTTTCATGAATTTTATTTTTAACGATTACCAGTGAAGACAGCAGAAGAGTTTAGCATGATGAATTGCAAAACAATAAGAAAAATACTCTTGGTTGCCGAAATGTCGCGGGTTGAAACTTTTGATTCCTGAAGTGGGATTAAAGAGAGAGTTTGGGAATAGTTCACGCTTAAAAGCACGTTTTTTAACAATCTTTTAATAATGATGATATAAAATGCGCGCGATTTTTGGTGCAAACTTCCATCGTTCCTTCTTGCCCGCAACGATATAGCGGCGGAGCAAACCCCCGGGGAAACTTCAGACATTCCAAAACACCATTAACACCTTATTATTTTTAAAGTCTTTTACCGATCTTCAGGAATTTTGTGGTCAGTTGATGGAGAATCGGTGTTTCGATTCGTTTTGAGAATCTCCCTTTTTAGGACTTCAAAACATATATATTATTGCGTTCAGAAGCGCTAAGACCATTTGTTCCTTCAGGAGGCAAGATGGGAAGACTTGGGAAAAGACTGATTGGGATAGCCGTGGGCGTGGTTCTCTTTATCGTGATTCAAGAGATGCGCAGCCACAGGGGCTCCTCGGGAGAAACGGGCGAGACCACAAAGGTCACGGACAAAGACGTCAACACCTATCTCCAGGTCATGCGGGCGACAGCTGCCCGTGTTAAAAATCCGCTGCCCGATGACCTCGCCACGGTTGATGCCTTCAGTCGCATTCCCAACGTGCATACGGCGCAGTCCAGCGAGCTCACCGAGGACCAAAAGAACACGATCTTCCGAGCGATCCGGTTGACCAGCCAGCTCGACGATATCGTTGCCGAAGAGCAGAACGTCGCAAGCTACAGTAACGCCAAGGAAGCGGTCGAAAGTATCCTGCCGGCCCCGGATGACGAGAACCCGCCACAGGCCGGCGGGGGCTTGAGCGTCTCGGAAAAGAAGGCCCTTAGCTCGCTTGGAGCCAAGGCCCTCGCTCCTTACGCGGAGGAAATTCGGGCTCTACAGATTGAGATCTACAACAACCCGCTGCGAAAGACAGTCAAAGGCAACTGAGAACGCACCTGTCACGTACGCCTGATGATTTCGAGGCTTGCTGTGTTGCGGAGCCCTTAGAAAAAATGGCGTGCCCAAGGGGACGATCTTAGAGCTTCTCTCGGAGATTTCGTGGCAACCTGCCACAGATCAAGTTCCCTCCTGAATTGGGCCTGTAGCATATTGGCGGCCGGAGGGAACTTGTCTGGTTATCTGACTTAATCGGGAGTTAAACGACCAGTCGAATGGCCGCACTCGTTACTCGGCTAACACGCCTCCGACGCCTACGGCCTGTCGTACCCCAGGCTTCGGGACGCTATTGATCGTCTTCAGAATGCGCGAGACGATCTGGTATGGATCACCTTCGGCGTTCGGGCGGCGATCTTCCAGATAGCCCTTGTACCCGTTCTTGATAAAGTGAACAGGCATCCGGATCGAAGCACCACGATCAGAGAGACCATAGCTGAACTTGTCAATGGCTTGCGTTTCGTGGTGGCCTGTCAAACGCAGATGGTTATCTGGGCCATACACACCGATGTGGGCCGCGATGTTGTCGGAGAACGCCTTCATGACGGCCTCAAAGTATTCCTTGCCGCCGACTTCGCGGAGGTATTTATTCGAGAAGTTGCAGTGCATGCCAGACCCATTCCAGTCGCCTTTGATGGGTTTGCAATACAACACCATATCCACTTCGTATTTCTCACAGAGACGCATCATCAAATAGCGAGCGGTCCAGGTATCATCGGCGGCTTTGGCAGAGCCCTTGGCAAAGATCTGAAATTCCCACTGGCCTTTAGCGACTTCAGCGTTGATGCCTTCATGATTGATGCCGGCGTGGAGACAGAGTTCCAGATGTTCCTCGACGATTTGACGGGCCACGCTGCCCATGTATTTGTAGCCAACGCCGCAGTAGTATGGGCCTTGCGGACCAGGGTAACCTTCCTCCGGGAAGCCCAGAGGACGCCCATCTTTGTAGAGGAAGTACTCCTGCTCAAAACCAATCCACAAGTCAGGGTCATTCTCGATGGTAGCGCGTGCATTGGTGGAATGCGGGGTGCCATCCGGGTGC
>Ga0210384_10001944_pt1 | contig 26428 bp, 24 predicted proteins | sample IncBWH2MmetaG_FD_160574 | JGI IMG/M metagenome (GOLD analysis project Ga0210384, IMG submission 160574) | Forest soil microbial communities from Barre Woods Harvard Forest LTER site, Petersham, Massachusetts, United States - Inc-BW-H-2-M | ecosystem: Environmental > Terrestrial > Soil >...
AACCGAAATGGGGGTTCGTCGCCACCGACAGCGCCGGAGCCCGGGGTCGGGTGCGTCTCACCGACCAGGGCCGTCTCGCCCTCGGGCTGTTCGGCCGTGGGGGCCCGGGTAGTACGCCGAGTTAATCTATTTAACCAAATTAACCTGAATACAGGCTAATACCGGTCTCGCGTTGGTTCCCTTCGATGTCGGACGGATCCGGTGCGCGGGCGGTTGTCGCCACGGCCCGCCCGACGCGGGGGGCATCGCCGGTGCCTTGGGCGGCTCTCGGGCCGCGGCCGAAGCGTGACCCCCACCCCCGCCCCGGCGGTCCCGGGGCGCCCCCTCCGCCCCCCGGCCCCTGGGGCCGGTGGGCGAGGGTTTTCTTCTCGAGCGGAGCGACGCGGACCGATCAGGGTCCGGCGAAGTTGACCGAGATCAGCTTGACCTCCGTCATCTCCTGCATCGCGTAGCGGAGCCCTTCGCGCCCGAGCCCGCTCTCCTTCACGCCGCCGAACGGCAGGGCGTCCCACCGCAGGTTCGTGGGGTCGTTGATGTGGACCCCGCCGGCCCGGATCCCCCGGGCGATCCGGAACGCGCGGCCTAGGTCGTTGGTGTAGACGGCCGCCTGGAGGCCGTACGGCGTGGAGTTGGCGATCTCGATCGCCTCCTCGTCGTCCCGGAACCGGAGGACCGGAACGACGGGACCGAACGGTTCTTCCAACGCGACCCGGGCCCCCCGGGGGACGGCGTCCAGGACCGTGGGCTCGTAGAAGTGGCCGACGCTCCCCGGTCGCCGCCGCCCGCCGGTCAGCACCCGGGCGTCCCGGCCGACGGCGTCCCCGACGAGCCCGTCCATCCGATCCAGCGCCGCGCCGTCGATGAGGGGTCCGACCTGCGTCGTTTCCTCGAGGGCCGGCCCGACCCGCAGCTCGGAGGCGGCGTGGGCCAGCTTCCGGGCGAACTCGTCGGCGACCGATTCGGCCACGAGCAGGCGCTTGGAGGCGGTGCAGACCTGGCCGGAGTAGCCGAACGCCCCCCGGACGGCGGCCGCGACCGTCGCCCCGATGGGGGCGTCGTCGAGCACGAGGAACGGGTCCATGCCGCCGAGCTCGAGGATGACCCGCTTCGCGTGGCGGCCGGCGCGCTCGGCGATCCCCTTCCCGACCTCGGTGGAACCGGTGAAGGTGATGAGCCGGGTGCTCGGGTGCTCGACGAGCGCCGCGCCCACGGCGCCGCCCGGGCCGATCACGACGTTGATGACCCCCGCCGGCACCCCGGCCGCGATGGCGTGCTCGGCGAGCCGCCACGCGGTGAACGGGGCGGAACTGGTCGGCTTGATCACCACCGGGTTGCCGGCCGCGAGGGCCGGGGCGACCTTGTGCGAGAGGAGGTTCAGGGGGAAGTTGAACGGCGAGATCGCAACGACGACCCCGATCGGCTCGCGCAGCGTGAACAGCAGCCGGTGCTCGTTCCCCTTCGGGAGCGCGTAGGCGTCGGCCGGATACGTCTCCCCCGTGAGCTGCCGGATCTCCTCCGCGGCGTACCGGTAGACCCCGACGGCGCGCTCGACCTCGATCCGCGCGTCGGTGATCGGCTTCCCTACCTCCGTCGCGATGAGCTTGGCGAGCGTCTCGGCGTCGGCCAGAAGTCGGTCGGCGAGGCTGCGGAGGATCCGAGCCCGGTCGTGGCCGGGGGTGCTCCCCCAACGCTCCGCGCTCGCCGCGGCCGCCTCGACGGCGGCCCGCGCGTCGTCGGCCCCGCCGATCGCGACCTCTCCGATCCGCTCGCCGGTCGACGGGTCGATGAGGGATTGGTAGCGTCCGGTCGACGGGGGCCGTCGGACCCCACCGATCAGGAGGTCGGCGCGGCCGTCGGCGGGAACTCCGTCGATCGTGGTCGTCTCCGTGTTTGGCCTACGCCGGGTCCCCGTAGACCGTGTAGTGCCAGCCCTTGCGGACCTGGCCGGTCAGGTCGATGTAGATGTTCTTCGTCACGGTGTAGTCGAGCAGCGAGTCGGTCCCCAGGTCCTTCCCGAACCCGGACTGCTTCATCCCCCCGTGGGGGGTCTCGGAGCCGAGCGGGAGGTGGTCGTTGACCCAGACGTCCCCGAACCGAAGCTCGTTGGCCGCCCGGACGGCGTTCCGCACGTCCTTCGTCCAGACCGAACCGGCGAGACCGTACTCCACGCCGTTGGCGATCGTCATCGCCTCGTCGAACGTGGAGAAGACGAGGACGTCGAGCACCGGCCCGAACACCTCGCGTTGCGCGATCGGCATGTCCGGCGTGACGCCATCGAACACCGTGGGCGCCACGAACGCCCCGCCGGGCATCGAGGGCGGCACGTTCCCGCCGGCGCGGAGCTTCGCCCCGTCGTGGACGCCTTGCTCGACGAACTCGAGGACCCGCTTCTGGTGGCTGGTGTGCACGAGGGGACCGAGGTCGGTGGTCCGGGCCATCGGGTCCCCGACCCGGATCGTCGCGACGCGCTCGAGGAGCGCGTTCAGGAACCGCTCGCGGACGCTCTCGTGGAGGATCAGGCGGGTGGCCGCGGTGCAATCCTGCCCGCCGTTCACGAACCCCCCGACGATCGCGCCCTCGACGGCCGCCGCGAGGTCGGCATCGGGGAAGACGACGAAGGGGGCCTTTCCGCCGAGCTCGAGCTGCACGCGCTTGACCGTCCCGCTCGCCGCTTCCATGACCTTGCGGCCGGTGGCGGTGTCGCCCGTGAGCGAGACCATGTCGACGCGGGGGTTTCGGCAGAGCTCGTCCCCCACCTCCCCACCCGGACCGGTCACGACGTTGAGCGCCCCCTTGGGCAGTCCGGCGTCCTGGAACGCTCTCGCGAGCATCAGCGTCGACAGCGGGGTCCAGCTCGCGGGCTTGAGCACGACGGTGTTCCCGGTGACGAGGGCGGGGCCGATCTTCCAGACGGCCATCATGAACGGATAGTTCCACGGAGTGATCGAACCGACGACCCCGACCGGCTCCCTCCGGAGGATCGTCGTGCCGTCCCCGGTGAACTCGCCCGGATTGCGGCTCTCCATCGTCCGGCACGCGCCGGCGTAGAAGACCAGGTTGTCGATCCCGAACGGGATGTCCGCGTCCGCGGCCTGCTTGATCGTCTTGCCCTGGTTTCGGCTCTCCACCTCGGCGATCGAGTTCGCCCGCTCGCCGAGGAGACGGGCCGCCTTCAGGAACACCTCGCCCCGGGCGCGCGGTGGCAGCCGGGGCCACGGACCGCTGTCGAACGCCTGGCGGGCGGCGTCGATAGCCGCGCGGACGTCGTCGCGGGCCCCAAGAGGCACCTCTCCCACCACGGTGCCGTCGAACGGGCTCACGACAGGGGACGATTTGCCGCTGCGGGCTCCGACCCACTGCCCATCGATCAGCATCGCCTCCGCCATGAAGTTCCTACCGGCCCCGAGACGGGGGGCGGCTAAATCGATTCGGCCCGGGCTCCCCGTCGGCCACCTGAGGGCCTCGAGCTTTTCGCGCCCACGGTCGGCGCGCTAGGGTTTATCAAGGACGACCGCTTCTCCGCACCCGCCCTCCTCGGAGGTTTTCATGGATCCCAAGTGGACCCGGGTGATTGCCATCGTGGTCATCGTCGCCGTGGTCATCGCCGGCGTGGCCTTCTACTATGTCCGCAACCGTTCCTCCTCGAGCTGTTCGCTCACTTCCAAGAACCCGCTCATCGTCGACCAGGCCGAGACCCCGGACAACCCCGACCCCGCCGCGACGTTCACGACGCCGGGATGGGCCCTCGTCCAACAGGTCTACCAGGGGATGGTCAATTACAACGGGTCGAGCACCACGACGTTCGTCCCGGTCCTGGCCCACGACTGGACGACGTCGAACGGGAACCTCACCTGGACCTTCCATCTCCGGTCCGGGGTGACATTCTCGAACGGAGATCCCTACAACGCCTACGTCCAGTGGTTCACGATGTACCGGACGCTCGTGATGAACCAGCCACCGACGTTCATCTTGGGCGAGAATTTCGCCCTGCCCCCCAACCTGAACGCCTCCCAGATGGCAAACGACCTCAACAATTTCAACTTCGAGAACCCGACCTCGAACCAGCTCGCCGTGATGATGGCCCCGAACCAATCTTTCCAGGTCGTCAATAACCTCACGATCCAGTTGAACCTCGGGATGGGATACCTCGGGAACCTCCCCTACACCTACCTCCTCGCGACGTTGTCGGCGCCGACCGCCTTCGCCGTCGACCCGGTGGCGATCCAGCAGAACAAAGGGGTCACCCCGAACTCGACGAATGACTGGATGGCGCTCAACATGCTCGGGACCGGCCAGTACACGTTGCAGGGTACTTTCTCGACGACGGGGAGTGGATACGAGCTACAGCCGAACGCAAACTATTGGGGGAAGGTGGCCGCGGCGCAGGAGCCGTGGAACAACATGATCCAGCCGGCCCACGTGGCGATCCAGGTCGAGTTCCAGGGGAATTCTCAGGTGGCGATTCAGGACCTGAAGAGCGGGGCGGCAGCGACCGCCTCGTTCGCCTACCTCGGCCCCGCGGAGGTCGCTCAGCTCCAAGGGCTCTCGTGCGTCAATGTTCAGCCGTTGGACGTGGTCTACGGATCGACGAGCGGCGCGTGGTGGATCTACATGAATCAGAACACGTTCCCCTTCAACAACATTTCCGTCCGTGAGGCGGTGGTCCACGCCATCGACTACCCGGAGATCATCGGCACCGCGTTCGGAGGCGCCGCCACCCAATGGGTCGGGCCCGTCCCTCCTGGGTACCCGTACTACAACCCGGCGAACCTGCCGGCATACGCCTACAACGTGACCCAGGCCCAACAAGAAATCGCGAGTTCCCCGTGCAAGGCGAACGCTTGCGTGGGGACGGTCCTGAACTACATGTACCTCAACGTCGGGGACGAGTGGTTCAACGCCGCGAAGATCCTCCAAGCCAACCTCGCGACGATCGGGATCACCATCAACCCCGTCGGCGTCTCGCTCCCGCAACTCTACGCCGAGCAGCCCGTGGACCCGATGACCAGCGTCTGCACCGCGCAGGAGAAGTCCGCCGGTCTCGGCCCGTTCCCTATCGGCCAGGAGTTCTACACGTCGGACTACATTGCGCCCGACGACTGGACCCAGAACAATGCGGCTACGAACGGGAGCGCGAACTACTGCATGAGCGCCTACGCGGACGGGACGGTGAACAATCTCGTGTACGCCGCCGCGGGCGAGTCGAACCCGGCGAACCTGACCAGCGACTATACCACGATCACCCAGCGCATGTACGCCAACTACACCGACGCGTGGCTCGTGGTCCCGACCCAGTTCTCGATCTATAATCCGCTGCTCCACGGGTTCGTCGAGAATCCGATGGCGAGCGCGGAACCGTTCTCGATCCTCTTCAACACCCAGAGCGCCTCGTAGCGGGCCGCTCAGGGGGCCGCCACAGCGGCCTCGGGGAGCGGAGGCGCCTGCGTCCGGAGGGTCTCGGGCGGGATGTCGCCCACCTCCTCGACGCGGTGGCACGCCGCCTGGCGACCCGGACGACCGGGAACCTCCCGGAGCGGCGGTTCCTCCACCCGGCAGCGGTCGATGACGAACGGACAGCGGGCGGCGAACCGGCAACCCGGAGGAGGGCGAACGAGGGTCGGGATCTCGCCCGTCACGCGATACCGCGCCCGCCGCCGGCGGGCGTCCGCGACGGGGACGGCCGCGAGCAGCGCCTTGGTGTACGGGTGGGCGGGATGCTCCAGAAGGTCCCGCACGGGGCCGACCTCGACGACCTGTCCGAGGTACATCACCGCGACTCGGTCCGCCACGAACCGGACCGCGGCGACGTTGTGAGTGATGAGGACGTAGGCGAAACCGCGTTCGCGCTGGAGCGTGACCAGGCGGTTGAGGATCTGCGCCTGGACGGCGACGTCGAGCGCGCTCGTCGGCTCGTCGAGAACGACCAGGCGCGGAGAGAGGCTGAGCGCCCGGGCGAGCGAAAGCCGCTGCCGCCCGCCGCCGGAGAACTCGTGGGGGTACTGGTCGAGGCAATCCGACGGGAGCCCGACGGTCGGGAGGAGCTCGGCGACCCGTTCCCGCAGTCGCGATCGGCTGACCGACTCCTGCGCCTGGATCGGTTCCCCGACGATCTGCCAGACGCGCAACCGGGGGTCGAGCGACCCGACCGGGTCCTGGAAGACGACCTGGACGTTGCGCCGCCAGCGTCGAAGGTGGACGCCGGAGAGCCGGGAGACATCCACGCCATCGAAGAGCACCTGGCCCCCCGTGGACGGATAGAGCCGGGCGATGACCCAGCCGAGCGTCGTCTTGCCCGAGCCGGATTCCCCGATGAGGCCGAGGGTCTCCCCCGCTGCGACCGAGACGGAGACCCCGTCGACCGCGTGGATCGCCCGGGCGGGCGCCCCCCGGAGGAACTCGGAAGCGGTGCGGTGGAGCGGGAAATGCTTCACGACGCCCCGGGTCTCCAAGAGCGGGGCCAGGGGGGCGCTCACGGTAGGCCCTCCACCCCCTCGGTGTGGAAGCACGCCGCCGAGTTCGTCCGCCCGGGCGGGCGCGCAACCCACCCGGCGAGAGCCGGGCCGGGGTCGACGCGACAATCGTCCTGGGCGAGGGCGCACCGGGGGGAGAACGTGCATCCCGAGGGGAGCCGCGAGAGGTTGGGGACATTGCCGGTCAGCGAGGGTAGCGGCCCGTCGGTCTTGTAACGGGTGGGGATAGAGCGGAGGAGCGCCTTCGTGTACGGGTGCCGCGGGGCCTCGAAGACATCCACGACCGGGCCGAACTCGACCAGATGGCCGGCGTACATCACCCCGACGTCGTCGGCGGTCTCGGCGATCACGCCCAGGTCGTGGCTGATGAACAGGATCGAGGTCCGGAGCTCGTCCATCAGCTCCTTCATCAGCGTCAGGACCTGCGCCTGAATGGTGACGTCGAGCGCGCTCGTCGGCTCGTCCGCGATGAGCAGCGACGGGCGCTCCGAGAGCGCCATGGCGATCATGATGCGCTGGCGCATCCCGCCCGATAGCTCGTGGGGAAACAGGCGGAGGACCGTCTCCGGGTCGTTGATCCTCACCAGTCGGAGGTAGTCGAGCACTTCCGACCGGACGGAGCGACCCTTGCCCCCGTCCGTGGGGTCGACCCGGATCGGGTCCGGTCCCGGAGGGATCGACGGGACGAACGGATGCGCGATGGCGGTCGACCGGTCGGGGGGCCGGGGTCTCGAGTAGTCGAACCCCGCCCCGCCGGGCCGGAAGACCGCGACCTTACCGCTCTCCCGGAGCCGTCGGATCCGGACCGACTCGGCGACCTGGTCGAAGATCCGGTAGGCCGGGTTCAGCGAGTTGATCGGCTCCTGGAAGATCATCCCGATGTTCGTCCCCCGGACCATCGGGATCCGCCATTTCGGGACTTTCAGGAGGTCGACGCCCTGGAAGATCACCTTCCCGCGCAGGATCTTCGCCGGCGGCTCGGGTAGGAGACGGGGGATCGCGTGGGCGAGCGTGCTCTTGCCGCATCCGGTCTCCCCGACGATGCCGACCACGCGGCCGGGTTGCGCCTCGAAACTGACGTCCTTGAGCGCATGGTAGGTCCCGGCCCCCACGGTATAGTCGACCGAGAGCCCCTCGACGGACAGGACGGGTTCGCTCACGCCTTCTCCCCCGCGGCCGGGGCCGCGATCGGTGCGGCGGAGGTGGAATCCACCGCCGGTCCCTGGGAGAGGATCCGGCGGCTCCGGGGGTCGAGGATGTCGCGGAGCCCGTCCCCGAGCAGGGAGAACCCGAGCACGGTGACGAACACCGCCAGCCCGGGCCCGACCACGGTCCACGGGAGCGTGGCGAGATAGCCGGCGTACTGCTCGATCATGTTCCCCCACTCCGGCACCCCGAACGGAACCCCGATCCCGACGTAGGAGATCGTCGAGAACGTCACGAGCACCGTTCCGACGTCGAGGGTGTAGTAGACGACGAGCGGCTCCAAGATGTTGCGAAGGACGTGGCGGCCGAGGATCGTCCCGTCGGTCACGCCGGCGGCCCGGGCCGCGGTGATGTACGGGAGATGCCGGACGGCGAGCACCTCGCCCCGGGCGAGGCGGACGTAGTACGGCCACCAGGTCACCAGGAGGGCGATGACCGCCGCCTCCGTCCCCCGTCCGAGCGAGGCGGCGACAGCGAGGGCCAGGACAAGGGAAGGGAAGGCGAGGAAGACGTCCGTGACGCGGAGAATGATGGTGGCCCCGGCCCCGCCCAAGGTCCCGGGGGTGTCGAAATACCCGGCGATGATCCCCAGCGTCCCGCCGGCGACCAGGGCGATGCCCGCGACCGAGAAGGCGATCACGAGGTCGAGGGGGAGCGCCGCGAGCACCTGACTGAAGATGTCGGTGCCGATCGAGTCCGTCCCCATCCAATGTCGCGGGCTTGGGCCTTGCGAGGCATCCGAGGTCGAGAAGGAGTTCACCGGGTAGGGGGTCGCCGACAGGGAGTGGCCGAGGAGGAGATGCGTCAGGATCGGCGTGAGCCCGACGACCAGCGCGGTGACGACCATCACCACGACCACCAGGAAGCCGAGGAGCGTGAGGGGGTTCGCCCGCATCACCAGCCAGACCGTGCGTACGGTCTCCGCGACCGCCCCCCGTCGTCGTGGAGGGGTCGTGAGGAGCGGGGGTTCGGGATCGCTCCCCTTCTCCGAACGCACGAAGCGTTCGAGCGGCAGGTCATCGCCCCGGGTCGAGCGGCGGGAGTCCATCTACCGCCACTCCACGCGCGGGTCGAGGACGCCGTACAGGATGTCGGCCACCAGGTTGGCGACGACCACGCCGACGGCGAAGACCACGACCACGGCGATCGTGCCGGGGAAATTGTAGCCCGTGATCGCCTGGTAGGAGTACCGTCCGATCCCCGGCCAGTTGAAGACCTCCTCGATCACCACCGTGCTCGAGAGCAGACCCCCCGCGGTCACCCCGAGGACCGTGACGGTCGTGATGAGGGAATTGCGGAGCGCGTGCTTGTACAGCACCCAGAACTCCGAGAGGCCCTTCATCCGAGCGGTCTTCACGAAATCCAGCGGAAGGACCTCCAGCATCGACGCCCGGGTCATGCGCGTGGCGATCCCCATGTTGATGAAGGCGAGCGAGACCGCCGGAAGGATCAGGTGCGCGAACGCGTCCCAGAGGTAGGCGGGGCTCCCGGAGAGGGCGGCATCGAGGACGGACACGTGGGTGTATTGCGGGAACGGCGGGTTCAGGGTGGTGAACGCCCCCGAATATGGGAGGCCCACCGCCGGCGCAACGACCACCGCCAGCAGCAGCGCGAAAAGGTAGGTCGGGGCCGCCCACCCGCTCAGGTAGAACACGCGGACCAGGTGGTCGGCGAGCCGCCCGTTGCTGTTGGCCGCGATGACGCCGAGCGGGATCCCGATGACGATCATGAGGAAGAGGGCGGCGAAGACCAGCTCGAGGGTCTGCGGGAGCGCCAGCATGATCTGCGGCCAGACCGGCTGGTGGTCGAGCGGGTCGATCCCCCAATTGCCGGTCGCAAGCGTCTGCAGGTAGTGCAGGAACTGGGTGGTGAGCGGCTGGTTCGTCCCGAAGGTCGAGATGCACGCGTCGAGTTGAGCCCGCTTCGCCTTCGGGACCCAGTACGAGCACGGGTCGCTGATGTTGAGGTGCGTGAGGACGAAGGTGATCGTGATCGCGCCGATCAGGACGGGGATGAGCTGGAGGAGCCTCTTACCGACGAAGAGTCCCAAGTCGGTGAGGTTCCTTCCCAAGGCCCCTCACCGCTCCTTCGCCGTCGGAGCGGTGTCGCCGGTGGGAGCCACGCCGGTCGAACCTCCGCCGCGTACAAATACTCAGGGGAGCAGGTCGCGGCGGGTCCACCGACCCGCAGAGGGACGCCTACGGCTGGTAGTCCCGCGGGAGCGTCTTCAGTTCCGTGAACGTGGCGTGGATCGCGTCCAGGAAGTGGTCGACGTCCTTCTCGGTGTGGGCCGAGGAGAACGTCAGCCGCTCGTAGTTGTCCGGATGGGTGTAGATCCCCTTGTCGAGGAGGAGCTGGTGGTTGCGCAGGTACAGGTTCCAGTCGATCTGGAGCGATTCGCGGTAGTTGGTGATCTTCTTGCGGCGGGTGAAGAAGTACTGGAGCATCCCGTTGACCGACTGGACCAGGACGGAGATCTTGGCATCCCGCGCGGCCTCCTCGATCCCCTTCTCCATCTTCGCCGTCATCCGGCCGAACCGCTCGTACAGCTCCTCTCCGCCGCGGTGGAGGATCTTCAGGTTCGCGAGCGCGCCGGCGAGGGAGAGGTTGTTGGCGAAGTAGGTCCCGCCGAACGAGATCCGGCCGGGAGCGATCAGGTCCATGAACTCCGCCTTCCCCGAGACGGCGGAGATCGTCACGCCGCCTCCCAGCGCCTTCGCCCAGCACGACAGGTCCGGTTCGACCTTGTAGACCTGCTGGGCACCGCCGGGAGCGATCCGGAAGCCGGTGAACACCTCGTCGAAGATCAGCAGGAGGTCGTTCTCGCGCGTGATCTCGCGGAGCCGCTGAAGGTAATCCGGGGCCGGCGGAATGATGCCGGCGTTGGCCATGACGGGTTCGAGGATCACCGCCGCGAGCCGGTCGCGGTAGCGCTTGATCATCCGCTCGACCGAGGTGATCGAGTTGTACGCGGCGACCATCACGTAGTCGGTGACCCCCGGGGGGATGCCCGCCGAGTTCGGCAAGGGCCGCGGGTACTCGTCGAGGCCCGCGACGATCGGAGGCGCCTCCGCACTGATGAGCGCGTAGTCGTGCTGGCCGTGGTAGTGGCCCTCGAACTTGAGGAGCCCGTCCTTGCCCGTGACGGCCCGGGCGATCCGGATCGCGTTCATCGTCGCGTCGGAGCCGTTCGAGCAGAACGCCACCCGCTCGGCCGACGGGACGAGGCGTCGGAACGCCTTCGCGACGTCGAGCTCCAGCTCCGTCGGCGAGGCGAAATGGAAGCCGAGCTCGGCCTGGGCCTGGACGGCCTTGACCATCTCGGGATGGGCGTGGCCGTTGATGAGGCACCCGTAACCGAGATTGAAGTCGAGGTACTCGTTGTCGTCCTCGTCCCAGATCCGGGCGGCCTTCCCCCTCTTGATGAACGGGGGACACGGATCGTAGGAAGCGACCCGGATCAGGGAGCTCGTGGCATTGGGGATGTACTTCTTTCCCTCCTCGAACAGCTTCTGGGACTTGCGGAGCTTCGGGATCAGCCGGGCGATCGGGATCGGGATGGATTGGATCTCGCCGTCCCCGCCGGAGCCCGCCTCGGACGAGGCCGCGGGCTCTTTCGGGGGAGCGGATTTCGTCGCCGGCTCCTTCGTTGGGTGCTCCCCGTCGGCGCCCGGGGCATCGCGCGGTGGGTCGGGCTTCTTGACGACGTCCCCTTCGGCTCGCAGCCGGTCGAACGGGGGCCCGGAGCTCAGGCCAAGGGACCCGGGGTCGCCGGTCGCGGGCCGGCGCGGGTCGACGGGGGCGGGTTCCCTCTCCGCCATAAGTTGCACATCCTAGTGGGTTCGCCCAGCCAGAGCAGCCTATATATAAATGCCGAGTTGGAAGAACGCAGTACAGTTTTGATATAATGTACACCACGTCCTATCGTTCCGTATGAATAGTCACCCCCATCGTTGAAAGTGGTTAATTGATGGGTGAAAATCCTCCAATATGGGAGGGAATTCTACCATTCTTCGTGAGGGACCGCCTTGCCCGGAGGGCCGGGTCGGCCCGGGTGTCGTTCCCCGGCTGTTCCCGTGGCCCGCTCCCCTCGGTCGAGCTCAGCCTCGCGAGCTTTCCGCGGGTGCGAACACGACCCAGAGGACGAGTTCCTCCTCGATCGCGTGGAACCGGTGCTCCTGGCGGGCCGGGACGAACAGCATCGCTCCGCCCGTGGCCGCGCGATCCGAATCCCCCGATAGGAACCGGCCGCGCCCCCGAACGACGTAGTACACCTCGTCCTCCTCGTGAGGCGACTGTGGGTCCGTCCCCCCGGCGGGAAGTACGTAGACCCCCGCGCTCATCGCCGCCACCCGGATGGTCTCCCGGTATCGTTCCCCCGAAGCGCGGAGCTCGTCCACGATCGCCTCGATATCGGACCTCATCGCGGCCACTCCCCGGCCCACTTGTAGCCCGCGAATAACCCTCGTCGGGTGGGTGTCGGCTCCCGTTGCCGGACCCACCTCCCGACGTTGGCGCCGCGGCGAAGCGGTCCCGGCAGACTACCCATCGCGCCGGCGGAGCGAGGACCACAGGGGCCTCCTATAGGCCGTCCGTGGGGAGGCCGTCCGCAGATGACCCGGTGTCGGCGGACCCCCCTCAAATCGGGGCTCCAGGCCTCCCGTGGGGGGTCGACCAGGTCTCGCGATGACGTATAACACATGAATCGCCGCGGGTCTCTTCGGGGAGGGGCGACCTGGGGGCCCCCGGATAGTCGCTCATCCCTGACGGCGCGCTCTTAGGCCGGGGCAACAGTTCTCGACTAGCTCGTGTGCGCCTGCTGGTTGTGCCGTTTGAGGGCGCTCAGCGAGGGGAGCCCCTTCTGGCAGACCGAGCACTGGATCGGCCTCCCGGAAACCGTGGGCTCCCTGGGGCCTGCCTCGGGAGGGTGCGCCTCGGTCCGGTGCGTCGCGAGGGCGTCTTCCGAACGGAAGAGTCGGCCGCACTCTGCGCAGGCGGCCTCGATCTCGTCGTACTCCACGTACGGCATCGGCGCCTCCATGCCGGCTTCGCTCATCCTCCTTCGGTAAGGCGGACGTCGTCCGTCCGACCCACGCCGTTGGGTTACGATCGGACCGGAGCACGGAACGGGGGCAGCGGAGGCTCCTCGGGCCGGATGGACGTGTGGATCCCACGGTCGCGAAGCGCGGCGCGGAACTTCTTCCCGTCGATGCAGCGCTCCGGGGGCACGACGCCCACCCCGGTCGTCTCGTGGGCGACGATCATCTCGGCCCCGATCGCCCCGCAGACGCCGACGGCGTACTCCGTGGCGGTGAGCCCCCACTCCGGTTTCGGCGGGAACCGGGCCATGGCATGCCGGGTGACCGGGGTGCCCTTCCGGCTCCCTCGGATCTCGATATCCGCCACCTCCCAGTCGTCGACCTGGATCCCCGTCGGGACCCCAAGGAGCTTCTCACGCTTCAAGAGCGCCAGCAGGAATTCGCGCGGCACCACCGTTTGACCGTGGACGTCGAGCGGGCGGTCGCTGCCGAGCCCGAGGAGCGCCAACGTGCGGAGCAGATCGATCCCGGGCCCGCCCTCCTTCCATTCGCAGTGTCGGAGACCCTTCGCCCGAAGGCTCTCGGGGAGGGTGGCCGCCTCCGAATGCAGGGTCCGGTACACCGTCGTCGTCCCGACCGGGGCGGCGAACTCGAACGCTTCCGCCCCGCTCATCGGCGGGTGCTCCCGGTAGGTGCCGTCCTCGAAGACGACCGCCTTCATCTGCATCTCATCGAGGAAGGTGCTCGGGGACCAGGTGAACATGATCTCCGGGCCTCCCTGGGTGAGGTCACGCCAGCCGTCCCGGATCACGATCGAATCGACGGCGTCGAGATCGTTCGTCGCCTCCACGGCGAGCACGTTGGAGACCCCGGGGACCTGGCCGAGACCGGGGATTGCCAGCAACCCCGCGGCCCGGAACTTCTCGTCCCAAAGCAGCTGCTTTCGGGTCATATGGAACAGGCCGCCGAAATCCAGGTACGGAACTCCCGCCGCCAAGCACGCGTTCATCACGTCGAGATTGAACGTGTACTGGACGGCGTTCACGCAGACCGCCGCCCCGCGGAGGAGCCGCGCCAGCGCGGCGGGGTCGCGGACGTCGACCCGCTCCGCCGTCGCGGCACTTCCCGCCGCGGAGGCCGCCGCCTGGGCGAGCTCGAGGTCGAGGTCGGCGACCCGGAGATGATCGAACTGTCCGCCGCGCGCCAGATCGCGTACCGTGCAACGTCCGGTAAGCCCGCCACCCCCGAGCACGACCGCGTCCATCGTCCGCCCCGACCGGGCACCGCGACGGGGGTAATGAACCGGGGGGAAACCGGACGGGCCAGCGCACCGCTAAGGGGCCCGCCGACATCCGGGTCCGGAATGACCCGCGGTCTGTTCCGCACCGATCTGGGACTGGTCGACCAAGGGATCGAGCTGGGGCTCGACTTCGGGATCCACTCGGTGGTCGAGCTGGCGCGGTTGGGGGAACTTCTCCTGCACTCCGTCTACGAGCGCGGTTCGCTCCGGCTCGACGGCGGCCAGGCGGTGTTCACCCTGCGGAACCCCCCGCTGCGGATGGGGGCGTTCTCCCGGGTCCGGCTCTTCTGGGACGGGGCCGAGGTCCCGGCCGCCGCCGTCAGCATCGCTCCGGCCCTCGGTACCCCCCGAGCTCTCGCGGAAGTCGATCGCGAGCACCCCGTGACGATACCGGTCGGGGAGCGGACCCGCTTCCGGCTGGGACCGGTTCCGAGCGATGCCCACCGGCATGTCGTTCGCCTCGAGCTGCAGAGCGTCGCGATTCCTCCGACCGTCTGGTTCGAGTTCTCCGACGTCCTCGGGGCCGAGCCCGGACGATGAGCGGCCGGGCGCCGGCGGAGACCGACGGAACGCCTATGCCCGCCGTAGCTCCGATCCCACCGGGCTCCCGTCGCCCGCTCCTCGCCACCGGACTGGCGGCCGCCGCGATCGGGGCGATGGACGGAGGAATGTCGCTCCTCTGGGAGACCCGGGGGGCTCCCCTCGAGTGGGGAGGGGTCTACGCGGCCGGAGTTCGCCTCACGGGCGCGTGGAACCTGCGTCTCGTCACGACCCGGGGCGTCGTCCCGCTTCCCGTGGCCGACCCGCCGGTGGACCCTTCCGGTGGCATGTGGGAAGTGGTCCATCGATCCCCTCCGCTTACGATCCGCGAGCTCGTGGCGGTCTCCCCCGGCGGCCCCGCCGTCGGTCGGGAGCTCACCATCGAAACCGACGGGGGGTCGCCGGAGCGGGTTCTGGTGGAGAGCGGATTCTCCCCGTCGCTCGCCCCCGTCCTCGTCGAGGGCGTCAAGCCGTACGAGTACGAGGTTCGAACCCGGGGGACGACCGTCGAGGTCACGAGCCACGGATACGGCCTCGGCTTCGATGCTCGCCCGCTGGCATCCCACCTGTGGCTCAACCGCGACCCGTGGATCGGCGGCCGATGGTCGGGCGAGCTCTCCTCGCTCACGTCCGATCACGAGCTCCTCGTCGACCCGGGCGCCCCGGCGACGCTCCGGCTCGTCCTCTGGGGCGGAGTCGAGCGCACCCTTCGGCAGACGCCCCCGCTCGGGGTCGGTTTTCTCCAGGAGAACTGGAGGGAATCCGCGCAGAGAGCCTGGTCGGAGTGGGCGGTGAACCTGCCGAAGTTCCGGTTTCCGCAGGCGCCCGAACTCGAAGACGGCTGCGCCCTCGCCATCCGGGCGCTCCGGAGGCTCTACACCGCCCCCGATCCCACGATGGTGGGGCTCGTGGCGGGGTACCCGTGGTACTCGGCGATCTGGTGCCGGGACCTGGCGTGGATGCTCCCGACGGTCATCTGGTTGGGAGATTACGACTGGGCGGCCCGATCGCTCCGCACGGCGTTCCGGTACCAAGCCCGTCGTCGGGTCGCCGTCCTTGGGGCCGAGGAGGGGGAGATTCCCATGCAGGTCTCCCCGGGACCGATCTTCCTGTTCGGGACCTCCGACACGACACTCCACTACCCCGGACTGGTGCGTCGGTACGCGTGCCATTCGGGCCGGGACGATCTGGCGCACGAGCTCCGGGAGGGGGTCGCGGCGGCGATCCGCTGGGGACGGGCGAAGACGGACCCCCGCACCGGACTGCTCCGACATGGGGGCGAGGTCGCGGAGATCGACGGGGCGACGGCGCGGATCGGTTCGGTCCACTATGGGTTCGATGCGCCCGACACCACCATCTGGGACTCGACCGACCGCCGCGATCACGCGATCGACGTTCAGGCCCTGTGGATCGATGCCCTCGAATCGGCGGCCGAGCTGACCGGCCCCGAGGCGGCCGCCGAGGCGGCCTCGCTCCGAGCGGAGGCGGCTTCGGTGCGCGGGCGGATCGGCGCTTACCGATGGCCCGAGGAGGAGTACCTCTTCGATTCGCTCCGGGTCGACGGAACCCCGGTTCGCCGACTTCGGCCGAACGCGCTGCGTGCCGTGAGCGCTGGCCTGCTCCCCATCGAGGTGGCCGTGGCCGCGGTGCGACGGGCGGCGCGGGAGGACCTGACGGCACCCTGGGGGGTGCGGACGCTCTCGGATCGCGATCCCGGTTACGACCCCCAGGCGTACCACGACGGCCAGGTGTGGCCGATCGCCACCGCCTGGGCGGCCGATGCCGCCCTGGCCGTCGGAGACACCGAGCTGGGGTACCGTTACCTCCGGCTCCTGGCCGATCGTCTGCGTGCCGAATCCGGGCTGGCGAACGAATGCTATCGGGGGGACCGGGACGCCCCGTTCGACTCCTGCTTCCTCCTGGGGTTCAGCGTCGCGCCGTTCCTGACGGTCGTCTTCGAGCGGCTCTGGGGACTTCGGGTCAGGAACGGAGCCGGCTCCGTCGCCGTCGACCCCCGTTTCCCTCCGGGGTGGGAGCACGCGTCGTTGAACGGCCTGCGGGTGGGAGACGGTTACCTCGACCTCGATTGGCACCCGTCGGGCCTCACCTTGAGCTGGCGGGGGCCGAGCCCCCTCGAGGTCCTGGGGCCGGCCGGTCGCGTCGTGCTACGGCCCGGAACCACCTCCGACCTCCCGATGAGCCCACCCGGGCCCAAGAGCTCATAACTCGCCGGCCTTCGGCGCTCGCACGTATGGCCGAGGCGATCCGGGTCCACGGTCTCGTCAAGCGCTACGGGCCCCTCGCGGCCGTCGACGGCGTTGACTTCAAAGTCCCGATGGGGCAGGTCTTCGCCTTCCTCGGGCCGAACGGGGCCGGCAAGACGACGACCGTCGAGATCCTCGAGGGCCTTCGGAACCGGACCGCCGGGGAGGTCTCCGTGTTGGGCCTCGATCCTTGGTCCCAGGGTCGCCAACTTCACCAGCAGATCGGGGTGATCCCCCAGGAGTTCCGGTTCTTCGAGAAGACCCGGCCCGCCGAGGCGATCCGCTATTACGGGGTACTGTTCGGCACGCACCCGGACCCGGCGGAGCTGCTCGCCCGGGTCCGCCTCTCCGACAAGGCGGACGCCAACTTCGACACCCTCTCCGGCGGGCAGAAGCAGAAGCTCGGTCTGGCCCTCGCGCTCGTCAGCGAGCCGAAGGTGCTGTTCCTGGACGAGCCGACCACCGGGCTCGATCCGAGCGCCCGGCGCGGGATCTGGGACGTCATCCGGAACCTCCGCTCCGAGGGGCGGACGGTGTTCCTCACGACCCACTACCTCGAGGAGGCGGAGCTCCTCGCGGACCAGGTCGCCATCATCCACCACGGGAAGATCATCGCCGAGGGGACCTCGTCGTCGATCATCGCGGCCCACGGCCGGCCGGAGCGTCTGAGGGTCGAGGGTCCCCCGTCGCTCGCGGAGTACCTTCGGAGCCACGTCGGCCTTCCCGTCACCGTCGACCGCGGGCAGATCGAGGTCGCCCTGCGGGACAAGCACGATCCGATCCGGGTCCTGACGGCGATCGAGGAGAGCGGGATCCCCTGGAAGGACTTCGGGACCGTCCACGACACCCTCGAGGACGTCTTCATCCAGATGGTCGGCGAGATGGACGAGGGCGAGGTCGCCGCCGGGAGGTCGACGTGAACCCCCGTCGGATCGTCGCGGACTTCGGGGTCTTCTCCCGGGGCTACCTTCGCAACCCGTTCGGGCTGTTCTTCTCGCTGATCTTCCCGTTGATCCTGATCGGGATCTTCGGGTTGATCTACACGAACGGCGGGTCGGCGAAGATCACCGTCTACGCCGAGAACCTCGACCACAATTCCAACGCGAGCCTCGAATTCCTCTCGGCGCTGAATTCGACCGGCGCGGTCACGGTCCAGGTCGTCGACGCTTCCTCCATCGGGAACTTCTCGCAGTATCTGGGACAGAACGGGGATCCGGTGGGGATCGTGATCCCCGCGGGGTTCGCCCAGAGCTACGGGAACCAGACCCCCGTGAACGTCACGATCTACGTCAACCCGCAGGACGCGGTCTCGACCGGGACGACGGAGGCCGCGGTCCAGGGCGTGGCGAATGCGTTCAATCTCCACGCGGCCGGCGGACAACCGTTCGTCGGGGTCCGCTCGAGCACCCTCGGGAGCACGATCTTCGGGAACATCGACTTCCTCATCCCGGGGCTCATCGGGTTCACGATCGTGACGAGCCCGATGTTCGCCATGGTCGAGATCAGCTCGACGTACAAGAAGGAGCGGCTGTTCCGGCAGCTCTCCCTCACGCCCCTCACCAAGGGCGAATGGCTTCTCTCGAAGATCCTGTTCTACGTCGCCCTCACGTTCGTCTCGGCCGCGATGATGATCGGGTTCGGGACGCTGGTGTTCCACGCCCATGTGACGCTCAACATCGCCGTCCTGCCGTTCCTCTTCGTGGGTCCGCTCTTCTTCGTCTCGCTGGGGATGCTCGCCGGTTCCGTCGCCAAGACCCCGGAGTCCGCTGGGGTGATCGGGAACATCATCACGTTCCCGATGATGTTCCTCTCGGGGACGTTCTTCCCGGTCCAGTCGTTCAACCCGCCTCTGCAGGCGTTCGCCCACATCCTCCCACTGTTCTACGTCATCGACGGGATGAACCAGGTCCTGCTGTTCGGCAACCTGGGCCGCGCCGGGGACGATCTGGCGATCGTCCTCGTCGGAGCCGTCCTACTCTTCATCGCCGCCATCATCGCCTTCAAGTGGCGCGACGAATGAACGTCGCCGCGCGGAGCCCCCGTGGCTGAACGGGTTGCCGACCCCGCCGAGTTCCGTCGCCTGATGGGCCGGTGGGCGACCGGCGTCAGCGTCGTGACCGCGCGGGCCGGGGCGACGGATTTCGGCCTCACCGTCAACGCGTTCCTGTCCGTCTCGCTCCAACCGCCGCTCGTCCTCGTCTCGCTCACGCACGACGCCGACACGACCCCCGTCATCCTCGCGAGCGGTCGGTTCGCGGTCCACCTGCTCGCCTTCGACCAGCGCGACCTCTCCGAACGGTTCGCGTCGACGGCGCCGCCGTCGGAGAAGTTCTCGGGGCTCCCGGTGCACCGCGGCGTCTCCGGCCTCGCCCGCCCCGACGGCGCGCTCGCGACCTTCGACTGCCGGGTCCGAACGTCGTTCCCCCTCACCGACCATCTCCTCATCGTCGGCGAGGTCGAGGAGCTCGAGACGGGGCGCGACGCCACCCCGCTGCTGTTCTTCCGAAGCGCCTACGGGGAATCGGACGGGAGCGACCGGCTCCGCCTCCCGCCACCTCGTTCCCCCGGCCCCCCCGAGTCTATTTAGGCGCTCGAACCGCTCTCGGGACATGGCCGAGGCCCCTCCCGTCCGACGCACCCGCCTCGCGATCGTCGGCAGCGGCCCGGCCGGTCTCACGGCGGCGATCTATGCCTCGCGGGCGAGCCTCCACCCGATCGTCATCGCCGGCGTCCCGTCCGGAGGGCAGCTGATGCTCACGACGGACGTCGAGAACTATCCCGGATTCCCGGACGGGATCCAGGGGCCGGAGCTGATCGAGAAGTTCCGGGCGCAGGCGGCCCGGTTCGGCACCGAGTTCGTCGAAGCGAACGTCACGGCCGTCGACCTCACGCGCCACCCGTTCGTCCTCGAGGTCGGCCTGATGGGCCGGGTCGAGGCGGATGCGGTCATCATCGCCACCGGGGCGAACGCCCGCTGGCTCGACCTCCCGTCGGAGCAGCGGTTGCGCGGCCACGGCGTCTCGGCGTGCGCCACGTGCGACGGGTTCTTCTTCAAGGGCAAGACGGTCGCCGTCATCGGCGGCGGCGATTCGGCGATGGAGGAGGCGCTCTTCCTCACCACCTTCGCGACGCACGTCCTGGTGATCCACCGGCGAGGCGAGCTCAGGGCCAGCAAGATCATGATCGATCGCGCCCGGGCGAACCCGAAGATCTCCTTCGTCTACGACTCCGAGGTCGTCGAGGTCCTCGGCACGGAGACCGTCGAGGCGCTGCGGCTGCGGCACCGCAAGACCGGGGCGCTCTCGAAGGTGCCCGCCGAGGGGCTGTTCCTGGCCATCGGACACGACCCGGCGACGGCCGTGTTCCGCGGCCAGCTCGACCTCGACCCGAAGGGCTACCTGAAGACGACGGAGGGGACGCGGACGAGCGTCCCGGGCGTCTTCGCGGGCGGGGACGCCTACGACCACCGATATCGCCAGGCCGTCACCGCCGCCGGGCTCGGCTGCATGGCGGCCCTCGACGCGGAGCGCTACCTCGCCGAACACCCGGCGGGACACGCCCGGTCGGCGGTCCCCGCGATGGCGCCCTCGGAAACGGTTTAATATCACCCGCCCCCGTGCGACGGCCGGGGCACGGGTGCCGAACAAGAAGAGCCTCCACATCGAGTCCAGCGGACAGCTGTGTGTCTACTGCGGCGCGTGCGTGGGGGTCTGCCCGCTCAACTGCATCTACCTCGACGAGACCCGGATCACCTTCGACGAGCGCATCTGCACGCGTTGCGAGATCTGCGTGAAGGCGTGCCCCGTCGGCGCCATCGAGATCGGCTGACGCCACCCCGAAACGACCTCGCAGAGGGAAACCGATGGTCCAGGACCTGAAGACCGACGTGCTCGTCATCGGCGCCGGACCCGCGGGCAGCATGACGGCGAAGTGGGCCGCGAAGGCCGGCGCGCGCGTCCTCATGATCGAGAAGCGTCAGGAGATCGGCAGCCCCGTCCGCTGCGGGGAGGGGATGAGCAAGGACTGGCTCAACGAGGTCGGCATCGCCCCGTCGACCCGATGGATCAACGTCGAGGTCGAGGGCGCGCGCATCTTCTCCCCCTCGGAGAAGGTCCTCGAGATCAACGAGCGCCACGCCGGCAACGAGGTCGGCTACGTCGTCGAACGGGACGCGTTCGACAAGCAGCTCGCCATCGACGCCGGGAACGCCGGCGCCGAGATCCTGCTCAAGACCGCGGCGACCGGCGTGATCAAGGAGGGCGGGAAGGTCGTCGGGGTCCGCGCCAAACAGTTCGGCGAGCCGTTCGAGATCCGCGCCCCCGTCACGATCGGCGCCGACGGGTTCGAGTCGCAGGTCGGCCGGTGGGCCGGGATCCCGACGAACCTTGCGCTCCGCGACATGGACTCGTGCCTGCAGTACCGCATGACGAACGTCGACTGCGACGTCCGCTACTGCGACTTCTACCTCGGCAAGGTCGCGCCCGGTGGCTACGTGTGGATCTTCCCCAAAGCGGACGGCCTCGCGAACGTCGGGATCGGCGTCCAGCTGAGCCAGATCAAGGGGATGGCCGAGGCGCGCCAGTACCTCGACGCCTGGATCGCGAAGCACCCCGCATACTCCAAGGGGAAGAAGATCGACGTCGTCGGTGGGGGCGTCTCGATCTCGCCTCCCCTCAAGCAGACGGTAACCGACGGGCTGATGCTCGTGGGCGACGCGGCGCGGATGATCGACCCCCTCACCGGCGGCGGCATCGCCAACGGCTGCATCGCCGGGAAGATCTGCGGCGACGTCGCCGCGCGGGCGGCGGCCGCCGGCACGCCCAGCAAGGAGTTCTTCCAGCAGTACGAGAAGGGCTGGCGGGTCCGGCTCGAGGAGAAGCTCTACCGGAACTGGCTCGCCAAGGAGAAGCTCTGCTCGCTCTCCGACGAGACGTTCGACAAGGTCGTCGACGCGCTGCAGGGCGTCAAGCTCGAGAAGCTGACGGTCCACAACATCCTCAAAGCCGTCCGCGACAAGTACCCCGAGATCACGAAGGAATTCGAGGCGTTCATCTAGCGGGAGCTTGAGATGCCCGGCGCCCCGAACCGACCCCCGGAAACCGAGAACGCCCCGCCGCCGGCCCCGGCCAAGGACGACCCGGGCCGCGCGGTTTTGAGGCGTCTCGCCCCCGCCCGGGTCGCGCTGCGGCTCGATCTCTGGCGGAACGCCGTCTCCCCGGATCTCACCGGCCCGTTCCTGCGCGCCGAAACGAAGTACGCCGAGGGCGATTTCCCGAACGCGACCACGGCCCTCGACCAGCTATCGGTCCGCTTCGCCGAGCCGCGGTGGCCGACGATGCCGTCGCCGTTCCGCGAGCTCCGCGTTTCGATCCCCGCGCCGATGCCCCCCAGCTGGAACCCGGACAACGCCCTCGCCCCCGCCGACCGCGAGGCGAAGCAACTGCGGCATTTCGCCGAGCTCCAGCTCGCGCTCGCCCGCGCCTCCCTCGACTGGGCCCAAGCGCACGCCATCGCGGTCGACGACCTCCGCCCGTCGCTGGACTCCGCCGGGGCCGCGTTCGTCTTCGAAGGACCGGGGGAGCCGTTCTGGACCGCGATCGATGCCATCTGGGTCGGCGTCCACGACCGGGTCCCGGCCCCCACGGGAACCCCGGCGGCGCGACCGGAGCCGGCCGAGGCCCCCGCTGGTGCCGACCCGGCGTAACCCCGACCGGGCCTCCGACGTACGGCCGCCCGGCGTCGAACGGTCGCCGGAGGAGCTGAACGGATACCTGAGCGGCCTCCGATACCGACTCGGACGAGTTTCTCCCCCCGAGCCGCTCCGCGCGTCGCTCGCGACCCTCCTGACCGGGGCCGAAGCGGCGCTCGGATCCGGACGCCTCGCCGAGGCGGAGCGGGCGCTCCTCGAGGCCGAGGCCCGCTTGGACGATCTCGACGAGGAGACGGAGCTCGTCGAGTTCCCGCGCGGTCTCGTCGGCTACGTGTCTCGTGGACCCCGCGGCGCGGCGCCGCCGCGCGAGGAAGAACCGCTCGCGAACCGGATGCTCCTCGTCGAGCGGCTGTGGCACGTCCGGCGCGCCGATGGGTACTCCGTGGAGTCGCTTCTCCCCGCGCTCCGGGAGGCGGAGGCCGCGTACCGGGACGGGGATCGGGAGCGGGCCCGGCGACTGATTGACCGGGTGCACGCGGCGCTCGAGTCGCTCGGGGAGCGCCCGGCGCGCCGGAGCGAGGCTTAATGGAGGCGTCGCCGTGGGAGCCGGTCATGTCGCCCCCCGCGAGGTTCGGCACCTTCTCGATCGTCGCCCACGACCGGGAACGCGCGGAGTGGGGGGTCGCCGTCCAGTCGAAGTTCATCGCCGTCGGCGCCGTCGTCCCCTGGGGACGGGCGGGCGTCGGCGCCGTCGCGACGCAGGCGTACGCGAACGTGCGCTACGGTCCGGACGGCCTCGCGCTCCTGGCGAAGGGGCGCTCGGCGGAGGAGACGGTCAAGAGCCTGACCGCCGGCGACGCGAAGCGCGACCAGCGTCAGGTCGGGATCGTCGACGCCAAGGGCGGGTCGGCGGCGTTCACCGGCTCCGAGTGCCTGAACTGGGCGGGCCACGAGACGGGAGACGGGTTCGCCTGCCAGGGGAACATCCTGTTCGGGCCGAAGGTCGTGAGCGCGATGGCGCGGGCGTACGAATCGACCCCCGGCGATCTGCCCGAGCGCCTGCTCGCCGCGCTCTCCGCGGCCCAGCGCGAGGGCGGGGACCGGCGCGGCATGCAGTCGGCGGCGCTGCTCATCGTCCGGGAGCGCGGGGGGTACGACGAGGGGAGCGATCGGTGGGTCGACGTCCGGGTCGACGACCATCCCGCGCCGATCGAGGAGCTCAAGCGGGTCTTCCGGCTCTACGATCTGACGATGCTGAGCCGGGAGGACCCGGCGACCCTCGTCAAGGTCGAGGGCGACGTCGCGCGCCTCCTCCAGCACGACCTGGGGCTCCTCGGCTACTACTCGGGGCGACCGACCGCGAGCTGGGACGCCGTGACCCAGGGCGCCTTCGCGAAGTTCCTCAACGAGCACAATTTCGAGAACAAGGCGAGAACGGACGGAACGATCTGGCCATCCGTCCTCGAGTACCTCCAGGAGCGGGCCCGGGCGGAGACGCAACGCCGCACGGGGACCGCTCCGATCCTCCCCGGGGCCCTGTCGAAGGGTCCGGGGGCCCAGCCCGGAGCCAGCCCATCGTCGAGCGGGAAGCGGGGCGGAGATCGGCGGTCCCCGCCACCGTGACCGTGCGGCTCGAGCGACGCTACGCGTCGCCCGACGTCGCCGATCGGCTCCGTCGGGCCCTCGAAGCGGACCAGGCCGGGCGGGTCCACGCGGAACGGGACGGGGCGAACCTCTCGTTCACCTTGAGCTCCGACGACCCCGGGAGCGCGAGGGCGACGCTCGATGACCTCCTCGCCTGCCTCGGAGCGGCCGAGCGGACCCTCGGGATCACCCCGTCGGCCCGCGCGGGATCGGAGTGAGGGACCCGGCGAGATCGTCGAGGACCTCGCGCCACGGTCCGACGATCCCCACATCGCATTCGCGGAACACCGGCGCGGCCGGGTCGGAGTTGATCGCGATCACCGTCCCCGCCCTCCGCCAGGCGATCAGATGGTTCGGCGAGCCCCCCACGCCGACGAGGATCACCCGGCGAGGGGCCAGGAGGCGACCGGTGAGCCCGGCCTGGCGATGTCGACCGACCCACCCGGCGTCGACGACCTTGCGCGTCGCGGCCAACGCCGCGCCGAGCCGGCCGAGGAGCCCGACGAGGGAGCGGATCTCCTCGGGTCCCCCGATCCCGCGCCCGACGCAGACGATCGTCTGCGCCCGGGCGAGGTCCCCGTACTCCGGGTCGGCCTCGCTCCGCCGTTCGACGAGCCGGACCGACGACGTCGGCGCGTCGAACGATCGCTCCTCCCACGCGATCTCCGACCGATCCACCGACGGGGGCGCCGGTTCGAAGGCGCCCGGGCGCACGGTGGCGAGGCTAGGCCGCGTCCGGGAGCGGATCGTGGCGATCACCGAGCCGCCGAACGATGGCTTCGACCAGAGCAGGCTCCCCGAGTCATCGAGGCCGGCGCCGATCGCATCTCCCGTCAACCCCAGCGCGGCGCGGGCCGCGAGCTGACCGGCCACCTCTCGCCCGAAGGTGTCCGATACGAACAGCCCGGCCGCCGATCCCGGCCGATCGGCGAGGAGCGCGTGCAGCGCCAGCGCCGCGGACCGCGACGTCAACCGGTCCGGATCGACCGGAACGCGATAGCCGAGGACCGCGCCCGCCCGGTCCACCGCCTGCCCGTCCGCGAGGGTCGGGGGGGGCCCGATCCACACCGCCGAGGGCCACAACGGAGCCAGGTTCTGCCGCACGGCGGCGACGAGCGAAAGCGACTCCGGCTCCAACCGGCCGTCCGACCCGGTCACGAGCACCCACGCCTCGTCGTGCGCCGCGAGCGGTGGGAGGAGCGGGAGGAGGCCGATGATCGGCGGGGCCGGCACGTTTGTCGAGATTCCGGATATCGCCCTCACGGCGCGCTCGACCCGTTCGGATACGGGTCCTGTATCGAAGATCTGAGGCCGACGGGGAGGCGCGGCATCGCGTAACGCGATGACCTCCGTCGGCGAGCCGGCGTCGCCGGCGTGCTCCGGCGCGAGCCCGATATCGTCGAGCGTCCACCGTTCGACGCTCCGATCGTTCGCCGCGGCGACCTCTTCGGGAGTGGGTCGGAGCGGCTTCGAGATCTTCTCCCCGACGCTGACCACGGCGGGGGGCGAGACGTGGTAGGTGGCGGTCCCGTCCTCCGTCTCCCCGACGACCGTCAGGCCGTCGCCGCCGATCTCGCGTTGGATCCGCCGGGCGGAGGAGATCACCGGAACGCCGAGCAGGCCGGCGACCTCGGGGCCGACCTGGCCGGTATCCGAGTCCGTGCTCGAACGCCCGCAGAGGACCAACTGATGGCCGACCCGGGCGAGGCCGCAGACCAGCGCCCGGGCGGTTGCGAGCGTGTCCGACCCCGCAAAGCGGGGATCGGCGAGGTGGAGGACGCGGTCCGCTCCGACGTGGAGCGCTTCGCGGAGGGCCGTTCCGACCCCCGGCGGCCCCAAGGACAGGACCGTCAACCGCTCCCCCGGACGTCGCAGCTCGAGACCGGTCCGAAGCGCGCGCTGGTCGAACGGATTGAGGAACATCGTCGCCGCCTCGCGGATCGCCGTCCGGCGCTCGGGGTCGTGGCGCATCGAGTCGGCCGGCGCTACGACCTTGACCAGGACCGCGATCTCCAACGACCCTCTCGGCGGCCATCCGCCCAGACCATAAGTACGGTCGCCCGGTCGGCGGGGCGTGGCGGTCGCCCGGTTCGAATCGCCGAGCCCCGAAGCGGGCCTTGGCGTCCCGCTTCCGAGCGTCGGCCGATACGTGCTGGCCGTCGTGCTGACGGCGATCGCGATCCTCAGCCAGTACTTCCTCCCTCAGGCGTTTCCCGTCCTCCGGCCGATCTACGCGAACCTGGTCGGCGACCTCGCCGTCGTCTATGGCGTCCCGATCGCCGCGTTCCTCCTCCTCGTGGGAGGGGCGCCGCTCC
>Ga0210384_10001945_pt1 | contig 26420 bp, 23 predicted proteins | sample IncBWH2MmetaG_FD_160574 | JGI IMG/M metagenome (GOLD analysis project Ga0210384, IMG submission 160574) | Forest soil microbial communities from Barre Woods Harvard Forest LTER site, Petersham, Massachusetts, United States - Inc-BW-H-2-M | ecosystem: Environmental > Terrestrial > Soil >...
CGCGGTGTGCCGGCAGCGGCGAGAATGGCGGCATGTCCGATCCGAACGCCCTCATCCCTCCCCCGTTGACCCCCGCCGGCGACGTGGACGCCGCACTCTCCGCCACCGGCTTCGCGGTGGTGGGCCCGCAGGCGATGGCGTCGCTGGTGGGCGCGCCGCTGTCGGCGCTGGATGCGTGGCTGCCGTACTGGAACAACCTGCCGCCCGACGCCTACCTGCTCGATGGCGGCAAGTACCGGCAGCGCCGCCACGGCGTGTTCGTGGTCGACGGCGAGCAGGTGAGCGCGGCACCGCCGCGGCCGCACTGGCAGCCGGTGGACTACAACGCGCTGCACGGCGGCATCCAGCGCCATTTCGAGGCGATCGAGCCCGGCCTGGGCGGCGATCCCGCGTGGCACCGGCTGCTGGCCACGCTGGCCGCGCGCGCCTCGGCCCTCAAGGGCGCGCAGCGCTGGTTCGTGGAGGCCCACACGTTTCGCATCGACACCGCCAACGGCATCGGCCGCCCCACGCCCGAGGGCGCGCACCGCGACGGCGTCGACCTGGTGAGCGTCACGCTGGTCGAGCGGCACGGCATCAAGGGCGGCGAGAGCCGCGTGTTCCAGGCGGCCTCCAGCGCCGGCCTGCGCTTCACGTTGTCCGAGCCCTGGACGACGGTGCTGCTGGACGACGCCCGCGTGATCCACGAGACCACGCCCATCCAGCCGCTGAAGGCCGGCGAGCCGGGCTGGCGCGACACGCTGGTGCTCACCTTCCGCGCCGGCGGCTTCCAGGGGCCCTGAAGGACGGTCGCCGGGCGATCGGCGTCACAATGCGCCGACCACATTCGACGATGGGAGTCCCATGACCGATAGCGCCGCTGCCGCCGACAAGGCCGCCGACAAGCCCAAGCAGACGCAACGCGACGCCGTCGAGCGCGCGCTGGCCGCCCCGCCCAGGCGCAGCACCGGGGCCATCAAGCTGGGCGGCAAGAAGCTGGAATTTTCCGTCGAGGGCGCATTCGTCCCGGTGCTCGATACGTCCCAGGGCGAGAAGCGCGGCGAGCCCCTGGCGGCCGTGTTCACGACGGCCTACCAGCTGGAGCGCAAGCCGGGCGACACGAAGCCGCGTCCGGTGTGTTTCGCGTTCAACGGCGGCCCCGGGTCGGCGTCGATCTGGCTGCAGCTGGGCGCGCTGGGTCCCAAGCGCCTGCGCATCGGCAACGACGGCTCGATGCTGCCGCCGCCCTACGAGGTGGAGGACAACCCGCTCAGCTGGTTCGAGCACTTCGACCTCGTGTTCATCGATCCGCCGCACACCGGCTACTCCATCACCGCGAGCGACGACGCGCGCAAGAAGATGCTGTCGGTGGACGGCGACGTGGCCTGCCTCACCGACGTGATCCGCCAGTGGCTGTCGCGCCACCAGCGCTGGACCTCGCCCCTCTACGTGGCCGGCGAGAGCTACGGCACGACGCGCGGCGCGGCCATCGCCGACAAGCTGGCGGAGCAGGGCGTGTCGCTGGCCGGGCTGATCCTGATCTCGTGCGCCATGGACCTGCAGTCCATCGTGTTCGAGGCCCGCAACGACCTGCCCTACGCGCTGTTCCTTCCGGCTTTTGCCGGGGTCGCCCAATATCACGGCTGCCTCAAGGGCCCGCAGTCGAAGTCGGCCGCGGCGGCGCGCGCGCTGGCCACCGAGTTCGTGGAATCCGACTACCTGCGCGTGCTGCATCGCGGCGCCGGCGCCACGCACGACGAGCGCGCCAGGGTCGCCAAGCGCATCGCCGAGCTCACGGGCCTGTCGGCCACGCTGGTGGAACACCGCAACCTGCGCATCGCCGACAACACCTTCTTCACCGAGCTGCTGCGCGACCGCGGCCAGATCGTCGGCCGCCTGGAGGCCCGCGTGGCCGGGCCGATGGCCCTCGCGCGCACGCACGAGTGGGACTTCGACCCGGGCATGGAATCGCTGGTGGGCCCGTACACGATGGCCGGCATGGGCTACTTCATCGGCACGCTCGGCTTCGATCCGGCGTGGCACTACGAGGTGCTGTCCATGGACACCAACAAGCACTGGAACTGGAGCCGCGGCGAGGCCCAGGGCAACTCGTTCTGCAGCACCAGCCCCGACCTGTCGCGCGCACTGCGGCGCAACCCGCACCTGCGCGTGCTGGTGGCCAGCGGCCACTTCGACCTGGGCACGCCGTCCACGGCCAGCGACTGGTCGCTCGCGCAGCTCGATATCCCGGCCGACGTGCGCCAGCGCGTCACCCACAAGTACTACGACGCGGGGCACATGATGTACACCCGCGACGAAGACCTCGCGAAGCTGAAGAAGGACCTCGCGGCGTGGCTTCCTTGACAATGCATCGATGAAGCCTCCGAAAAGACTGCAGCCCCTCGTCGACGAAGGGCTGATCGACACCGTCGTGCGCCAGCTCATGAGCGGCAAGGAAGCCATGGTGTTCGTCGTGCGCAGCGGCGAGGAGACCTTCTGCGCCAAGGTCTACAAGGAGGCCACGCACCGCAGCTTCCGCCAGGCCGTCGACTACACCGAGAACCGCAAGGTGAAGAACTCGCGCCAGGCGCGCGCGATGGCCAAGGGCACGAAGTTCGGCCGCGAGAAGCAGGAGGAGGCCTGGCAGAGCGCCGAGGTCGACGCGCTGTACCGCCTCGCGCGCGCCGGGGTGCGCGTGCCCCGACCCATCAACTTCCACGACGGCGTGCTGCTGATGGAGCTCGTCACCAATGCCGACGGCGACGCCGCCCCGCGCCTGAACGACTGCGAGTTCACGCCCGAGGACGCGCGCCGCCACCACGCGACGCTGGTCAAGGAGGCGGTGCGCATGCTCGGCGCGGGCGTCGTGCACGGCGACCTGTCGGAGTTCAACATCCTGCTGGCCGAGGACGGCCCGGTGATCATCGACCTGCCCCAGGCCGTGGACGCCGCCGGCAACAACCACGCGCAACGCATGCTGATGCGCGACGTCGGCAACCTCGCCGCGTTCTTCGGCCGCTTCGCGCCGGAACTGCGCCGCACCGAGTACGGCGCCGAGATCTGGTCGCTGTTCGTGGGCGGCGCGCTGACGGTGGAAACGCCGCTCACCGGCCGCTACGAACACAAGCAGGGCGCCGTCGACCTGCGCGCGGTGATGCGCGAGATCGAGGACACGCGCGAGGAAGAGAACGAGCGGCAGCGGCGCATGGCCGGCGATTGAGGCGTCGGCCGAGCCGCGCCGCGCCGTCAGCCGCGAGCCGGCGCGCTCGCCGGCGTGACGGCGTGCGTGGCGAGATCCACCGACCAGACGCGCCCGCGCTCGTCGGTGGCCAGCAGCGCGTGGCCGGACTTGTCCAGCGCGAGCGCCTTCACGTAGACCTCCTGGACGTCCTGTTCCTCGGCCGCGTCGTACTCGGTCTTGTACAGCTGGACCGTCCACAGGATCTTGTCGGTCTTGTCCTCGACGGCGGCGATCACGCCGCCGCTCTGCGTGAAGCCGTGGTCCTTGGCCCGGCGCATCTGTTCGTAGCGGACGCCCTTGACGATGACGGGCTTGACGGGGGCCGGGGCACGGCGCTTGGCGGATTCCATGGGGTGTTCCTTTGGCGGGGCGGACGCGGCGAGCGATTCGCTGGCCGAAGCCGGGGCTTCGATGGTGAGGACAAGGGCGGCGACGGCGAAGGCCGCGCCTCGGATCGATGCGTTCACGACAGCGCGGCCTTCACGGCGGCCTTGGGCACCGCGCCCAACACGTCGCCGCAGAAATACGCCCAGCTGTCGGCGTTGACGAGGGCCATGGCGGGCGGGAACGAGGTGCTCGGCTTGAGGCCGTCGTCGTCGTAACGCTTGTCCTCGGTAGCCACGAGCTTGTGGCTCAGCTCGTGCACGATCGTGAGCGCGCACAGCCACAGCTTGGGGATCGTGCCGAGGATGGTGCGCTTGCCGGTCTTGAGGAACAACTGGTAGATGTAGATGACCGGCATCGCGTCGCGCGAATTGACGGAGGCATAGGTGGAGTCGTAGTCACCGCTCGTGCGCAGCTTCGGGCGGTCGGAGAAGATCACCTGGCCCGAGTTGCAGGCAGCCGTGATCTTCTTGAATCCGGCCAGCAGCGTGGCGCGCACGCTGGCGACGTCCACATCGCTTGCGCCCTCCAGCAGGAACCAGCGGCGGATGGCGGCGTCGGTGGCGGCAGACTTGCCGCCGAGCTTGACCTCGGTGTCGGCGCTCCACTTGCGCGCGAGCTGCAGCGCGTCGGACATCATCTTGCGATTGGATCGGCCGAAGACCTCATCGTTCTGGGTCAGCAGGGCCGGCAGGTCCACCGCGCTCTTGCCGTCGAACAGCTCGAAGTCCCACTCACCGTAGCTCTTGGGCTGGTCGACCACCCAGATGCTCTGGTTGCCCTTCTTGGTGACCATGTAGAAGTGCTTCATCTGCTTGATGAGCGCCGCGCGATCCTGGAAGGCCGGCTTGGCGGACTGGCTCACGCGCACGATCTCGTCGCCCGCCGCCTTCGCGGCCGAGCCGTTGGCTTTCTTGCCGGCCGCCGTCAGCTTGTCGCGCAGGTCGTCGAGCACGGCGGACTTGCCTGGCGCCGGGCCATCCGGCAGCAGCAGTTCGCGCAAGCCCTTCTCGATCGCCGCCCAGTCGGCATGCAACTGGGGCGTCTTGAGCATGTCGACACTCTTCTCGTAGACCTCGCTGAACACGTTCATGAGCCGTCTTCCTCTTGACTGGTTGAGATGGTACTGCCTGGGTTCGGCAACCGGCGATCATAGGAAGTCGCGCTGGCGACGTCTCTCCCCAGGTCGGGGGCCTAGAATGGCCGCGTCGGCCCCGCAAGGCCGACAGCGTTCTCAGGGCGGGGCGAAATTCCCCACCGGCGGTATCCGCGATTCGTCGCGGGAGCCCGCGAGCGCCTTCGCGTCCTTTCGAGCGAAGGGTCAGCAGACCTGGTGCGATGCCAGGGCCGACGGTCACAGTCCGGATGAAAGAGAAACGCGAAGTGTGAGCTGCCGCATTGCCCGGTCGTCATGTCGCGGGCCGTGCGGCTGCTGCGTGTTCGCGCGCCCTGATTCTGGCAACCCACTCGTCTCGAGAGAGCACCATGAATCAGATGACTACCTCCCATCTCACGCCCGCCGCCGCGAGCCATCCGGCCCGCGTCGCGGTGATCTGTTCGTCGTGGCACGGCGACATCGTCGACCAGGCCAAGCATGCGCTGCTGGCCGAGTTCGCCCGAAGTCCGGCACCGCCGGGCCAGGTCGACCAGTTCGAGGTGCCGGGCGCCTTCGAGATCCCGCTGCTGGCGCAACGCCTCGCGCGCTCGGGGCGCTACGACGCCATCGTCGCGTGCGGACTCGTCGTCAACGGCGGCATCTACCGGCACGAGTTCGTGGCCACGGCCGTCATCGACGGACTGATGCGCGTGCAGCTCGACACCGGGGTGCCGGTGTTGTCGGCGGTGCTCACGCCGCGCGACTTCCACGAGCACGCCGACCACCTGCGCTTCTTCAGCGAGCACTTCGTCAAGAAGGGCGCGGAGGTGGCGCGGGCCTGCCTGGAGACGATCGCGGGGCTGCGCCGGGTCGACCTGGCGACGGCCTAGCCCTTCGCGGCGGCCGCGGCCTGCGCCATCGCGCGCTCCAGCGCCGGCGTCTCCGCGATCGTCGTGGCCGGGTCGGCCAGCGAACTGGCCGCGACGTGGCCGAGGGCGTGGCGCCAGGCCGCGAGCCGGCCCAGCGCGTCGGCATCGTCGGCGAGCGGCGCGGTGATCAGGCGGCCCAGCAGCGCGGCGGCGGTCTGGCCCAGCTTGCGGTAGCTCTCCCATTGCTCCTCGGTGAAGAACTGGTCGGCGGTGGTTTCCTGCGGGAAGGTGGCATGCGTGCGGGCGTACTGGCGCACGTCGGTGGCAAGCGACTGGATGAGGCGCGGCTTGATCAGCAGCATCGCCGTGCCCGCCCCGATGAACGCGTCGGCGGCGTCCGGCGGTGCGCCGGGCGGATAGGCCCACAGCAGCCGCATGCAGGCGTCGTCGGCGTACTCGCCGCGGCCCGGGGTGGCGTTGGTCAGCAGCGCGTCGGCCAGCGGCGCCAGCGCGCTCAGGGGGCGCAGCATGCGCGGCGTGAACTCGAAGAACTCGCAGCCGAAGTCGATGCGCGCGAGGCGCATCGCGTTCGCGACGTCCTCGCCGTCGTAGCCAGGATCGGCACCGTTGTCGCAGGCGATGACCAGGCCGACGCGGCGCCGCAGCAGCTCGTAGACGCCGAGGTTCTCGAAATGGCCGCCGTCGGAGAGGTACCAGTAGCGCGCGTAGCGCCCGCCGAAGCGGGCCATCAGTTCCGCGAACAGGTAGGTCTGGGTCTCGAACAGCCGCGAGACGCGGCGCGCGAGCGTCTCGCGCCACGACGCGCGCACCGGGGCGAGCGCGAGGGCGCCGGCGCGCCACCAGTACCCGAGCCGGACGTTGGCCAGCCCCAGCGTCAGCGACCTGCCCAGCGAGGTCTGGCGGCCGACGCCCGTGCTGAAGGCGGCGCCGGAGATGCCGATCCACTGGCCGAGCGACAGGTCCTCGGGCACCGACCAGTCCGCCTTCGGGAGCGGCCCGGGAGCCGCTCCCGGGCTCGCGGGCGGGGCGGCGGCGGGCGTCGGGACGCGGGGCACGAACTGGCCGTCGATCGCGTAGTGGCCGGGCGTCACGCTCATCGGGCGGCCGTGGCGGTCGCGCTGGACGAGCGGATCGGTGGGCGAAACCGTCTCGTTGAGCGTCACGTTGATCAGGTGCAGCGGCGCCCCGTTGCCGGCATCGTAGTAGCGGCCGAGCGGGAGATCGTCGGCGGGATGGGGATCGCTGATGCGGGTCCAGCGCGGATCGAGGTCGATGATGCGCTCGGCGTTGGTCGCGCCGAGGTAGGCGCGCGTCAGGCGCGAGGCGTACAGCGACTGCAGCGTCGACATGTTGATGAACTGGAAGCTGCGCGCCACCGCCAGGCCCACGGCCAGCATGAGCGCGGTGATCCAGGCCAGCGGCAACGCACCGTCGCCGGGGCCGGTCAGCGCTTCGGGCGCGACGCCCGCGGCCATGGCGACCACCGCCCAGGCCAGGCAGAACCAGACGACCGCCAGCAGCGCGAACAACGCCCCGCCCGCGGCCAGGGCGAGCGCATCCAGCGGGATGCGCTTCAGGACGCTCAGGTTGGACGGCTTGCCGGCGAACGACGCGAGCTGGCGCACGACGAGCAGCAGCGCGCCCGCGCCGGCGCCGGCACCGCCCACGGAGCTTTTCCAGTCGTCCCAGTGGGAGACGACGTAGTGCGAGGCACCGACGGCCAGCGCACCCACCAGGGCCAGCAGGGCCCAGCGCATGGCGTCCGCCAGATCCTTGGTGAGCATGACGCGCGTAGCCTGCATCAGGCCGGGCGCCGTGGCGCCGGACGCTTCGGACGCGCTCGCCGTGCGGGCCACGCCGACGGCGGCGAACGCCAGGTAGGCCAGCGCCAGCAGCAGCATCGCGGCGACGATGCCGAAGAAGCCGCTCAGGGGCCGCGAGGCGGCGTAGGGCGCCTGCAGGCCGGCCAAGTGCGCGATGAAGGCGGCGGCGCGCGGCTGCAGCGCGGCGGCGACCAGTCCGAGGAGGGCGGCCGTGCCGATGAAGAAGCCGGTCGCCCGGCCCCGCCACCAGGCTGATCCCTGCGTGGGCGTGTCGGCACGGGGCATCTGGCAGGCGAAGAACGCGAAGCCGACCGGCACGACCCAGGCCGCCAGCAGCACCAGCGCCAGGGCGGTGAATCCGCTGCCGGGGCCGGGCGGCATGAAGCCGGGAATCCAGGCGGGCGGCAGGTGATCCAGCAGGCCGCGCAACCCCGCGTCCGCCAGGATCACCGGGCCGGCGACCACCAGCAGCGCCAGCCCCAGCACCACGTGCAGGCCGCACCAGTTGCGGATCTGCATCGCGATCGCGTAGACGTAGTCGCCGGCGCCCGTCGGCGCCAGGTAGCGGCCGCTGTTGCGCAGCCACCAGAGCTGCTGGCCGGGCGCCGTGGCCTCGCCCTGCGCGGGGCGGGAGAAGCTGCCGGCCAGGAGCGCGTACGGATCGATGGTGGCGCGGGGAATGGTGACGCGCGCGAACAGGCTCATGAAGAAGGCGCCGATGTAGCCGCCGCCCGAGACCGTGGACAGCACGTCGACCGCGCGCAGCAGCCCGAGGCGCGCCAGCGTCTGCAGCACGCCCAGCGACGTGGTGGCGCTGCGGATGCCGCCGCCCGAGAGCGCCAGGCCGATCACCTGCGACCAGTCGGCGACCCCCGCCGGGAGGCCGCGACTGCGGCGGCGCGCCCGCACGCGTTCCAGTTCCTGGTCCGCCGCGGACTCCCTCCACGATTCTCCGTAGCTCTCGGCCATGCTGCCTCCTCCGTCCAACGCGTTTCATAACACGGGCACGGCGTGGAAGCTGACGCCGACCGGCGCGGCGGCCCATGCAAACTAGGGGCGGGTCCAGGCATTGCTGGCGATGCCGGGCTCGGTTCAAATCGGCGTTGCACATCACCGTGGGAGCGCCGGACATGCGATCGACGATGCTTGAACGTTGCGGGGCGGCTTGCCGGATCGCCCTGGTTGGCGCCTGCGGGCCCGCGGCGGCGATGGACGTCGCCGACGACGGCGGCAGCCTGCAGCGACTGGGCTACCTCGACCAGCTCCTGAGCCTCCTGTCGTCGTCCGCCTGGCATTTCATCGCCGCGGTGGGACTCCTGTCGCTGTTGATCGCCGTCATCCTGGAGGCGACGGCGGACCTGGGCATGCGCTTCACGGCCTACCGGCTCGCCATCGGCGAGAGCCTGGATGACCCGGAGGCGCCGTGGCCGAATGTCGGCATCGACCGCGCGATGCTGGACCTGCTGCCCGACGAGTTGGCAGCCCAGCTGGCCAGCTTGGCCAACGCCGTGCCCGCGACGGCGGAAGCGCGCCGCGTCTCGTTCAGGTACGCCTTGATGGGCCGTGATTTCGCCCGCGAGGAGATCGACGGCCTCGGGAAGCCCGATGGCGAGCCCGGTCTCGCGCAGCAGGCCCGACAGGCGAGACTCGAGCGGCAGCTCGACCTGCTCCAGGTTCGCCTGCGCCTGCGTTACCGGAGACTCGAGCGCGTGCTGGCCTTGGTCGCGAGCGGCGCAGTCGTCCTCCTGTTGTTTGCCGGCCTGAGTGCGCAGGGGTTGGCCACGGCGATGATGCTGATGACACTTGCCATCCTCATTCCGCTTGCCGCGGCGTTCATGGCCCCGCTGCTGCGCGAACTGCTGCGCAACCTCGTTCGCCGGTTCTGAGAATGGCCCGGCCCGAGATCCTGCCGGCCACGGGGCTCTACGCCACCTTGCGATGGGGCGGCTCGTCACGTCCGGCGCGTGTGGGCAGCGGCAACCCCTTCGCGTTCTCCAGGCGGCGTCCCCGGCTCATCCTGCTCATCCCCGGCTACAACGTCAGCGAGTCGCGGGCGCAGGGGGCGTTGTCCCACTTCGAAGGCAACCTGCAGGGCATCTCGGCGAGGCTCGCCGCCGACGTCGGCTGGCTGGTCTGGCGTGGCGACTGGGGCGTGCCTCGCCTCGGCGGCGTGGCCTACCCGTTCAAGGTCGCCCAGACCCGGCAGCTCGGCAAACTCGTCGCCGACTTCATCATCGAGCTGCGAAGAGAGTCCAGCCAGAACCGCGAGGTCGTCCTCGTCGCGCATTCGCTGGGATGCAAGCTGGCCCTCGAGGCCGTCGAGTGCCTGCGCGCCGCGGGCGTGCCGGGCAAGGGCGTGAAACTCTTCCTCATGGCTGCCGCCGTCGCGATCGACGAGGTGGATGTCGCGGGACGGCCGCTCTTTCTTGCGGCCCGCCATCCGGTGCAGCGCGGGGTGCTGCATTCGAGAAGCGATCTGATCCTGCGCGCGATGTTTCGCCTCGGCCAGGCCGTCGCGCCCGACGTGCCGTGGTGGTCGGGCGCCGTGGGCGTGGATGGCGAACCGGGGTCGGCATGGACGTTCAGCGAGCCGATGCCCGGATTCGGCCACAGCGCGTACTGGGGCCATCGAGACAGCGCCGAAAAGTTCGCGAACTTCATGGGCTCGCCGAATGCATCGACCGGCTCGCCCGTGCGCGACATCGCCCACCGCACGGGCCCGGGCGCCCGCGACCTGCCGACGATGGCGCCGCCGGTCAGGCGGCCGGGTCCCTGGAACGGCTGGACGCGGGGCGGGTGACGACGACGCGACAAACGGGCGCCGGCCTCGTCATCCCGCCACGCGCGGCAGCGTCAGCACGATCGTCACCCCGCCCGCCACGTTCTCCGCCGTCACCGTGCCGCCCATCTTGGCCATGTAGGTCTTGGCCACGAACAGGCCCTGGCCGCGTTGCGGGGCCTGCGCCTCGCCGACGCCCTCGTGCGCGCCCGAGACGCCGTACTCGAAGATCCGGTCGATCAGCTCCGGCGGGATCGCGTCGCCCTCGTTGTGCAGCTCGACGATCGCGCGCGCCTCGTCCACGCGCAGGCGCATCGTCACCGGCGTGTCCGCGCGGCGATGGCGCTGCGCGTTCTGCAGCACGTGCGTGATCACGTCCTCCAGCGGATACTCGTCGGCCCGCACCACCACGGGCTCGCCGGGGCCCTCGTAGCGCACGTCGGCGATGCCCGCGTGCGGCGCGTTGGCCGCCACCTCGGCGAGGAAGGCGTCGAGGTCCAGCGTGGCCAGCTGCAGCGTGGTCGACTCGAACGCCTCGCTGGGCGACGCGCTGCCGTACAGCACGCGGATGGCCTGCTGCATGCGCAGGATGTAGCGCCGGCTGGCGTCGTCGGGCGCGCCGTGCAGCGCGATCAGCGACTGCAGCGGCGACATGATCTCGTGGCCCACGGCCATCCACTGGTCCTTCTCGCGCTCGGCGCGCAGGCGCTCGCGCCGCATGCTCTCGTCCACGCGCTGCATCAGCTCGGCGAGGTTGCTGGCCAGCACGCCCAGTTCGTCGGGGCCGCGCAGGTCGGCCACGTCCAGCGTCGACCAGCGGCGGCTGCCGTCGCCGTCCGCCGTCAGCGCGGCGGTGGCGGCGCGCGAGCGCTTGGTGAGCATCGTGATGCGGCGGATGATCGTCCACTCGATGGCGCCCCAGGCCAGCGCGAGCGCCAGCAGCATCGCCACCACGAACCACGACACGCGCGTGGCCACCAGCGCGAGCGCGCGGTTGGCGCTGCGCTCGTCGCCGAAGCCGTGCAGCTCGTAGCTGCCGGCGGCGGTGCGGATGGTCTCGGTGGCCTCGATGGGCACGTCCTGGTCCTGCACCGGCAGGCGGCGCAGCAGGCCGCGCACGGCGTAGCCCAGGAAGTCGTTGACGGCCTGCGGCACCCAGCCCGAGGTCGGCGGCACGGCCGGCGCCGCGCCCTTGATCGTGGCGAGCGGCTCGGCGGCCTTGCCGTCCAGCTTGCGCAGTTGCAGCGTCTCGCCCGGCAGCAGCTGCGCGCCGAGGTCGGCGAGCGAGAAGGGCGCCGTCGCGCCGGGCCGCGCGCTGTCGAACAGCGGCGCGGCGTCGCCCGGCGCGAGCCACTGCACGCGCACGTCGATGCGGTTCATGTCGGCCGGCGGCCACACGGGGTGCGGCGAGATGACCACGTCCTCGTGCAGCAGCTCCACCGGGAGGCGCACCGAGAAGAACGCGCGGCGCTCGCAGGCCTCGGGCGCCTTGCCGTCGTCCAGGCACGGGCCGCCCTGCCACAGCCAGCCGCGGAAGTCGCGCACCGGGCGCGTCAGCACGTTGCCGTCGGCGTCTTCCGCGAAGCCGGTGAGGCGGCCGCGCAGCACGTTGACGGCGGTGGCCGGCTCGGGCTCGAACGGCGCGATCCAGGCGTAGCGGCGGCCGCGCAGCGACACGTCCACGCGCAGCCGGCTGGACAGCGAGAGATCGTGCTCGCCGGTCTCGTGCGCCACCGGCGGCGGGCTGGGCGCATGCCCCACCACGTACACGAAGCCGCCGGCCCACGGGTTGCTGCCGAGGGCCACGCACAGCGCCGCGTCGCCGGGATACTGGCGCGTGCAGCCGGCCATCTCCACGGCCTGCTCCACCTTGTTGTGGTCGTCGAAGTCGAGCGCCGAGAACGGCAGCACCAGCGGATGCACCGCGGCCGACGGGCCCGAGGCCGCCGGCGCGGGCGGGTTCAGCAGCGCGAGCTGGCCGGCCGGATGGCGCAGCTGCGCGGCCACCTGGCCCATGGTCTTTGCGAAGCCCTCGCGGTAGCTGCGATGGCTCAGCTCCTTCTCGTCCTGCAGCACCGACAGCGCGATGGCCACGGTGGCCACGGCCAGCAGCAGGAACACGCCGCGGAAGAACAGCCGCAGGCGGAAGAACGCGAGGCCGGGCCAGCGCCAGGCGGCGAGTCGCTCGCGCCAGATCGTGGTCACTTCGGCGTCGTGGCCAGCCACTTGAAGCCGCGCATGGGAACGCTCTCGATCCCTTCGAACGCCGGATCGATGTCGCGGAACGCCTCGCGGATGGTGCTGATGTGCTTGCGCACGTTGTCGCGGTTGCGGCCCGTCTTCACCACCTGGAATAGGTCGTCGTAGGACACCACCTCGCCGCGGTGCGTGTGCAGCGCGGCCAGGATGCGTTGCGCCGTCAGCGGCAGGTTCACGCGGTGGCCGCGCCACAGCACGGCGCCCTGGCCCAGCGGATCGATGCTCAGTTCCTGGTCGACGGCGGTGGTGGCGCCGCCGGCCTTGGGCGCGGGCCTGTCCTTGGACGCGCGCAGCATCTCCAGCACGGTGTCGATGAAGTCGGACTCCTCGAAGGTGGTCTTCTGCAGGTAGTCCCAGGCGTCCAGCGCCTTCATGATGCTGCGGTAGATGGTGGCGGGCATCGCCGAGACCACCAGCACCGGCGTGCCATGCTGCTTGTTGATGGCGTTGATCAGCGCGACGCCGGCGTGGCGCTCGCGGCCCAGCTCGATGTCCATCACCACCAGGTCGTAGCGCTCGCGCGCGATCGCGGTCTCGGCCTCGTCGCGCGTGAACCACTGGTCGACCTGCAGGCCCGGGCGCGCGGACAGGATCCAGCCCTTGAGCTGGTCGCTCGTCGGTGGGTCGTCTTCGATGATCGCGACGCGGGTGGTGTTCGACACGGTGGCTGGCCTTTCGGTGAGGGTGCGTCGATTATCCGGCGGCCCCGGCGCCACGGACGTGAAGGTTTGCTCCGATGCCCGGAACGCACTCCCCCCGGCGCGTCGTTGAACGCTAGTCGTGCGCTCGAAAGAATGCGTCCACACACCGAGGAGAGAACGACATGACCGAAACGCACATCCCCATCGACGACGACTTCACGCCGCCGCCCAGCCCGCTCGAACGCCTCGTGGCCCGGTTGCCGCGCGTGCGCCCGCTGCCGCTCGCCGCCGGCGCCGCCGTCGTCGCGCTGGCCTGGGGCCTGTGGTCGCACCCGCCGCTGCGCAACGTGCCCAACGGCGACGTGGGCGTGCGCATGAACCGCATGAGTGGCGACGCCACCATCGTGCGCGCCGGTACCGCGTTCGTGTTCCCCGGCCTGCACGACCTGCGCGTCTACGACCTGCACGAGCAGACATTCCACCCGGCCGACAGCGCGTCGGCCAGCGGCGGCGCGCCGTTCCAGTCGGTGGAGGGCCTGTCGATCGGCGTGGACATCGCCGCGCACTACGCGCTGGATCCGGCCCGCATCGCCACCATCGCCCGCGACCTGCCGCCCGACGTCGACGGCGACGTGGTGGCCCCGGCCGTGCGCGGCGTCATCTACCGCGTGTTCACGCGCTACACCGTGCGCGAGATCTACTCGTCCAAGCGCGCCGAGATCCAGCAGGTGATCGAGGGCGAGCTGCGCCCCAAGCTGGCCGCCAACGGCATCGTGCTGCGCGACGTGCAGATCGGCAAGGTCGACCTTCCCGCCGACTACAGGCGAGGCATGGAGGCCTTGCTCGCCGAGGAACTGGCCAGCGAGAAGATGCGCTTCACGCTCGAATTGAAGGACAAGGAGGTCCGGCAGGCCGAGCTGGAGGCCGAGGCCGACAAGGTCAGGCGCCAGAAGGCGGCCGAGGCCGCCGGCCAGGAGCAGATCATCGCGGCCAAGGCGCAGGAAGAGGCGATGGCCCACGTGCTGCCGTTCAAGCAGAAGCAGATCCAGCAGCGCCAGCTGGAGGCCGAGGCCGACAAGGCGTCGCGCATCAAGACCGCCGAGGGCACGGCGGAGGCGCGCCGCATCGAGGCCGCGGGCGAGGCCGACTCGCGCAACAAGCTGGCCGATGCCGAGGTCTACCGCATGGACAAGGTGGGCAGGTCCACCAGCGAGCAGATGGCGCGCGAGGGCGCGCTCATCACGCGCCATCCGCTGCTGATCCAGAAGACGATGGCCGACAAGCTCTCCGACAAGGTGCAGGTGATCATCGCGCCGCCGCCGGCCGATGGCGGCTTCATCGGCTCGACGCTGCTGGGCACCCGCAACACGGCGACCGCTTCGGCCAAGGCCGCCGCAACCGACGACGCTCCGCAGGAGGGCCAGCAATGAGAGTCCGTACCGCCCGTGGCAGCGGCCAGATCGGCTATCGCCCCACGCGCCGCCGCCACGACTTCGGCTATCCGCACCGCGACGGCAACCCGGCGCGCACGCTCATGACCTGGGTGCTGGCCGCGCTCGCGGCGGTGGCGTGCATCGTGTTCCCGCCGGCGGCGCATGCGGCGCCGGCCCCGCGCTACGCCCTCGTGGTGCAGGACGCGCTGCCGCTGCGCAGCGGCGCGAGGAGCGCCGGAGCGCCGGAGCGCCGCTGGCGTCGCTGAGCCAGGGCGAGCTGCTGGAGGTGCGCGGCGAACGCCTGGACTACCTGCAGGTGTGGGACCTCACGCGCGAGCGCGGCGGCTACGTGCGCGCCGGCGCGGTCCGCGTGCTCGCGCTCACGCCCGACGAGGCGCCCGAGCTGCTCGCGCTGGTGCGCTTCCTGCGCGATCGCGGCGGCTCCGAATCGCTGGGCCTGGGCCTGGCGGCCGCCTACCTGAAGGCCGCGCCCGCCGGCAGCATCACCGCCGAGGCCTTCGATGCGATGGGCACGATGGCCGAGCGCCTGGCCTGGCGCGCCAACGTCGCGGCCGCCAACGCGGCCAACGCGCCGGTGCGTCCGGGCGAGCCGGGCATCGCCGCGCAGCTGGAGGTGGCGGCCAGCCTGGGCATCCACTACGCGAGCCTGGAGCGCGACGGCCATGTCTGGCTCTGCTACGACGGCGATGCGTTCCGCCACGTGGCCGCGCTGCAGCCCACGCCGGAGCAGTCGGCGCGCGCCGCGCTGGCGCTGACGCGTCCCGACTGCATCGCCGACACGCTGCCCCCGCTGCAACGCTGGCAGGCCGACACCGCGCGTGCGGAGCTGCTCGCGCGAGTGCCCCAGGCCGGCCTGCCGCCGTACGTGCGCAACCGCATCCGCCTGCGCCAGGCCGGCGTGTGGGCCACGCTCGCGTTCGAGGACAGCCGCCGCCTCGCCGTCGAAGGCGGCGCGCCGCCGGCCGGCCTGCCCGACGCCACGGCCAGCGACGTGCTCGCGGCCGGCAACGCGGCGCTGGAGGCGCTGGCCGGCGTCGACAAGGGCCAGCTGGCCGACGACGACCAGTCGGCCTGGACCGACGCCGCCATGCGCGTGGGCGCGTCGCGCTGGGCCGCCGAGCCGGTGTTCGCGCCGGCCGCGAACGGGCTGCACGTGCTCGCGCAGCCCGGCCAGCCGGGCGAGACCTGCGTGCTGCTGCTGGACGCGAAGCACGGCGCCGACCATCCGCTGGCGCGCCGCTGCACCTTCGGCACCGTGTGGACGGCGTCGGCGCGCGTGAACCCGGAGTCGACCGCGCTGGCGCTGGCCGTGCAGCCGCTGGCCACGTGGCGCGAGCTGTGGATGTTCCGCGCCACCCCGGCCGGCTGGACGCTGCAGGTGCTGCCGCCGTCCACCGAGGCCTCGGGCGTGGGCTACGTGGAATTCGCCGGCTGGGTGCCGGGCACGGGCCAGGTGCTGGCCGCGCGCGAGGTGCGCGATCCGCAGCACGCGAACCGGTTCGCGCGCACCTACGAACTGCTCGATGGCCAGACGCTGGCCACGCGGAAGGCGGCCGATGCGCCGGCGTCGCTGAAGGCGTTCCTGAAATTCCAGGACCCGGCCTGGAAGCGCGTGACCGTCAGCCTTCGCTGAGGGGAACGTACTTGACTTCGTTGCCGATCGCGTAGAAGTGGCCGCCGGCGATGTGGTGCAGCGAGCGCAGCGAGTCGTCGGCATCGTCGAAGTGCCAGCGGCCGTCGCGGAACACGCGGTCGTCGGCCCAGGCGGCGACGACCTCGCCCAGGAACAGGTCGTAGGCCTGCTCGTTGTGCGGCTCGGGGATGCGGCGGCACTCCAGCCACGCGATGCAGCCCTGCACCAGCGGCGCGCCGGTGGCCGGGCCGGGCTCGGCGGCGGCCAGCACGTCGCTGAACTTCTCGACGTCGCGGCCGCTGACGCTGCCCACCTGGCCGGTGAGGGCGGCGATCGCCACCGACGGCACGGCCAGCACGAAGCGGCCGCTGGCCTCGATGAGGGTGCGGGTGAAGGTCTGCTTGTCCAGCACGACGGCCACCTTGGGCGGCGTGAAGTCGAGCGGCATGGACCAGGCCGCGGCCATCACGTTGCGGCGGCCGGCGTGTTCGGCGCTCACCAGCACCGTGGGGCCGTGGTTCAGGAGTCGCGTGCAGCGATCTAGGGGAACGGATTGGCGCATGCGGCCATTGTCTTCGCTGCGGCGCGAGCTTGCACGAGCCTGGGGCGTTGACCGAATTTGAACGGGGCCTTCGACCTGGCTGCATGGAGGAAGGGTCCGGCCGGGCGACACTGGTTCATCCGCGCCGCATCGGTCGGCGCGCCCGTCCCACTTCAACCGAACCAGGAAACGACCATGTCCGAAGCCCTCAACGATGCCGCCCTGAAGCAGCTGTTCCTCGACGCCCGCACCTTCAACAAGTTCCAGCCGCGCCCCGTGGCCGACGCCACGCTGCATTCGCTGGTCGACCTGATGAAGTGGGCCCCGACCTCCATGAACTCCCAGCCGGGCCGTATCGTGTTCGTGCGCGGCGCCGAAGCCAAGGCCAAGCTGAAGGGCGCGCTGATGGGCGGCAACGTCGACAAGACCATGGCCGCCCCGGTCACGGCCATCGTCGCCTACGACACCGAGTTCCACGAGCACCTGCCCACGCAGTTCCCCGCGATGCCGGGCGCCCGCGACATGTTCCACGGCAACGCGCCGTTCATCGAGTCCACCGCCTTCCGCAACAGCAGCCTGCAGGGCGCCTACCTGATCCTGGCCGCCCGCGCGCTGGGCCTGGACGCCGGCGCGATGAGCGGCTTCAACAACGCCGCCGTCGACGAGGCGTTCTTCCCCGAGGGCAAGTGGAAGTCGAACTTCCTCGTCAACCTGGGCTACGGCGACGCCTCCGGCAACTGGCCGCGCGGGCCGCGCCTGCCGTTCCACACGATGGCGCGCATCGACTGAAGCCGCCGTCGCTTCGAACGTGCAAGGGCCGCCGCGTGCGGCCCTTTTGCTTGCAGCTGTTGCGCCGCCGTTGCGCAACCCGGCACTTTCGCACGTCACCGGGCGTGCGGGCCGGTACATCTCCCGTTACATTCTTTTGTCCGTTCCCGAAGAAGGGACGCCGAAAATGGTGACGGCTGGGAGGCCGCTTGAACGACGTCGCACGCCTTTTCCTCGAGACCTACGCCCGTGGTGGCGAGGTGGCGGGCGGCTGGAAGTTCGGCAAGGCGCTGCAGCAGGCGCAGCTCGACCTGTCGGAGGAGAGTCTCGAGCGCCTCGACCTGCTGCTCAAGGCCATCCGCGAGCGCGCCAGGCCGGTGCACGACGAGTTCCTGGCCGACCCCGAGAGCCTCAACTTCCTGTCGCTGCTGGCCTTCACCCTGATGGCGGTGCTGAGCCGGCGCACCGGCGTGCACATCGAGTGGCACGACACCGCCTCGGCGCGCCGCGCCACCGCCGAGTGGGCCAACATCTCCGACACGCCGTTCACGCGCCTGGTGGCGCTGGCGCCCGACCAGGGCCTGCTGTTCCTGCCGCTGGTGTGGGTGCACGACCGCGTGTTCGACCTGGGCCTGGGCCAGGTCGCCACTGCGTCCGACTACCTGCTGAGCGTCGCCCAGGAGCTCGAGTACGACCTGCCGATGGCCTGGTGGAACGCGGCGCGCGTGCTGGGCGTGACCGCCAGCGCGATGATGGGGGCCGTGGCCGAAGGGCGTCCGGCGCTGCCGCAGGTCACGTGGCAGCACCCGCGCGGACATCGCGTCAACACCACCACGCTGGCCTTCGAGGGCGAGGATGCCGTGGCGCGTGGCGAGGCGGCTCTCGAGCACAACCCCGAGGGCGCGCTGTGGAAGGCCTTCGCGTACCCCACGTGGATCAACTCCTCGGGCAAGCGCGTCGAGGCGATCTCGGTGACGGTGCGGACCTACGGCCAGTCGCCGCTGCGCCTGCGCATGGCGTTCCGCCACCAGCCCGCGGTCGATGGCAGGCCCTTCGCCATCCTCGATCCGTCGGTCTGGGAGTTCAACGTGCCGGAGGAGCAGTTCCTGCGCCTTTACGCGGCGGTCAAGCGCGGCCTGCACGCCGAACGCTGGCCTTCGGGCAAGGGCTGGCCCGACTTCTACCAGGGCCGGCGCGAGGTGCCCTCGCTGCTGCCCGCCGCCGTCAACGTGCAACCGAGCTACGCCACCGGCGAACAGGTGCGCGTGGGCGACGCGGTGCTCATCGACGGCGGCCTGCATCCGGGCCGCGTCATGCAGGTCGTGCCCGGCGCCGACGGCCACATGGCCTGCGTATTCAAGGACGCGCGCGGCCTGCGCCGCAGCGCGACGTCGATGCAGCTCCAGGACGGCGTGATCTTCGTCGCGCGCAGCCCCGCCGACCACGGCGAGGCCTGCATCGCCTGGCTGGAGCAACGCATCCGCCAGCCGGCGAGCGGCCGAGCGGCGGCAGCGCCGCTGCTGACGCCGGCGCACGCCTGCTTCGCGCTCGGCAACCTGCTGTGGCAAGGCATGGGGATCGCGCGAGACCAGGCGAGCGCCAGGCAGCTCTGGCAATCGGCCGCCGACGCTGGCAACCCCGCGGCCGAACTCGCGCTCGCGGTGATCCATCTCGAGGGCGACACCGTCAAGGCCGACCCGGCCAAGGGCATGGCCCTGCTGCGCAGCGCCGCCGACAAGGGCCACGTGCCCGCGATCGCGCGCCTGGGCCAGGAGCTGGAGACGGGCCTGCGCACGCCCGGCGACGTGGCCCAGGCCGTGCGGCTGCTCACGCGCGCGTCCGAGGCCGGCAACGCCCACGGCACCTATCGCCTGGCCTGGATGCACCGCATCGGCAAGGGCCTGCGCCACGACATGGCGCGCTGCGTGTCGCTGCTGTCCAAGGCCGCCGCCGGCGACTTCGCGCAGGCGCAGTACGAGCTGGCGATGCATTGCAGCACCGGCGACGGCGTGCCGCAGGACGACGAGCGCGCCGCCTACTGGCTGGAGCGCGCCGTGCAGCAGGACCACGGCGAGGCGTTGATCATGCTGGCCGGGAAGTACGAGCGGGGACGCGGCGTGCCGCAGGACCTGGAGCGGGCCGTGGCCCTGTACAGGCGGGCGGCGGACAGGAAGATCCCGGCCGCCTGGTACCACCTGGGGGTATTGACCGCCGACGGGCGCGGGCTCGATCGCGACCTGCGCGAGGCCATGCGCCTGATGTCGCTGGCGGCGAAGGACGGGGTGCGGGACGCCAAGGACCAGCTCGAGGACATCGAGCTGGCGATGACGCGGGAGTCGCGCGGGTGAGGACGATCGGAGAAATGGGAAGCGGTGGCGATCTGGGACAACGAGGTACGGTGGCGTGCGGAGGGTGAGCTGCCATGTTGAGAAGGTACGAGACGCTCGCTCGACATCTCGCCTCCTGAGCGAGGCGCGAAAACCGTGAGCGCCGATCAGAAAGCACAAAGGAATCAAGCGCCCTGGCGTGAACTGTTCCGGGACTCGCCGGGGCTCGGTAGCGTGCTGGTGACCGATGCGCTCGCGACACTGGCCGAACTCGCCTCCGCGGTCGTCGTTCCCTGGTGGATCACGACGCTGGGAGGCACGGCTGCCATCGCCGCCTACGGGATCGCGCTGGCAGCTGCCACGTTGATCGTAGTTCCGGCCGTCTCCCCATTTGGCGATCGCTTCTGCAAGGCTAGCCAGATGCGCAACGGCCTCGCGGGACTCGCTGTGGTGTCATTCGCGCTGGCCTGGTGCTCGACGCGTACGTTCGCGCTGCTTCCCGTCATGGCCCTTGTCCTGGCCAAAGTCCTCGCGAGGGCGTTCGTCGAGCCGGCTCAATCCGCGATCCTGCCCGAACTCGTTGCGCCGCCGAAGTTGCCCCAGGCCATTCGACTCCAGAAGACATGCCGGGCCATCAGCGGCGTACTGGGGCCGATGCTGGCCGGGGCCCTGCTGAGCCTGGCCGGCGTGCCGCCGACGATGGCAGCGTGTGCCGCGTTGACCTCGCTTGCCGCCATCTCGGCGTTGCTCATTCCGCGTGCACGCGGCAAGCAAGTAGGAATCCGAATGCGCGACTGGTGGCAAGACCTTCGCATCGGTGCTCGCGCGAAGTGGGGCGTGCCGATGGAGCGTGGCTGGACGATCGTCAACTTCGTCGTCTGGATCTTCCAGGGGCCCGCTGTCGGCATCCTCATTCCAATCAAGGTCCACGCGCTTGGACTGACAGGCAACTGGCTCGGCGTGGCCATTGGTGCCCTCTCCGTCGGCGTCCTGGTCGGCAGCTTCATCGGATCCAGCCTGCTGGTGCGTCGCTTCGGCCGCTACCGCGTGCGCATCGGCCTGGGCTGCCTGGAAGGCGTATGCCTGGCCCTGGTCGGCTTTGCGACGTCTCCTTATGCGATGGCTGCCGGACTCGTGCTGGCCGGATTCTGCAACGCCTCGATGGCACTGGTGGGCGCGACGCACCGTGCACTGGCGATCCCGAAGTCCTACCGCGTCCGCATGCTTGCCAGCGGGTCGGTGTCAACGCAGGTAGCCGGCGCCATCGGGCCGGCCCTGGTGGGCGTCGCACTCGCCCGTTGGAGCGTCCCGGTCGTCTACGCGACCTTTGGCGCGTTGATGGCATCGTCCGTGCTTGGCTTCCTGCTGGTCCCCCGCTTCAAGGAGTTTCTGACGCTCGAACACGAGCACATCGAGGATTGGTACGCCCTGCAGTACCCGCATGTCTTTGTTTGATGGTGCGAATGGCTGCTTGGCAGGGCGGCTGGGGTCCTGCCGGCCTTCGGACGCGATGTCCGGTCTGGAGTTCCACGAGGGCCGGGCAGGCGCGGGACGAAGGGCCCAGGCGACGTCGGCTCTCAGAGCGTTCCGGTCGTTCGTGGCGCCTGGCGGCACAAAAACCGGCCTTCGAGGCTTCGGTTGAATGTGTTTGAACGCCGCACGGCCGGTGTCCCTGTCGAACGACCGCTTGCCGGCGCGGCGCATGTCGCAGAGCGACCCATCTGCGACATTCGCATAGCTGAATCCGATGCCGGAAAGCGGTCGTCCAACACCGCGAGGCATCGCAAGCTCTCCTTGTCCGTCCTACTCGCTCTGCAAGGTTGTGGAATTGAGCCATCCCTTGCCGTGGAAACTGGAGCCGGAACGGTCTGAACGGGGTGACCGTACCTCAACGAGACGAGCCGGGTGTAGCATCGACTGCTCACGAGCAGCACGAATCGCAGTGCGCAACCTCCCACTGATTGAGCGCGCGTCCATGTTCCGCAAAGAGCCAGCTTCGCCATGCAAGTCCGCAAAGAGCCGCCGTGCATTGACAGCGCTAATTTGCGTCCTAGTTGGCGGTTGTTCGCGGTACACCGAAGAACCGAACGTTCTCGATCCGGCCTATCAAGATCGCCGTGTAGTCGTCTATCAGATTTGTGCCGCAGCCGCTCCAATGGACATTGTCAATGTAGAAACTGCTAGCGTTCGGCCACCCAATTTCGGGGGAAATTCTCTTGGCGGCGGCGCATACGGACCGACGGGAAGAACCACTTCTAGCCAGCCCGTGTTCGAGGTAGGTGGCGATCGTAGGCAGGTCGACCTGACGGCAATTGTGGTGTACGCCCACGACTTAAAACGGTCCCAATTCCTGTTCTTCTGGAAGCACGCTCCGCTCGAGGATGGTTGGACTCCGTGGGAAGACGCGGAGTCCGAAAACCCTATAAGTGAAGACATCGCCGGCAGGATCATTGGAGCCGATGCCGGTCTCCGACCGGTTTTCCGCGCACCGGTGAACCATGACTTTAAGCTTCGGTTTCGAGCAGCGCGGTTCAGGGACTATCGGGCCCCATCGCAGCGACGTGAGGATCGATCTGCAGAAGAGATCATTCCCCCATGCTAACTAGCACCTGATGCGGTGCTCGAGGTAGGCATCCCGAAAGCGGTCGATTGCCTACGCTGGCTTCTGGCCGACTGTCGACGTCCGGTGTGTATGCAACAGCGTCCCCCGCGTTGAGGCGCGCGGCCATTTAACCAACTAGCGCTCGGGGCCTTCGAACTCGTCTCCCACACCCCCAGGGACAAATTCATGCAGCGATGACGCGCCGCCCTTTTGCGAGAGTAGCAATTGGTCGCGCATTCGACCTTCCACGAAGCCCAAGAAAGGGACAAGGTGGTCGTCGTCAGTCGACACCAGTTGGGAGCCGTCGATGATCGCGCCGAGATCGAACGCGATGTTCGTCACCAGGTCTCGAAGTTGTTTGCCCCGGATGCCTGCGGTCTCGAGCCGCTGACGGACGCTGCGAACGACCTCCGCCATGAGAAGCGCTTGATATTCCTCGTAGTCGCCGTCTCCATCCTCGTAAACGATCTCCATCGATCCTCCCAAGATCACGTTCCGAATTGAGCCAGCCTGTTCCGGGTGCTAGCGATGTGGTCCGAAAACCGGAGCCGAGCAGCCACCTCCAAAGCAGTCTATCGCGAGCGGCAGCTTCTGGCGGCGGCAACCGACTGAGGGGTACCATCGTCAGGCGTCGCCTTGCTCGGCGTATGCGTCGGCCGCGCGCTTCCAAGTCGGACGCTGATCCAGGTAGAACTTGCTGTCCAGGCCGCAAAACGGATCCCACTGCTCACGCCGTTGCCCGGTGGCTGCTTGAGGCAGCAGGCTACAACGCGCTTCGCGATTTCGCGGGTAGCTTCGCCCGAAGGTCGACATAGCCTTCTCTAACAGCGCTGCCCATTCGAGCATTCCGATGGCCCGAAAACCCTCCAGCGCTTCAGGCGCGAGTACGCCTGTGGAATTGCAGAAGAACTGATGAAAGCCGCCGTTGCACACCTCCGACTGGCACCAGTGAGCAGCAATTAGATGCCCGACTTTCCGAGGAACCCTTGAGAACGTCCCGATGAACCTCTCCGGGCTGCCGTAGATGTCAACGGTCTCCCAGAACGGTTCGACGACCTCCCAGTAGCTTGTGTGCGTATTGCCCATGCAACCAGCTTACCCGGAAGCAGCCATTCGCGACAGGCCGCTTGTGGCTGGCGGCGGGCGCTCGCACGTTGGCAGCGCCGTGCGCGAAGTTTAAGCGTCGCCGGCGACGCTCGGAATGCGTTCTGCGCTGCACATCGCGCAGAACCTCGCTTGTGGAGTTCGAAACGGCTTGCCACACGACGGGCAGGGAGGGCCATAGATGCTGCGCCTGTGGTGCCAGAGCGCGTTGGGGTTCGTTTCCTTGAACCCGGTTAGGCGCTCGTAGACTTCCAGAGCATCGCCGAGTCCCTTCTCAAGTGCCTCCTGCAGCGAGCAGTTGTGCCGCTGCCGATAGCTCTTGATTCGCTCCACCGTGTCCGTCAAGTGTGGCGACAGCGCCGCCCATTCGACCTCGGTCAGCATAGGAATGTCGATGCGACAGCGCCAGCAGTAGATGGTCTCGGGCATTCTTGAGCTTGGATTGGCGAAGCGCGTCGATCGTGGCCACCGTTCAGTATGCCCAATCTTGCTCGGAAGCAGACTGTCGCGACCGGCCGGTAGTGGCCGTCATCGGTCGAACGGCCTCAATGTGTATCGGAAAGCTGGCCATCGCAACCTTGTACTCATGGCCAACGTCGGCCTTAGGTACGTTGGGCTGAACGCTTTATCCATAGTCGATGATCGCACTGCAATCAATGTGCTGTGCCGATCAAATCCTCAACTGCGGCACTCGCAGCCGCACGTGCATCGGTCATGTCGACGACAAATGACCCGAACTTTGTTGTTAGCATGCTCTCACAGTAGGGCTTTGCCTGCGCGTCTCCCATTGTCGCAAGCAACTGGTCCATCTCAGCGAGTGACTCAAACCGTGCATTGACAATGAAGGCCCATGTGTCGATATCGATCGAGGTCGGTCGACTCTTACGAAGTGCGCTGCCCACAGATGCTTGAAGCCGCGTCGCCTCCGTGAGCGCAGAGGCGTTTTGTCGCCGCCATTCGGAAGTCGCCGATTCCCATTCCTCCTGAGAGCCAGAAAATCGCTGCTGGCAGACGAAACCTATCTGCGAGGTAACGTCTTCGGGATAGATTGAACTGAGCTTCCTCAGACGCCCATCGCTCGGATAGCGCAACTCCTGCGCCCAAGCCGCACTGTGGCTGGCCAAGAGCAGAAGAATAATCGCCCCCACGAGGTGTTGACGGTATGCCGTCCTCCCGAGTCCTCTTGAGTCCAAAGTAGCCTCCCTTCAGCGAGTCGCTGAGCGCCGCAATACCATCCTAACGCCACCGCAAAGGAGACGGTCGTGCCTGACTGCTCATGGCCGCTTGAAGCCCTCGGGATCGCCTACGTCTCAACGGTTACGTGCCGGGTGCGACGCCCACGCGGCGTCGAACTCCTCGCGTGCAATCTCGACGCAGGGAAATCCAACCGGATCGAACGCCTTGTCGGTGAGACCGCCGAATTCGTCATCAAGGTGCTGATGATCGTATTGAAGCACGACCCCCGCGTCATACACCTCCATCTGCCGCGTGACCGTCTCATCAACCTGAACTTCGAAGTACCAGTCGGAGGCTCCCCAGGCGGAAAATTCGTCTCCTCGATCTTCGTCCCAACGTCCCTTGTAGTAGCGCATGCCGGTGTCCGTTCAAGCATCGGTGGCTCAGTGTAGGCTGCTCCGAAGCGGTCATTCGCGACCGACCGTAAATGGCCGCATCCAGCCCCGGAGCCGCCTCGCCGATCGTAACGCCGCCGCCCCATCGAGACATAAGCGACCATAAGGTCGAGGCGGCCAGCGCGGTCCTTCTGATGCTGTATGCCTCATTGGCGATCACCAAACACCTGGTACTGCTTGCGCTTTTGTCGGGCCACTGAACCCCTTCGACAGTTGCGCCATTCGAGCAGGACGTCGGCCCGCTTGGGCGGGCGCCGGTGTCTTTCCAGGATCAGAAGCGGTGGCACGTTGCCGTCGAACGGCGCCTCGCGTGAAGTTGTTGGCTGACCGCCGTGCGTTCCGCGGCACGGTCGAGCGCCACACGACGGCGCAGCCTGTACCGTTGCGCCTGTCGTCGTTCGGGCTGATTTACAGGTCAGCGTCAGTGGCTGCCCGATCGCAAACACCTGAGAGAGTATCGGTATGCGTTCCATGAAGATGTTCAGCCTCGCGCTGCTTGCCCTGCTGGCAGCATGTGGCGGCGGAGGTGGTGGCAGCGGTAGCCAGGACACCATCAGCGTCACGTTCGACTATGGCGCACCGCGCCGACAAGCCATGTACACAGCGGTGTACACGGGTGACCCTGTTGGAACGGTGCCTGGCGCCCACTTCGCCGTGGTGTCTGGCGCGCTTGCGCCGGGCGTCGAGTTGGACCCCGCAACCGGCGCGATCAACGGTGTTCCTACCCAGCCTGGGAGCTACTCTGCAGCCGTCGAGCTGACAATCCACGGCTACTCGGGTTCCGCCAGGTCGACCTTCCAACAGAGCGTGGTGGACGTCAGTCTGGATCCTGCGCCGATCACCACGTTCCACGCCGGCGGCTCGTTTTTCTTCCAACTGGGCACGCTGGACGCCCCAGACACCGAGGGCGTCACGGAGGACGCGCCGCACGGAGTCGACTTGGTCTATCGGATGGCGGCAGGGAGCGTCCTGCCCGCCCCGCTAGTGCTCGACGCTCATAGCGGGCTCATCTCAGGAATTGAAGGTCTTCCGGTCGGGGTCTACCCGCAGCTGGTGCTCGAGGCGGTCGTGACGGTTGCGGGGGTCTCGCACGTCTACTCACAGCCTGCTGTAACACTGACCCTGCTGCCCCAAGGAACATGATCTATGAACCGCGCTCCTAGTGGACTGTAACGTTTAAAACGGAAGTATCATTGAGGCCTCGGAGGTCGCCATGAAGCTTACCGAAACCGAAGCTGTGGAATTGCAGCAGCGTGCAAACGCTCGAA
>Ga0210384_10001946_pt1 | contig 26409 bp, 20 predicted proteins | sample IncBWH2MmetaG_FD_160574 | JGI IMG/M metagenome (GOLD analysis project Ga0210384, IMG submission 160574) | Forest soil microbial communities from Barre Woods Harvard Forest LTER site, Petersham, Massachusetts, United States - Inc-BW-H-2-M | ecosystem: Environmental > Terrestrial > Soil >...
AGGCCGGCGAGTCTCCCCGCCTCGACACGAGTTGTGCCTCAATCCTTTTAAAGCTATCCGGCCACCCGTGTTACCAGAATTGCGCCTGCCCACAGATCCAGCTCCCAAGGCGCAAGCAACGTGGTCACCTGTGGATCGCATGCTTCCTTTCCCAACCAAACCCGACTGGGGGGTTCAGATTCACCCGCCACCTCGAATAGCGGGTTTTCAAACGTTAGGAGACAAACCCGGGAGGGTACCACCTTGGCGTGCTTAGCGACTCGTGGCGATGCTGAAATCGTTTGAACGGTCCTTTTTTCTGTATATCGGCGAAGTGGGGTTCCATTCGAATTCGGTAATTGAGGCGATCCATTCTGCGCGGAAAGAAAAAAAGGGCAACAGGCGAAAGGAGGTTGCAATCTCCGAGCCCGCGCCAGCAAGCGATTCACGATCGGAAATTCGGCTGCGGTAGGAGGAGGCAGCAATCTCAGCGCGGTTAGTTCAGTGCCAGTCTTGGGAGGCACGATACGCGGCAGGTCGTTGGGATCGGCAAAGAAGCGGAAGACTTTCTCAATGGAGTCCGGAACCAACTGCTCGAACTGAATCCGGTGGATCATCTTGAAAGAGCTGGTGGCTGCTCCAAAAGCTGGGCTTTCGACGGGCCAAGCAGGTGTGCCGGGTCGCCGGAGTCGATTTCCACAGCCGCCGTCACTTTCGCAATGACAGCGTAAAGCGAAGAAATAACGAAGGTTACAAATCTGAACCAGAGTTCTAAACCCCATCCCTTGGGGTCATCTCGTGAGTTAGCCACAATTTCTAGTGCTTTCTCGATATCGGCCTGTCTCACTCTGACTACCTACAACTTTGTTGTTGACAACAAACAGCTTAGGCGTAAGATGTGGATAAAAGTGGTACAAAGTGGTCGAAGCAGTAGAGGTCGTGGGCAAGACTGGAAACTGTGAGGCGCCAGTGGAATTTGAAGCTGACACCCCCAAAAACAGCCCGAACGAACCGCAATCGACCAGCATTTTGACCGCTTTTACCTCCCTCGTTCTTGCGGCGATAGCTGCCAAGAGATTTTCCGCCCCGGTAAAGGGCAAAGCACATGTTTCGCGGCAATCACCCAACTCGCGTCGACGAAAAAGGACGGCTCAAGGTCCCCTCGGAATTCAAGCGCGTAATCGACGAGAAGTACGGAACGCAATTCTACATCACCAGCTTGGACGGCAAGGTTGCTCAAGTGTATCCCTTCGAGGAATGGGAGCGGATCGAGCAGAAGTTGGCGGCGCTCTCGACCTTCAATCCTACGAAGAAAAAGTTCTTAAGCCGGGTGAACTACTGGGGGCAGGTAGTCGAGATGGACGGACAGGGCCGGCTCCTGATGCCGCAACTGCTGCGCGATGCGGCGCAGATCAAAGGCGAAGTGGCGGTGACCGGGAACCTGACGTGTTTGGAAGTACGCAACCTCGAAGCGTACCGCAAGGAAATCGAGGAGCAAGAGTTCACGCCTGAGGATGAGAAGACGCTCGACGAACTGGGCATCTAGTGGGCGAGGGTTTAACAGACACCCCTCAGGGGGTTGGGCATGGCAGTGGCAGGGAAGCGGGCCATGTTCCGGTTCTTTTAAAAGAAGCGATCGACTTTTTAGCCATCAAGCGCGGTGGGGCGTATATCGACGCCACGGTGGGCCTGGGCGGGCACAGTTTCGAAATCGCAAAACGCCTCGGCGCACAGGGTCATTTGATTGGGCTCGATAAAGATCCGGCGGCGCTCGGAATCGCGCGCGAGAAGCTGGTCGTTGGCGATTCGTCGTTGGTCGTTGGCGAAGCAACCGATTGGCCGCAGATTACATTGTTGCATCGTTCTTTCGCACAACTTGCGAACGATGTACGACCTATGACCTACGACGGGATCTTGGCGGACTTGGGTATGAGCAGCTTACAGCTCAACGACCCCGCGCGAGGTTTTAGTTTTCAGGCGGAAGGACCGCTCGACATGCGAATGAATCCGCAAGCCGAGCGCACCGCCGAACAAGTGGTAAACCAGGTCGACGAGGTCACACTCGCCAATCTGATTTACGAATTCGGTGAGGAAAGGAGGTCGCGGAGAATCGCCAGAGCCATTGTCCGGTCGCGGCCGATACGATCTACCGCACAACTTGCGGATGTCATATCAGCCGCGGCCCGGCCAATGAATCAGGCAGAAAGAAAGATTCATCCGGCGACCAGAACCTTTCAGGCGATCCGAATCTTCGTAAACGACGAGTTGAAAGACCTTCGGGCGCTGCTCGATGCAGCCCCGCGGGTGCTCAAACCGGGCGGTCGGCTGGTGATCATCAGCTTCCACTCGCTCGAGGACCGCATTGTGAAAGATGCCCTCCGCGAAGGAGTGAAGCAAGGTCCCTACAAGTTGCTGACTAAGAAGCCAGTAACCGCCGGTGAAGCAGAGATTGATCGCAATCCGCGATCGCGCAGCGCGAAGTTACGCGCTGCAGAGAGAGTTTAGCTCTTAAAGGTTTTGTCATTCCGAGCGAAGCGAGGAATCTGCTGTTTGCAGGCATCGACAAATGCAGATCCTTCGTTTCACTCGGGATGACAAGAGAAGTCCAGTGAAGAGACCAAAGTAAAACGGAGGCGGGTGATGTTTACGGGCACATTGATTGATGAACTGATTTCAACCGTCGAGCGCGCGGAGAAGCACGCTCACAACACTGCCGATTCCACGGAAGCCAAACTCCCCTACTGGTATGTAGCAACCGACCGTGAACGAGTGTTCGATTCGAAGTTACTTGGGGTGGCCTAAATGTCGGCAGCCGTGATGGCAGTACCGGGCGCAGTTCGCTCTAGCCGGAGGAAGACGTGCTGGACCGGCACGCCCGAGATCTATTTCGCCAAGCCGATTGACAATTCACGCCTGGTAAAACTCGAAGATCCTAGGCGCGCCCGAGAGATGCGACAGTTCGGCATCGCGCTGGGCTGCCTTTTCCTGCTGGTCATGACCTATACCTGGCAGCACTTCAAGGCCATCGAGTACGGCTACAAGATCGAGTTCATGAAAAATGAACGCAACGGCCTCTCGGAGTTAAACCGCACGCTCCGGTTGGAAGAAGCGTCGCTGAGCTCGCCGGACCGGATCGACAGGCTGGCGCGGCAATACGGAATGCTACCGCCCCATGCCGGCCAGGTGATCCGCATGGACTCGGCGCCGGCGGACGCCAGCGCGCCGGTGATGGCTAGCGCTTCGGTATCCGTGATTTCGGTTCCATAGGGTTTATGGAGCGACGGGCGTAACGCCCGTCCAAAAAAAGATTGGCCACGGATTTCCGCAGATGAACACGGATTCAGACGAGAAAGAACCACATCCGTGAAGATCGGTGCAAATCCGTGGCTCAGGTTTTTGGCGGCTTCGCTAACTCGGCAGGCCGCCATGTTTGTCTAGAGGACGAGGTCCGTGGCTGCCAACACACCCCGCAACAGCACCAATACCAGGCTTTACTTGCTGGCCGCCGTTCTGGTCTTATGGTGCGGCGGAATTTGTCTGCGCTTGGTTTACTTGCAAATCTTTCGCTACGGCAGTTTTGAGAAGCGCGCCATCCACGAGCGCGAACGTACAGAGGAAGTCTCAGCCAGGCGAGGCATCATCTACGATCGGACAGGGCGCGAGCTGGCGATGTCAATCTCGGTTGACTCCGCTTTCGCAGTCCCCACGGAAATCCCGGATCTCGCCGGCACCATCTCGCTGATTTCGAAGATCACCAAGACCGATCCGCGCGAAACTCTGGCCAAGTGCAAGGCGGCCCGGACGTTCTGTTGGGTCGCGCGCAAGGCAGATGCCGAAACCGCCGATCGCATCCGGTCCCTGAACTTGCGTGGAATCTATTTCCAGAAAGAATCCCGACGTTTTTATCCAAAGCGCGAACTGGCCGCTCAGGTACTGGGCTACGTGGGCATGGATGATGAAGGCCTGAGCGGGATCGAGCGCCAGTACGACGACCGCTTGCGCGGCACCCCAGGACGCATGCTCATCTCCGTCGACGCCCACAAGAAATGGTTTGGCAGCGTCGAGAAGCAACCGGAGCCGGGCGAAAACGTCGTCCTGACCCTCGATGAGCAGATCCAGTATATTGCCGAGCGAGAATTGGCAACGGCGATGGAGCAGACCCACGCCGTGACCGGAACGATTATCGTGCAGAACCCGCACACGGGAGAAATCCTGGCGCTGGCGAACCAGCCCACATTCAACCCAAACCTGACGCGCGAGATTACGCCGGAGAGGCTGAAAAACCATGCCGTCAGCGACGTCTATGAGCCCGGCTCGACTTTTAAAGTGGTGACCATCTCCGCGGCGCTGGAAGAAAAATTAACCCGCCCTGATGAAGTGTTCGATTGCCAGATGGGATCGATCGTCATCAACGGCATGCGGATCCGTGATAGCCGGCCGCACGGACTGCTTCCCGTCTGGGGCATTCTCGCGGAGTCGAGCGACGTGGGCGCCATCAAGATCGCACTCCGCCTGGGAGAGGACCGATTTTACAAATATATTCGAGCCTTTGGCTTTGGACAGCAGACGGGAATTGAACTTCCCGGCGAGACGCGTGGTTTGACCAAGCCAGTGAGCCGCTGGTCGAAAGTTTCGATTGGCGCGATCTCCATGGGACAGGAAATCGGCATTTCACCGATGCAATTGGCGTTGTTGGTTTCGACGATTGCCAACGATGGCGTCTCGGTGCCGCCTCGTATCGTTGCCGGTACGACTGATCCGCAACCTACCCCGCAGACGGTGGCATTTCATCCCGCCGACGGGCGGCGTGTTATTTCTTCGATGACGGCAGCGCAGATGAAGCAGATGATGCAGAAGGTCGTGCTCGAAGGCACGGGGAAAAGAGCGGTTCTCGAAGGATATTCTTCCGCCGGCAAGACGGGGACGGCACAAAAAGTGGACCCCGGCACTCATGCGTATTCGAAGACGAAGTACGTGGCCTCATTTGCCGGATTTGCGCCATTGAACAACCCCGCGATCGTAGTCGCGGTGATCCTGGATTCCGCCGTCGGCCTGCATCAGGGCGGACAAGTTTCAGCGCCCGTGTTTCAGCGAGTTGCGCAACAGGTGCTGGAGTACCTGCACACTCCCCATGACGTTGAGTTGCCCCGGAGCCGACAGCTGTTGCTGGCTTCGCGCAGAACAAAAACGCAAGAACTCGCAGAAGGTTCACCCGACCATTTGGGAGAAGTACTGGATGCCGATGCTCCAAACCCGAGCGCAATCCCGACGCCGGCAAGTACTCTCGCCAACGCGACGGCGGAATCAAGTGGCAACCTCGTGCTTCCGGCCGCACTTCACCAACGTGAGACTGCGGCCACGGGAGCTGCGGAATCAAAGCAATCTCCGGTGGCGGAGAATCCTCAGGTAGCTTTGGCGGCCGCTCCCGATCATCTCCCATCCAGCGGCACAGTTGTCTTGGATGCGGAGCTGGGTGGCATTGTAGTACCGTCCTTCGCGGGCAAGAGCGTGCGGGGCGCAATCGAACTGGCCGAGGACAGCGGTCTGGACCTGGATGCAGTTGGCAGCGGACTGGCGCGGGAGCAGTCGCCGGCAGCCGGATCGCACGTGGCGACGGGATCGCGAGTGACGGTGAAATTCGGACGGTGAATAGAAAAGCTGTCATCCTAGCTCAACCCTTTGGAGTAAGCTCACAATAGAATCCCCATGAATTTTCTTCAGCTTCTGCACGGCGCGGAAGTGCTCGCCCAGAGCGGAAATCCGAGCGTTAGCGGATTGGAATACGACTCGCGGCGAGTAAAACCAGGCGACGCATTCATCGCCATGCGAGGCGAGGCCAGCGATGGCAACAAGTTCATCGACAGGGCGATCGCCGCCGGTGCTGTGGCAATCGTCAGCGACTCGGCGAGTGAAGCGCCACGCGAAGGAGTGGCTTGGGTGCAGGTGCCGCACGGGCGCCGGGCGTTGGCCCGGCTGAGCGCCAATTTTTATAAGCGCCCCGCCGAGCGCCTGGCGGTCACTGGCATCACCGGCACGAACGGGAAAAGCACGACTGCATTCATTGTGGAGGCAATCCTCTCTGCGGCCAGTCGCAATAGCGCGTTGGTAGGGACGATCGAGTATCACGTGGCGGGAAAAGTTTTACCGGCGCCGCATACTACGCCGGAAGCGCTCGACCTGAACCGCATCCTGGCAGAGGCTCTGGGCAATGGCGCAACCGAGGCAGTCATGGAAGTTTCCTCGCACGCGCTGGCACAAGAGCGTGTTTACGGCATTCCCTTCGACGTCGCCGTGTTCACCAATCTGACGCGAGACCACCTCGATTATCATCACACTATGGGGGAGTATTTCGCGGCGAAGCAGATCTTGTTTGAAGGTTGCGGCACCGACCCACCGCGCGTGGCCGTGCTCAATGGCGATGATGAGTATGGTCAGAAGCTGGCAAGGGTCAGCAAGAAACGTGGTTCTGAAGTATTGATCTACGGTTTGACGAGTGGTGACCTGCACGCGGAAAAAGTCGATATCACACCGCGAGGCACCCGGTTTGACCTGGTTACGCCAGCAGGAGTCGTGCCCGTCTTTTCCCCGCTGATCGGGAAGGTCAACGTGTACAACATTCTCGCCGCGGCTGGAGCCGCGTACGGACGCGCTTGCAAGGCCGACGCGATAGCCAGGGGCATTGCCTCCCTGGCCCGGGTACCGGGTCGTTTCGAGCGTGTGGATTGCAAACAGCCGTTCACCCTGGTCGTGGACTACGCCCACACCGACGACGCGCTGCGCAACTTGACTTCGCTGGCCCGAGAGTTCGTCGAGCAAGCAAGACGGAAGGGGCGAGTGATCACCGTGTTTGGATGCGGCGGTGATCGTGACCGGGCCAAGCGTCCACTCATGGGGGAAGCCGCCGGTCGAGGCAGCGATTTCGTGGTGCTGACTTCGGACAACCCGCGCAGCGAGGATCCGCTGGCGATTATCAACGATGCTATGGTTGGTTTACAGCGCTCGGGCGCGAAATACAAAGTAGAAGCGGACCGTAAAACCGCGATTGCGCTGGCGATCAGCGATGCTGGACCGGGCGATATTGTTCTGATTGCGGGCAAGGGTCATGAGAGAGTCCAGATCACGCGCGAAGGGTCCATTCCGTTTGATGACGTAGAAGTAGCCCGTCAGGTTTTGCGCGACGCCGGATACAATTGTGAAGCTGCAAACGCCGCCGGAAACAACTCATGAAGCTTTCGCTATCTCGCGTCGCTGAATTTCTTTCTGCTGCGGGTGAGTTTGACCACCAAGCGGTGGCGCAAGGATATTCCATCGACTCCCGCACCATTCAACCGGGCGAGCTTTTCTTCGCGATCAAGGGCGAACGTATGGATGGCCACGATTTTGTAGGTCAAGCCATGGAAAAAGGCGCTGCGGCCGCGGTCATCCGTAGTGACCAGTTTGCTCGCTACACTGCTAAAGCCGGGCTGATGACGGTGGACGACACTTTGTCCGCTCTGCAAACCGTGGCTACCGCAGTTAGGCGCCTGTGGGGAAAGCCTCTCGTCGGGGTGACCGGATCGACGGGAAAAACCACTACCAAGGAAGCGATTGCACACGTGCTGTCCTGTCGCTTTCGGGTGCTTAGGTCCGAAGGTAACTTTAATAATCATTTTGGCCTCCCCCTAATGCTGCTCAAGATCGAACCGGAACACGACCTCGCGGTGATTGAAATGGGCATGTCTCACGCCGGCGAGATCGCCGCGCTGGCGAAAATCGCACAGCCTGAAATTGGAGTAGTGACGAATGTAGCGCCAGTGCACCTGGAGTTCTTTGACTCGGTGGCTGGGATCGCACGCGCGAAATACGAACTGGTGGAAGCCCTTCCCGCGGGAGGAACTGCGGTACTCAATGCGGATGACGAATATGTCTCGCAGTTTGGCCGCGATTTTCGCGGCAAGGTGGTTCTGTATGGTCTGCGGGCATCGGCAGATGTGCGGGCAGAAAACATCCAGTCGCGGGGACCGGAGGGGTCTGCGTTTGAAGTGGTCGTAGGGAGCTGTCGCGAGAAGGCCGTCCTGCATCTGGTGGGCACGCACAATATTTACAATGCGCTCGCAGCGGTTGGGGTAGGACTGGAGCGGGGACTGACCCCTTCCGAGGCCGTGGCTGCGCTGGCTTCGCTGGTGCCTGCGGACAAGCGCGGACAGGTCGTCAAGCTTGGTAACATCACCATCATCAACGATTGCTACAATTGCAATCCGAAGGCACTCGAAGCCATGGTTGATGCGCTGGCGGCAATGCCTGCGAAGCGCAGGATTGCTGTAGTGGGTGCGATGCTCGAACTCGGTCCGGCGGGCGACGACCTTCACCGCCGGGCTGGCGAGCAGATCGCGGCGAATAGAATTGACCTGCTGCTGGGAGTGCGCGGTCAGGCGCAACAAATGGTCGAAGCGGCGCGACAGGCCGGCATGCAGGCAGAGTTCGTCGCGACTCCGGAGGAAGCTGGCGACTGGCTGGCTCGCGAGGCCCGGGACGGAGACGTGGTATTGCTGAAGGCATCCCGCGGGGTGAAACTGGAGAGAGCGCTGGAGAAGTGGCAGTCGCAACAGTCATCAGTCGCCCGTCGTTAGTCGCGGTGGGGCAAGCGACCAACGACCAACGACCAACGACTAAACGGAGGCGGATTGCTCTATTGGCTGTTGTACGAAAAGCTGTTTCATTATTTTCCGCCATTTCGCATCTTCCGCTATCTGACCTTTCGGACTGCGTTCGCCAGCCTCACCGCGCTGTTCACCGGACTCATCGTCGGACCTCTGGTCATCAATCGTCTCCGCGAATTTCAGATCGGGCAGTACATCCGCGAGGAAGGTCCCAAAGCTCACCAGAAAAAGGCAGGCACTCCGACAATGGGCGGATTGCTGATCGCCATTTCCATCGTGATTCCGACTCTGCTGTGGGCCGATCTGACCAACCGGTTCGTCTGGATTGCGGTCCTGGCCACTTCCGCTTTCGCCGCTATCGGCTTCAGTGACGATTACATCAAAGTTGTGCATCGAAGAAATCTTGGGTTAACCGGCAAAGCCAAGATTGGTTTCCAGATTGCCGCTAGTGTCCTCATCGCGGTCGCATTGATCGTGATGCAGACGCGAGGCCTTTATTCGACCAAGCTCCTGGTGCCGTTCTTTAAGCAATTTCGGCCCGACCTCGTGATCGGAACTTTGGAACGCTATCCTCATCTCTGGCCTTTGGCCTTTCTGCCGTTCATCGCCTTTGTGGTACTGGTGATCGTGGGGTCGAGTAATGCGGTGAACCTGACCGACGGATTGGACGGCCTCGCCATCGGTTGCACCGTTATCGCCGCCGGCGCTTTGGCCGTTCTCACTTACGTCAGCGGCCACGCGACCTTCGCGTCATATCTCGAACTGGAGCGCATGCCACAAGTCGGTGAACTGACAATTTTTTGCGGCGCCATGGTGGGTGCGGCAATCGGTTTCTTATGGTACAACGCACATCCGGCTGAAGTATTCATGGGAGACGTAGGCTCACTTGCCCTCGGTGGCGCAATCGGAACGGTTGCCGTAATGATCAAGCAGGAACTGCTGCTGCCCTTCATCGGCGGCGTATTCGTGATCGAGGCATTGTCCGTGATTCTGCAAGTGGGGTCTTATAAACTGCGCAAGAAGCGTATCTTCAAGATGGCTCCCATTCATCATCACTTTGAATTACTGGGCTGGTCGGAGTCGAAGATTATCGTGCGCTTCTGGATCGCGTCGCTGGTGTTCGCGTTATTCGCGTTGACGACGTTGAAATTGAGGTAGTTTTCATCACAGAGACACAGAGTCAGGGAGAACTGAAGGAAGGAAAATCGAAACTTTCGTTGATGAGCACTGAACCAGCAAACATCTTTGTTGATTTTCCTGTGGCTCTGTGACTCTGTGGTGAAATAGGAACCTTGTGGACGTAAGCAACAAACGCGTGCTGGTTGTCGGCCTCGGCAAATCAGGGGTTGCCTCGGCGCTTTTTCTAAAGGCCAAAGGCGCGCGGGTTACTGTTTCTGACACCAAGCCCCAGGAACAGCTGAAGGACGAGATTCCGGTGCTGCTCGATCAGGGCATTGCCGTGGAAACGGGTGGGCATGGCGAGCGCACTTTTGGCGGGCAAGACCTCATCGTAGTGAGCCCCGGAGTGCCCACGGACGCTCCCCCGCTGGTACAGGCGCGTGCCCTCGGCGAGAACGTCGTGGGCGAAATCGAGCTAGCAGCGCAGTTCTTTCCTGGACGCATAGTTGCCATCACTGGCTCCAACGGCAAAACCACGACCACGACCTTGGTAGGCGAGGTTGTCGCGGAGGGTGGTCATCGGGCTGCTGTCGGCGGCAACATCGGTACGCCCGCGATTTCACTGGTCGAGGGAGCGACGGCAGACACAATCGCCGTCTTAGAGGTCTCAAGCTTTCAGCTTGAAACCATCCAGACATTCCGTCCAGAGATTGCCGTAGTGCTCAATATCACACCCGACCATCTCGACCGGCATCGCACTTTCGCCGCTTATACCGACGCCAAGGCGCGCATTTTCGAAAATCAGCAGCCGGAGGATTTTGCTGTGCTCAACGCGGATGATTTGACCTGCGTTGAGCTCGCAGCGCGCACCCGGGCGCAAGTCTTTTGGTTCAGCCGGACGAGGGAAGTAAAGCAAGGCGCGTTTGCCCACGATGGCCGCATCCTGTTCCGCGATCACAGTGGCCAACGAGAGATTATGCTGGTCTCCGAGATTCCATTGAAGGGCGGACATAATGTGGAGAATGTACTCGCCGCTGTCTGCGTCGGCGTCCTTCTGCGCTGCGCGCCTGACCGGATTCGAAAGGCAGTTCGCCACTTCAAAGCGGTCGAACACCGGCTGGAACATGTGGCCACGATTCGCGGAATCGATTACTACAACGATTCCAAAGCGACCAACGTCGATGCCACCATCAAGGCGCTCGAGTCTTTCCCCGCCAACATCCACCTGATTCTCGGTGGCAAGGACAAAGGCAGCGACTACAGCGTCCTGAACGACCTGCTGCGGCAGCGCGTGAAACGCGTTTACACGATCGGAGCGGCCGCCGCGAAGATCGAGTCGCAGATCGTTTCCTCGAAAAGCGGCGGCCCGCAAATCGACCACGCCGGAACTCTGGAAACGGCAATCAAACGTGCAGCCGCTGCTGCCAATTCGGGGGATGTTGTGCTGCTGGCTCCCGCCTGCGCCAGCTTCGACCAGTTCCGGAACTACGAGCACCGCGGAAAGGTCTTCAAAGAGGTCGTAAATGCTCTGGCGGAGCAGGCGAACCAAAAGAGTTAAATCTCCCTGCAAAATCATCCAGGAAAAACCTCCGTGCCGCAGTGTCTCCGTGGTGAAATGAAATCCTGTCATGGCGAAGCGCGTTAGTGTCGACGGCTGGCTGTTTACCGTAACCCTGCTCCTGATCTTCATCGGGCTGGTGATGGTTTTCAGCGCCTCTGCCGTCATGGCCAAGGAGCGTTACGGTTCCGGTTACTTTTTCCTGCTGCGGCAGCTGGGTTGGGCAGTTGGTGGAATTCTCGCCATGATTGTGGCGATGAAAATCGACTACCGCCGATATAAACACCCTGCGATCGTTTTCTCCTTACTCGGCCTGACCACGCTGATGCTGATCTCGGTCTTCTTCCTCGATCGCGCCCACCATACGCATCGCTGGATTCACTGGGGACCGTTGTCGTTACAGCCTTCCGAAATGGCCAAGCCGGCGCTTATCCTGTTTCTGGCCTTCTTCCTGGAGAGCCGTACGAAATCCATGAAGGATTGGCGGAACACGGTTCTGCCGGCCGCCGTTCCGACCTTGATCTTCATTGCTCTGATCGTTTTCCAGCCCGACCTCGGTACGGCCATAGCGTGCGCCGCAATTACGGGCTGCGTCTTGTTTGTGGCGGGGCTGGACTTACGCGTCCTCGGATATGCATTTCTGGCATCCCTGCCGCCGCTCTATTTCCTGATTTTCCACGTGGCCTATCGGCGCGACCGCATCCTGGCGTTCCTTGATCCCTACTCCGACCCGCAGGGCCGAGGCTTCCACATCATTCAATCCCTGATCGCAGTGAGCACCGGGGGCATGACCGGCGTCGGTTTGATGGAGGGGAAGCAGAAACTTTTCTATCTACCTGAGCCTCACACCGACTTCATCTTCGCCGTGACTGCCGAGGAGTTGGGCTTGGTGGGCGCTCTGGTGCTCGTGATGCTGTTCGCCATCTTCCTCTGGCGCGGCTTTCGCACCGCCTTGCGAACTGAAGAGATGTTCGGGCGCTTCCTCGCGGTGGGAATTACCAGCATGATCGTAGTGCAGGCCTTCATCAACATCAGCGTCGTGCTGGGGCTGATGCCCACCAAAGGCATCCCGCTGCCCCTCGTTTCCTACGGCGGCTCGTCTTTGCTGGTTACGCTGGCTTGCATCGGCGTGCTGCTGAATATTTCAAAGCAAGCCGAATAGAGCAGTCTCGCCCAGGTTGCTTGGTCCGAGTGTCGGACTGATGGCGATGGCGACGGAGGCCCGTTTCGTCCGAAGCCCCCGTCGCAATCCGGATTACTTGAGCCAGAGCCTACGGTTTCGCGCTGTCGCCAAACGTGTCCTCGGCCTGCGTACCAGTGCGAGAATCCGTCCAGGACAACCGGAACGCCCCGGTCGAATCCGCAAAGGTCCCTTGATAGTCACCGTACTGGTTTCCATCACCATTGCTCTCGTCGGACTGAGCGGACGTAACTCTCTTGTTGGCTTGCCAGGTCACACCGCCGTCGGTGGAGATGCTCATGTACCGGTCGGTCTTCACGTTCGTCGGGTCACGGCGGGTATCGTAAAACGAGATGCCGACGGTCCCATTCTTCGCAACCGAGATGGCGTTATGGAAGTGGTATGCGTGGTTGCGGTCATCGTTGACCTTGGCTTCCTTTGACCAGGTCGCACCCCCATTGTCCGAGTAGCGGACGTAGATGCTGGTGTTGCTGCCGGTTGCATCCTGGTCGGTGTAGCTGATGTAGAGTCGACCGGCGTGGGCCGCCCCTACCGGCGCCACCGCAGAGAACGGCATGGGGACGATCCCACGGATCGCTTGCGGCGGAATGAAAATGAAGAAACCGGTTGTGTTGATGCGGTAAGTCGTCACCACATGGGCTGGACCCCATTTCGCGCCGCCATTGGTCGATTTTGCGACCCAGATTTTGCCGCCGCTGTAGTCCTCCCAACAAGCGTAGACTTCACCCTTTGTCCCCGTGGCAACGTTAACGCCGATTACAGGAACTCCGGTGGTCGAGATTTGCGGGCTGCGCTGCCAGTTGTGGATGCCGTCGCGCGAATAGAGGACAAGCGGAATATTGCCGCTGCCATTGTCATCATAGCCGACGTAGACGCTGCCCTTGAATTTGCTCCCGGTGGCGTTGTCGATGCGTACCATATCTCGATCCGGGAAGCCGCCAGCGTTGGGTATCACAATCTCAGTCCAGGAGGACTGCCCTTTTTTCTCGTACGCGACTCGCTCGTCACCGCCGCACTCATAGGAGACGAAAGCCTCACCGGATGTTTTGAAGTCGAGCCATGTGTCGTAACAGAACCCGTTGGGGCTGAAATTGGTGCGAGCGAACGTTTTGCCTCCGTCGGTCGATTGCCACACTCCCGCCGTCGTGGTGAGGTCGTTCACGCTGTAAAGAAGGTGCTTCGGGTTAGTTGGGTCCGCAGCCACGCTAGTTTCGCTCTGCGGGCCGGGTTCATTGGTCACGTTCACGTTCTTTCCGAAGACGATCGGTGGCGGCCAGTCCGGAGAAACCGATGTCTCCTGCTGGCTTCTCACTGGAACCGTGCTGAAGGGCCTCGTCTGGGTATCCTGCGCATGGGCGCTGGTGATGGTTGCACTGACGAACAGCAGTCCGGCAGCGAATATGCTTGCGATTACGACCAATCGAGCACTCTTGTTTCTCATGAAACATCTCCTGGGTGAAATGATTTCCTGCGCTGCGATGTAAGGGAGAACAACGTGCAGCAGAGACTCCAAAGCCAAACTTCACAACTACTGTTCGTAGCAGTGAGAACTCTACGAGAGGGAAGGGCGCGAGTCAAGATGCAAAGGTTTGCGTCATTCAACCTGCGTCTCAAATATTCGGCGCCTCCAGGCGGCAACCAGAACGTTACCTTGCTGACTGACGCCCATCCGCGGGGCCTGGTTTATAGTCACTTCATGCGGGCAATCCTGGCGGGAGGCGGGACGGGTGGGCACGTGATCCCCGCGCTGGCCATCGCTCAGCAACTCCAGAAGGACTATGCAGCCGAGGTGTTGTTCATCGGCACTGCGCGCGGGATCGAGAACCGGTTGGTTCCCGCCGCAGGCTTTCCCCTGAGGCTCGTCCAGGTTGGCGCTTTGAACCGGGTCAGTCTCAAGACGCGGCTGAAGACAATCTTCGATCTCCCGCGAGCGGTATGGGACTCAGGCCGCATCCTGTCGCAGTTTCGTCCCGACGTCGTGATCGGCGTCGGCGGATACGCTTCAGGCCCGGCTATGCTCGCTGCAATATTGCGCAGAGTACCGACGCTCGTGTTTGAGCCGAACGTCGTGCCCGGATTTGCTAATCGCCTGGTCGCTCCGCTGGTTTCAGGAGCCGCCGTCCACTTCGCTGAAACCGGACGCTACTTCCGCCGCTGCGAGGTGACCGGAGTGCCGGTCCGCGAAGCTTTTTTCCAGATCGCCAACCAGAGTCCCAAGGACGCCAAGCCCACCCTGCTAGTCTTCGGAGGAAGCCAGGGCGCGCACGCGATCAATCAGGTGGTCATGGATTCGGTACCCGCATTGCGGCAGCGTTTGCCCGGAATGCATATCGTTCATCAAACTGGCGAACGTGACTATAATGACGCTCAAGCCGCATATGCGAATCTGGGCGACTCCGTTGAGGCCTATCGTTTCATCGACGATATGCCCAGTTCGTTTGCCCGAGCCGGGTTGTTGATCTGCCGCTCTGGGGCAAGCACCGTGGCAGAAGTGACCGCGGCCGGCAAACCCGCAGTTTTTGTGCCTTTCCCGCGCGCGGCCGACGATCATCAAAAGCGCAACGCGGAAGCGTTGGAGCGAGCGGGAGCCGCAGTAATGCTTGAAGAATCGAAACTGAGCCGCGAAAGCCTGGTAGAAGTCGTCAGGAAGCTAGTCAGCGATCCGTCGCAGCTTGAAAAAATGGGTGACGCCGCCCGCAAGCTATCGCATCCAAATGCGGCGCGCGATATAGCAGCCATGGCAGCCCGGCTCGCAGGAAGAAAGAACTAGCCACAGATTTACACGGATCTCCAGCGATCGATCTTTTGTCAGATCCGCGTTTATCCGTGCAAATCCGTGGCATGAAATTGATCTAAATGTTCGCCAAAATCCAACGCATTCATTTCGTCGGGATCGGCGGCATCGGCATGAGCGGGATTGCCGAGGTGCTGCTGAATCTCGGCTACAAGGTTTCCGGCTCCGACCTTAAGAGTTCTCCCGTGACGCAGCGTCTAGCCAGCCTGGGAGCCTCGATCTTTGAAGGCCACAGACCCGAAAACATCAGCGAAGCCGAGGTTGTCGTTGCCAGTTCCGCTATCGCATCATGCAATCCAGAAATTTCCCAAGCTCACATCCTTCACATTCCGGTGATCCAGCGGGCCGAAATGTTGGCCGAATTGATGCGCCTGAAGTACGGCATCGCCATTGCCGGGATGCATGGCAAGACCACTACCACTTCCATGGTCGCGGCTGTACTGGCTGGCGGCGGGCTCGATCCGACCGTGGTCGTGGGCGGCCGCGTCGACGCGATGGGATCGAACGCCCGCCTCGGGAAGTCGCACTATCTGGTGGCTGAGGCCGATGAGAGCGATCGTTCGTTTCTCAAGCTCTCACCCATTCTCGCCGTCGTCACGAACATCGATCGCGAACACATGGACTGCTATCGCAATATGCGCGACGTCAAACGGGCTTTTCTGGATTTCATGGATCGTGTTCCTTTCTACGGAATGGTCGTGGCCTGCAACGATGATCCCGTGCTGCGCCGAATGCTTCCGCAGATTCAGCGGCGCACCGTCACTTATGGCACGCGTCGCGGTTCTGACTTTCACATCAAGCTCGGCGAATCTGTACTCACCCCCGGCGAATACCGGCCAATCAGCCATTTCCGTGTGAGCTTTCAGCAAAAGCCGTTAGGTGAATTCCGCCTGCATGTGCCCGGCGTACATAACGTGCTGAACGCCACCGCAGCGATTGCCGTGGGCATCGGCCTCGACATTAACGTGGAGGAGATCCGTTCAGCGCTAGAAAACTTCCGCGGCGTGGATCGTCGCTTCCAACTGCGAGGCACTGCCGGCGGCGTAAGCGTGATCGATGATTACGGGCACCACCCCACCGAAGTCCGCGCCACCCTGGCTGCCGCCCGCCAGTGCGGATTCCGCAAGATCCACGTTGTATTCCAGCCGCATCGGTATACTCGCACGCAGTTACTCATGGACGACTTCGCCAAAGCGTTTCAAGATGCCGACACCCTGTTCATCCTCGACATTTATGCCGCCAGCGAACCTCCGATTGAGGGAATCACCGGAGAGGCACTGGCCCGCCACATTCGAGACGCAGGCGAACACGAAGCCGCCTACGCCGCCTCGTTCGGCGAAGCCACGGAAGCGGTCGTCTCCGAAGCGCAGGAAGGAGATATGATTTTGACCCTGGGCGCAGGCAGCGTCTCGCAACTCGGGCCCATGATTCTGGAAAAGCTTCAAGCCCGGCAAGACAGGACGCCCGCGACGGCAAAATCTCTGGCGACAACCTCACCGGATTAGGGTTGAATATTTCGAACCGTCTGCCAGGAACTCCCGGCCGGCCCGATCCTGCTCATTTTCCCCGAGTGGTCCTAATTTATGTTCCGATTTCCGAACAAATCAACGAAACATATCCATTTTTTCCCGTGAAGTGTGAAAATGACTCTAGTCTTATGGATCAACCCCACCAACCCGAACGGACGATAAACAGCCGCCGCTATCCGCGATATGAGCTCGAAACTGAACTGAGGGCATCCATTCTCGGAGTGGAGCACCGTGAGATGCGCGGCCGCTCTTTGAATATCAACGAGGGAGGAATCGGAGGGATCTTCGTCGCCGGCTGGGACGTCGGCACCTCCGTCGCCCTCCAGTTCTCAATCCCGATTGCCACCATCCCCGTTAAATTGAAAGGCATTGTGCGGAACTGCACCGGCTATCGCTACGGATTCGAGTTCGCCGATCTTACCCCTGAAGAACGCGAGACGATCAAGAGAACCTGCAGAACCCTCGACCTGCTGCAATAGAAATTACGAACTGGCCTTGCTCAATGGCGCAAAGAGACCGCATCGGCCTCAAAACAAGGCGGATCCGCGAAGCCCCAGCCTGCTCTGGAGCTTGGCGCGGGCTCTTTGCATCATGCAAACTCTTTCATCTTGACAAGCGGTCGCCACTAGCGCAAAGTCTTCGATTCAGCGCAGGTAGGCCTGCAGGCTCGATGACGGTTCGACCAGCCCCTTTGCCTGCGCAACGAGTGTTCCCATGCTCCTGCCGTTTCCCAATGCAACTTTGTGCTTTGAGCTGTACGGCCGCTGGGACAATTAAGATCACCCATTTTGGAGGAGTCACGTGAAGAGTTCCAGAAAGTCATCCAGCGGCGAGACCCGCAAGTGCGATCCCGAAGCAGAACAAATTGCGGAGAAAACTGGTCCGGTTCGCCGAGTGAACCGACGTTCTTTTCTGGGAGGTGTAACTGCAGCGACAGTCGCGGCCGGTTTCCTGGGGCTGACGACCGTTGCCGAAGCCAAAGAGATAGGCCCGGAGAATCCAACGCAGCGGCGGGACGATGAATTTAGCCGTCGCGATGGCGATGCGATCGCGGAGAAAGTCCTTCCTCCGAAACACCCAACCAATGGCGACGAGCAGAAGTATTTCAACAAGATCGCGAATTTCTCCAAGGGACTGCCGCATGACGTTCTTGGCGAGGTGAATATCGGCGCCTATACAGGCCTGATCACCGCTCTGACCTCGGGCGCGGCGTCCGATTTCGAAGCCATCCAGCTTGGGGGCGTGCTGAAGCTTTCCAACCCTCAGTCGTCATATGCCTACTGTCTTGAGGGCTCTGACTCCCACGTGGGCGTGACCGCTTTGCCTCCTGCGTATGCCAGCAACGAGCAAGGTAGTGAAATGGCCGAGGACTACTGGATGGCCTTGGCGCGAGATGTCGCGTTCGCCGATTACGACAGCGACTCGACCATTGCCTCCGCGGTTGCCGATCTGGGCACGTTTCCGAATTACCAGGGTCCGCAGCCGGTCACGCCAGATAACATTTTCCGTGGCTTTACACCGGGAGATTTGAGTGGGCCGTACGTTTCGCAATTCTTGGCGCTGCCTATTCCGTATGGGGCCATGACTGTCCCTCAGCGGATCACCACGAATGTGGCGGGCGACGATCATATGACGTCCTACCTGGCGTGGCTGAATATCCAAAACGGCGGCGCTCCTACGGACAAGAACATCTTCGACACAACGCCCCGCTACATTCGCAATCTGCGAGATCTGACGGCATTTGTGCACAAGGACTTTACTTACGATGCTGGCCTGACCGCCGCATTGATCCTGAACGGTATGGCCGCACCATTTGATCCCAACAATCCTTACCTCGGCTATACGACCACGTCTCCGTTCGGCACTTTTGGCGCGCCCGATGTGCTCGATATGGTCGGCAGGGTCTCAGCTGCTGCGCTGCGTTGTGTTTATTTTCAGAAGTGGCTGGTGCATCGGCGCGTGCGTCCTGAAGAATACGGCGGAAACGTACACAACCAGGTGACCGGGCAGGGCAGCTACCCAATTCCCGCTCGCCTGCTGTCATCACCGGTGCTGGCCGCAATTTTTGCCAAGTATGGAACCTATCTGTTACCGATGGCTTACCCCGAGGGCTGTCCGTCGCACCCGTCCTTTCCTCAGGGGCACGGTACGCTGGTGGGAGCGACGGTGACGGTGTTGAAAGCTTTTTACAACGAGTCCTTCGTGATTCCGAACCCAGTGGTCGCCAGTTCTGACGGATTGTCGCTCGAGGCTTACACCGGGGGCTCTCTTACCATTGGCAACGAGTTGAATAAGCTGGCGGCCAATATCGCACGCGCGCGCGACGCGTCTGGCGTGCACTGGCGCAGTGACGGCATGGTCGGTCTTCTGCTCGGCGAGGCGGCGGCTATCAAGATCCTGAAAGATCTCAAAGCCAATTATTGGGAGGAGTTTGCTGGCTTTCAGTTGACCAAGTTCAATGGCCGCACCATCACCATTTGAGACCGCGCGGAGAATTCGTGCTTCCCGCTCGAAAGAAAGGCCGCCTTCATCAAGCGGCTTTTTCTTTTCGCGCAACGGCGGGCTTGTGGTCGTACCATGCATCCGGTTTCGGAAAATCGTGCGTGTCCGCGCAGTAAACGCGATGTTATTTCGGCAGGTCCGAGCTGACTTGGTATAAAATGTTGGCGCTTCGTAAGAGGAGATTCCTATGCGTCGTACCTTCCGAAACTCCAGCACACTTTCCCGTCTGGCGATCGTTGTCTTCCTGCTGATCCCTGCAGCTTCCCTGGCGAATCAGAAAGTGTACCTGACATCGTGTTGCGGTAACGGCGCAACGGTTTCAGTTCTTGACAGCATGATGCTGATGGAAATGGGGTCCATCCCCGCCGGGACCGGAACCACCGCCGTTGCCATCGGACCCGACAGTATGACCGCATACATCGGGCTGACGCCGAATGGCCAGGCTGGGGTCGTCGAAGTCGTAGACACCATGATGGACACGATAATGATGACATTTCCAGCGGGAAACGGTGCGGCCGCCATTGCCATCACACCAGACGGGTCCACTGGCTATATCGCTAACAAGAATGACGGCAGTGTAACCGTGTTCGACACTTCGAGCGGAGCGATCAAGGCGAATCTTTCGATCTTGGCTGGAGGAGCGTGTCTTGACGCTGGTATTTCACCTGACGGAGCGAAGGCATACGTCGTGTGTCAGACAACGCCAAGCGGCAAGCCCGCCCAAAGTGTTCTCGCCGTCATCGCGAACAATCAAGTAATCAAGGCGATTTCCCTTCCGGGTTCGCAACCGTTTCCGGGAAATAATCTGCTGGCGATCACACCCGACGGCACGCGGGCATACATCGCCGGTATCTCCACCAAGAAGCAGACCGGGTTTGCTGCAGTCGACCTGACGGCGGAGAAGGTTCTGCATTTCTTTGCATTGCCCGGCACAAGCTACGGTCTGGCCGTGCATCCAATGTTTCCCCATGTGCTGTTCTCTTCAGGGGACGGCGTACTGAATTACATCGACGCAGACACGGGCAAGATTCAGGGCAGTACCAGTCTGGGCAGTTCCGGCAGGGGCGGAGTTGTCCCGTACATGGGAGGAATGCGCGTGGCGGTGGCCAGCGTCGACGACGCCGTCGTGGCGGTCATCGACAACACGGACGGCCGCCTCTGCTCGCAAATTCCGACTGGCGCAATGCCGGAGCGGTTAGTGGTTTCGAAAAACGAAATGACGTCCCTGGTCGGGACCACGTACACCACGGCGATCCATCAGTTTGACGCAGTGACCGGTATGTGGCTTGCGGATTTCGAGGGTGGAACCGATCCCGCTGGGCTGGCGCTCTCCCCGGACGGGTCGATGGCTTACGTGGTCGAACAGGGCACTCCTGGTTCCGGCGCCGGTAGCGGCCTAGCGGTAGTAGACACAATGATGATGGGCCAACGGCCGTGGAGTGTTCCGATTGCAGGCGCGTCGAGCGTGGCGATTCGGCCCGACGGGCGCAGAGTTTACGTGGCGAGTTCCACTGGCTCAGTCTCAGCCATCAACACCGGCAACGGTGCAATCACGCGCACGATTTTGCTGGGATCGACCACTGGGGCCCCCTCACTGGCGACTTCGCCAGATAATAAGAGTCTCTACGCGGCGTACACGCAAACCAATGGCGGGAACGTACTGTCCGTAATTTCGACTGCTACCAACATGGTCACCGGCACGATTTCGCTCGGGGGCAGTGCGTCTTCCTCAGGGCCATTCCTCGCCCTAAGCCCCGACGGTACCCGAGGGTACGTGACTCTGATGAGCCAGAGTGCCATTGCGATCGTGGACCTTGTTCACCAGCAGTTGCTGGAAACCGTGAGCGTGGGTTCCGGCATGAATCCAGCCTGCATCGCTATTCATCCCAAGGGCATGAGCGCCTATGTGGTTGTCAATAGCGGCGTGCTGGTGTTTGATCTGCCTTCGAACACCGTGGCCGGGACGATTCCAATTTCTGGTACCCCGCAAAACGTGGCTTTCACGACCGATGGTTCGATGGCCTATGTTTCCGTGACCCAGGGGAACGCGGCAATTATCGATACGGCAATCTCGCGTGTAATCGAGCAACTGCCAGCCGCAAATACGGTCGGAGTGACCATCTCAGCCCATTAGGAACCTGGTCGTTTTGTCGTCGACGACTGAGAGCTGAGCGCGGAGAGTATTAGTCCTCGACGAGTACGATCGAACTCTGCTGGCCGCTGCAGTTTTTCGCGGGATCGTAGGTTGCCGATCCCTCTCGCTTCCCTTGCGCGGCGCGGAAGATCATTGTCCCGCTTTTTACCTTTTCGGGCAATCCTTTGAATTGTGTCTTGCCATCGACATTGGTGGCCGCTTCTAGATCGAGTCGCCGCACGCCCGCGAATCCATATGCAATGTGAACCCGGATGCGCGCGTCGTAAACTGGCGCACCTTTGACGTCGATAACGGTGAAGCCGACCGAACAAGGGCCAGCCTCTCCATCCATTACCGGAACCTGATGTGGGTCGGGATTCTGCTGCGCAGCGCCCGTTGCCACAAAGAGAAGAGACGTTAGAAAGTATTTCTTGAACCTGGAAAATCCAGTCATGCATGGCCCTCTCCACGATTACACCACAAAAACCGGGTGCCCAGCGTCTTGCGGTTTTCCAGACCTGGGAGATGCAGCCAGATCCCGCCCGAGTTGCCGCGAAAGCGATCAACCGTCAGAATGAGCTATGTTCAGAACCAGGTTCAAGAACGAAATTCTGGCAGAGTTCGTGCCCCCAACGCGCTCCAGCAAGAAGCAGAAAGCTATCATTCTCTGCGATGGAATGCCGTCCATCCCGCGCAAGCAGCACCTGATGACATTCCTTTCTACCAAGGGATATTGGGTTTTCTATCCTCGATACCGGGGTGCCTGGGAAAGCGACGGACAGTTTCTCGATCGCTCTCCTCTTGAAGACATTCGCGATGTGATCGACGAATTGCCAAAAGGCGTGCGGGAAATTGCATTCGGCGAGCGCTTCCAGCCAGCCCCTGACGAGATTTTTGTGATTGGCGGAAGCTTCGGTGGCGCAGCCGCTATCCTTGCTTCGCTCGACCCACGCGTGAAGAAGGTGATCGCCAACTGTCCGGTCGTAGACTGGGCAATTCTGCACAAGTCGGAAAAAGGCGAAACCTCAAACCCAAGCTACGCCGCCTACATTCGCGAGGCGTTTGGCAACGGATATCGCCTCTCCGACAGGAATTGGGCAAAGCTCTACACCGGCAAGTTCTACAATCCCACTTATCACACTCATGAAATCCTGTCGTCCAAGGTCATGATGTTCCACGCCAAGGACGACCCGTTCATCCCGTACGGGGTAGTGAAGAACTTTGCCGATCGCACCGGCGTGAAATTGAACTCCCTCAACCGCGGCGGCCACATAAGCACCGAATACATCATTCAAAAACATTGGTCCAAAATAAAGAAATTCTTCGAAGCGCGATTGCCGTAGTAGGTGGTATACACCAAACAAAGCCGCCAGCTTGCGGCTGGCGGCTGTAGAGACATAGCGAGCTATGTCTCTGCTTAGTTCTCGTAAAGCAACACGCCTTCGGTTTCTTTCGAGTCCACCGGACGGTAGAACAGCTTGTTGTCGCCGAGGAAGACCTCGATGAACGCCGGCCGCGTAGCGATGGTCCCTTGGATCAACGCCTCCGACAGCGGGTCTTCGATGTATTTCTGCAGCGCTCTGCGCAGCGGACGGGCGCCGTAGCTGCGGTCCACCAGCGTCTGGCTGAGGATCCACTTCTTGGCTTCGTCGGTTACCGTGACCGTGATCGCCTTCTGCGCCAGGTTCTGATTCAACTGGCTGACCATGAGTTCGAGAATCTGGATCAGATCAGTTTCACTCAAGGCGCTGAAGAGGATGATTTCGTCCAACCGGTTGAGAAATTCCGGGTTGAAGGTGCGCTTGACTTCGTTCTTTACCAGGTCCTCGATCTTCTCCGAGATCATGTCTTCCTTGCTTGACTGGAAGCCCAGACCTTCGCGACGCTGCAAGTGACGCGCCCCGATGTTCGAAGTCATGATGAGAATCGTGTTTTTGAAGTCCACCGTGTTGCCCAAACCGTCGGTGAGTTGGCCGTCTTCGAACACCTGCAACAGAATGTTGAAGACGTCCGGGTGCGCCTTCTCGATTTCGTCCAGCAGCACAACCGAATAAGGCGCCCGCTTTACCCGTTCCGTAAGCTGACCGCCCTCTTCGTATCCGACGTATCCCGGAGGCGAGCCGATCAGCTTTGAGACCGAATGCTTCTCCATGAATTCCGACATGTCGAAACGCACCAGGGCTTTCTCGGTGCCGAACATGAATTGGGCCAGAGTGCGAGCGACTTCGGTTTTGCCGACGCCCGTAGGACCCAGGAACAGGAACGATCCGATAGGCCGGTTCGGATTTTTCAACCCGGCTCGGCTGCGGCGGATGGCACGGGCCAGAGCGCTGATCGCTTTGTCCTGCGAGATGATGCGTTTGTGCAGCTCTTCCTCGATGCGGAGGAGTTTTTGGGTTTCTTCTTCTTTGATCGAAGTGACGGGTACGCCGGTCCAGCGCGAGACCACGTCTTCGATGTCTTCGCGGCCTACTACGCCCGTCGAAGACTCGTCCAGATGATATTTTTCGCGAAGAGCGCGCAGGTTCTCGCGCTCTTTGCGTTCCTCATCACTGTAGAAACGCGCCTTCTCGAACTCGTGGTTCGCGATGGCGTTTTCCATGCGGTGAACGATGAACTTGATGCGCTTCTGCACCTCGGTGAGTTCCTCGGGCAGCGAAGTCTGGCGCAGCTTTACGCGGGCGCCGGCTTCGTCGACCAGGTCAATTGCCTTATCGGGCAGGAAGCGGTCGGGAATATAACGGTTCGAGTGCGATACCGCGAAGTTGATGGCGTCGTCAGTGTAGGTGACGGCGTGAAACTTTTCGTACCGGTCTTTGATCCCGAACAAAATCTTGGTGGCGTCAGCCTCATTCGGTGGCGGAACTTTCACTGCCTGAAAGCGGCGTTCAAGCGAGCGGTCTTTCTCGATCGACTTACGATACTCGCCCGGCGTTGTGGCGCCAATACACTGGATTTCTCCGCGTGACAACGCTGGCTTCAGAATGTTGGCTGCATCGAGCGAACCCTCAGCCGAGCCTGCGCCGACCAGGGTGTGCAGTTCATCAATGAAGATGATCGAATTCTGCGACTCCATCAATTCCTTCATGATGGTCTTGAGACGCTCCTCAAACTGACCACGATATTTGGTGCCGGCGACGATTAACGAAAGATCAAGCGCGAGAATGCGTTTGTCCGCGAGAAACGACGGGACTTCGCCATCTGCAATGCGCTGCGCCAGGCCTTCGACGATGGCGGTCTTGCCCACGCCGGGTTCGCCGATCAGCACCGGATTGTTCTTAGTTCGGCGGCAGAGAATCTGAACCACGCGTTCCAACTCGCCATCACGTCCGACCAGCGGATCGAGTTGAGAATCCATCGCCGCCTGCGTGAGATCGCGCGAGAACTCGCTCAGCAGGGAGGACTCACGCTGTCGCTGAGGCTGAGATTTTTCCTGGCTGGTGCGAGCTAGTTCCTCTCGAATGGTCGACAACCTGAGGCCGCGTTCGTGGAGAATCTCAGCGGCAAAGCATTTTTCTTCCCGCAGCAAACCCAACAGTAAATGCTCTGTTCCGATGTGCTTGTGAGACAGACGTTCCGCTTCTTCGGCGGCATAGGCGAGCACCCGCTTGCATTCATTGCTCAGCGGCAAGTCCACGGAAGTAGAAACCTTCTCGCGGATCGTGGTGTGTCCCTCGATCTGCTTGCGAATGGATTCGACCGAAGCGTGCGAACGCAGGAAGCGATTGGTCAGGGCTTTATCTTCGCGCAGAAGTCCCAGCAGAAGATGTTCCGTCTCAATATAAGGAGACCCGAACTGGCTGGCTTCATAGCGCGCGAAAAAGATGACGCGCCTCGCCTTCTCCGTATAACGTTCAAACATAAGACCCTTTCCCCCGAGGTCGCGGGGAGCGTTCTGGGTCAACCTGGCGGCCCTGCTCCTCGGATCTCCCTGACCCTAAGTTAATGGTGCAATCGACGTGCCAACCGCTACAGTGTTTATATCGCGGGTTTGGCGCGCGGCTATCAGTTACCAAAGACACCTTACTTGTCGTTTCTCCGCAAGTGGTTGCAACTTTCTGTAAGTTGACCAGTTGCGGCGTTTTCGATATCCCATCCCGGGGGCTAAAGCCCGCATTTTTGCGGACCTCTTGGCACGGCTGAAGCCGCGCCCTTCCCGAAGTCATTCCGTCAATCAGCAATCCCAAATTGTAAAATCAGCTGGAGACGCCGTTCACCTCTCATTCCGACACGTCGCGACCGAAAAGTCAATCGCCGTGACGTGCTATACCGGTAGCGTTTCCGGTGCCACCTCCTCGATGCTGCCTTGCTGTAGCCGCAACACGCGCTGGCAGCGACGGGCAAACGCGAAGTTGTGGGTGGCGATGAGGGAAGTCAACTGATAGTCGCGATGGAGCCTGGCGATCAGTTCAAAAACTGAATCCGCCGTACGGCTATCGAGGTCTCCGGTCGGCTCATCCGCCAGCAAGAGTTTGGGCTGTGTGATCAAAGCTCGAGCCAGAGCTACCCGCTGTTGTTCACCGCCGGAAAGCTCTCCCGAACGATGATGCGAGCGCTGGTCCAATCCGACCTCACTGAGCCACCGCGAAGCTTCCCGTTGCGCTTCCTGCCGAGGGCGCCCTCGAAGCAAGAGTGGCATAGCCACATTCTCCAGCGCTGTAAACTCCGGCAGGAGATAGTGGAATTGCCAGACAAAGCCGATTTCGTGGTTGCGAAACTCGGCCGCAGCGTTCTCCGAAAGCGAATTCAACTGCCAGTGCGCGAAGTATACTTCACCCGCGGAAGCCCGATCAAGAGCGCCGACAATGTGCAGCAATGTACTCTTTCCCGCACCGGATTCGCCCACAATGGCAAGCATTTCGCCTTTGGCCACCTGAAACGATAAGTTTTCAAAGAGCACTAAATCCGATTTGCCAGATCGGAAGACCTTCTTGAGGCCATCGATCCTTAACAT
>Ga0210384_10001947_pt1 | contig 26408 bp, 24 predicted proteins | sample IncBWH2MmetaG_FD_160574 | JGI IMG/M metagenome (GOLD analysis project Ga0210384, IMG submission 160574) | Forest soil microbial communities from Barre Woods Harvard Forest LTER site, Petersham, Massachusetts, United States - Inc-BW-H-2-M | ecosystem: Environmental > Terrestrial > Soil >...
GATGATTTCCTCCTCGGTCGCGATGCCGTCGTGCTCGCCCCGGACGATGAGCACCGGGGACTTGACCCGCAGCGGGTCGACCACCGGGAGATTGGCGGTCATGTCGAGGTAGGTCCCGGTGGGGATCGTGTCGCCGAAGGCAAGCTCGGCGTCGGCCAGCGCCTCGGCGATGGCGGGATCCGACGTGCCCGGCTTGTCGCGCGTGAAGATGGAGCGGATCATGTCGCGATCACGGGGGCGCCGGTTGTGGGTGCGATAGTACTCGACCTGCTCGGCCCGCTTGCCGAGCGTGGGCGAGCCCTTTCCGGTCCAGGTGAAGGCCTCGAGGATCAGCCGGTCCACGCGATCCGGCCGCGCCGTGGCGAAGGCCGCCGCCCGGAGCGCCCCGGAGGAGCCGCCGTAGAAGTGGGCGCGCGGCTGGCCGGTCTCCCGCGCGACGACCTCGCCGGCGACCTTGAGATCCTCCACCCCGCTCGCGATGTCGGAGTTGGCGGCGGTGCGGGTCGACTTGCCGTAGCCCTCGTGATCCATCGTCCACACGTCGAATCCGTACCGGGCAAACACGTTCATCAGGGAGTACTCGCCCTTGCCGGCCACCGTGAGGTCGAAGCTCGGCTTGGCCGAGACCGACGAGCCGTGGACCAGGAAGAGCACCGGCCGCGGCCGCTCGCCGGCCTTGGGCGCTCCGATCCGCTTGCGATAGATCGCGAGCGTCACGTCGCCCTTCCGGGCCGCGTACTCCGCGCTCCACGGCTGGCCGCTGGCCGGCTGGCCCGCCTGGGGGAGCAATGGCGTCGCCGCTCCGTCCGCCGCGAGCGCGCCGAGGCCGGCGCCCGCGCCCACGAGCAGCGCGCGCCGCGAGACGCCACGTGCATCGTCCATTTCACACCCCCAGGTAGTACTTCTTCACCAGCTCGTTCTCACTGAGCTCGCGCGTGCTGCGCCCCTCGAACTCGATCTTGCCGTGGACGATGATATAGCCGCGATCGGCGATCTTGGTCGCCTGGTTGAAGTTCTGCTCGGCCATCAGCACCGTGAGCTGGCGACGCTCCTTCAGCTCCCGGATCTTGCCGATCACCCGGCTCACCAGGATGGGCGCGAGCCCCACCGAGGGCTCGTCCACCAACAGAATCCGCGGGGAGGACATGAGCGCGCGGGCGACCGCCAGCATCTGCTGCTCGCCGCCCGACATGCTGCCCGCGAGCTGGCGCCGGCGCGCGGCCAGCACCGGGAACGCCTCGAAGGCGAAGGCCAGGTTGGCGTCGATGTCGCCGCGCGCGCCCGCCCGGTAGGCCCCGAGGAGGAGATTTTCCTCCACCGAGAGCTTCGGGAAGAGCCGGCGACCCTCGGGCACCAGCGCGATGCCCAGGCTGACGATCTCCTCGGTGGACTTGCCGACGAGGTCGACGCGCGCGCCGTCGGTCTCGAGGAAGATCTCCCCCGCCTCGGGCGTCACGATGCCCATGATGCACTTGATGAGCGTGCTCTTGCCGTTGCCGTTGGTGCCCAGCAGGGCGACGGTCTCGCCGTCCCGGACCTCGATCGACACGCCGTGCAGCACCCGCACCGCGCCGTAGCCGGCGTCCACGTCGCGGACCACGATCCTATTCGCCAAGGTAGGCCTTCTCGACGTTCGGATTGCGGACGATCTCGTCCGGGGTGCCCTCGGCGATGCGCTCGCCCGCGTCCAGCACCACGATGCGCTCGGAGAACCGCATCACCGCCCGCATGATGTGCTCGATCATGATGATCGTGATGCCCTGCTCGTTCAGGCGGAACAGGATGGCCAGGATGTCGTCCACCTCGGCGTGCGACAGCCCGGCCATCGCCTCGTCGGAGATGAGCAGCTTGGGGCGCGCGGCCATCGCGCGGGCCAGCTCGAGCTTGCGCATCTCGATCTGGGTGAGCCCGGCGGGGCGCAGGTGCGCCTTCGACGCGAGCCCGATGTCACGCAAGATCTCCGCCGCGTCGGCGGCGGCCTCGCGGGAGCGCCGGTGCGCCGCGTACTCCAGCGGGATGTCGAGGTTCTCCAGCACGGTCATGCTGCGGAACGGCTTCGGGATCTGGAAGCTCCGCACGATGCCGAGCCGCGTCCGCCGATGGGCGGGCAGGTGCGTGATCTCCTGGCCCTCGAAGAGGATCCGGCCGCCGTCCGCGGGCAGCGAGCCCGACACGCAGTTGATGAGGGTGGTCTTGCCCGACCCGTTGGGGCCGATCAGCCCGAACCGTTCGCCGGGCTTCACGTGCAGGGTCAGCCGGTTCAGCGCGAGGAAGCCGCCGAAACGCTTGGTGAGACCGTCGATCTCCAGGATGGCGTTCATCGGTCAGCGGCCCCGCAGGCGCCGCACCAGGCCGAGGATGCCCTCGGGGGCGAGGACCACGAAGGCGACCAGCACCACGCCCACGATGAACAGGTTCATCTCGGACGAGATGGTCACGGTGGCGAGCTGCTGGGCGGTGCCGAGGAGCACCGCCCCGATGATCGGCCCCACCCAGCTCGTGGTCCCGCCGATCATCGGCATCGCGAGCGCGTTCACCGCGTAGTCGAGGCTAAAGGCCGAGTTGGGATCGACGAAGGTCACGTAGTACGGGAACGGAGCGCCCGCGACGCCCAGGAGGAAGCCGCTGATCGTGGTGGCGAACAGCTTGAGGCGCAGGGTCGGCACCCCCATGCACTCGGCGGCCTCCTCGTTGTCCCGCAGCGCGGCCAGCCCGCGGCCGATCCAGGAGCGCTCGATGAAGCGGGCGGTCGTCACCGCGACGACCGCGAGGAGGACCATGACCGTGAACAGGAACGTCACGTAGTTGCCGAAGGGTGGCCCGCTCGGCCGGATCAGGCTGAGGCCCCGGGATCCGCCCACGAACTCCCAGTTGATGATCACGGTCTGCAGGACGATGGACAGCGCCAGCGTCGCGATCGAGAAGAAGACCCCGCGCAGGCGGAGGGTGAGATAGCCGATCCCCAGACCGAGCAATGCGGAGACCAACCCGCCGGCCACGATCAGAACCGGCAGGGGCGCCCGCACCGACTGGATGAGGAAGACCGCGGTGTAGGCCCCGAGCGCGAAGAAGGCGGGCGTGCCGAAGTTCACGTAGCCGGCGTAACCGCCCAGGATGTTCCAGGCGGTGGCGATCACGATGTACTGGAGGATCACGTAGCCCGCGAAGTAGAAGTAGGGATTCACACGCAGCGACGCCACCAGTATCCCGGCCCCGACCACCGCCAGGCCCAAAATCAAGACGCCGAGCGTCCGGCGCATCTAGCGCCCGAAGAGCCCGGCCGGGCGCACCGCGAGCGCGACCAGGAGGAGGCCGAACGACACCGCGAGCGACCACGAGGGGCCGAAGAAGGTGCCCATCAGGCTCTCGACCACGCCCAGGATGATGGAGGCGACGAGGGTCCCGCCGATGCTGCCCATGCCGCCCAGGACCGTGATCGCGAACATCCGCCCGATGTAGTCGCGGTCGGTCGACGGGATCACCGGGGCGATTGTGATCAGGAGCGCGCCGGCCAGGCCAGAGGCGGCGATGCCCACCCCGAACGCGATGGTCTTGATCTGGACCGGGTTGGCGCCCATCAGGCGCAGCGCGCCGGCGTCCTGCGACACCGCCATGATCGCCCGCCCGTAGAAGGTCCGGCCCAGGAAGAGGTAGAGAGCCAGGGTCATCGCCAGCCCGACGAGGCACGGCACCAGCAGGCGATACGCGATCCCGACGCCGCCGAGGTCGATCGACTTGCCGATGTAGGCCGCCTGCACCAGCCGGTAGTCGACGCCGTACTTCAGGCTGAGACTCACCTCGATGATGAAGAGGAGACCGAAGAAGAAGACAAGGCCCCGCAGCGACTCCTCCCCGCGTCGCTCGAAGCTCCCGTAGTAGACGCGATAGACCACGACGCCGAGCCCGTAGAAGACCGGAGTGAAGAGCACCCCGGCGAGGATGGGGTCCAGCCCGAACGAGGTGTTCATCACGTAGGCCGCGTAGGAGCCCAGGATCAGGAACGCGGGCTGCGCGATGTTGGCGATGTCGAGCAGGCCGAAGATGAGCGAGATGCCGAGGCTCACCGCGGCATAGAAGCCCCCGATTAGGAGTCCGGCGACGAGCGCGTTCGCCAGCAGGTCCCAGGAGAACAGGGAGGGCTCGCCGCTAGTTCTGCGCCGCCGCGTACGGGTAGATGATGCTGCCGGACTTGAACTCGTCGGGATAGAGCACGACCTTCTTGCCCGGCCCGCGGAACTGATCGATCCCGTTGCCCTGGATCTTCTGGTACTGGACCATCAGGGTGCGCCCCTTGGCCCACTCCCCGTTCTTGCCGAACTTCACCTTGCCCACGATGGTGTTGAACTCGGTGGCGCGGATGTAGTCGGCCAGCTTCTGCTGGTCGAGGCCCTTGGTGGCTTCGATGGCCTGGGCCAGCACCTGGCCGGTCGCGTACGAATAGGGGGGCAGATAGTAGCCGAGCGGATCGACCCCGGCCTTCTCGGCGCGGGCCTGGTACTCCTTCAGGAACTCCTTGATGCCGGGGATCGCGAGGAACGTCGGCTCCGGCGCCCAGAAGTCGTAGTTCACGACCCCGTTCAGCATCGGTCCCATGCTCGTCATGATGCTCGTGAACATCAGGCCCACCATCCCGCCGCCGAAGAGCTTGGGCTGGAGCCCCACCTCGTGCGCGGCGCGCAGCATGCCCACCGAGTCCGGCGGGTAGGAGGCTACGAACACGATGTCGGGGTTGGTGGCCTTGATCGCGCGGACGATCGGGGTGTAGTCGGTGGTGCTGGGCGGATAGGTCCTGTCGTAGACGGTCTTGAAGCCGAATTTCTTGATCAGCTCGCGCGCTCCCGCGAGGGCGTTCTGCGGGTACTCGGCGTCCGCCCCCACGATCGCCACCGTCTGGGGCTTTGGGTTCTGCCGGGCGGCCAGCTCGAAGAAGCCGAGCGCGGTGCTGGTCTCCGGCTCGGGCCCGTTGGGCGAGATCTGGAAGTAGTTCGGGTACTTGTACTTCTCGTTGTTCGCCAGCCCGAAGATCCCCATGATCATGAGCTTGCGCTCCATGGCGATCGGCATGAGCGGCGCGATGAGATTGGTGCCGTAGCCGGAGGTGACGAGGTCGACCTTGTCCACGTCGAGCAGCTTCGAGTAGATGCCGGGAACGGTGGCGGGGTTGGTCTGGTCGTCGTAGAAGACCAGCTCCACCGGCCGGCCGAGGAGACCGCCCTTCTTGTTGACGTCGTCCTTCCAGATCTGCAGGGCGAGCAGGGCCGGCTTGCCGTTGGCGGAGAGCCCGCCGGTCAGGGCCATGCCGAAGCCGATCTTGATGGGATCGGCGGCCCGGGCGACGAACGCCCCGGCGCCGGCCAGCACGATGGCTCCGATCACGCTCGTGAACAGGACCCAGGTCAGGATCGGATGGCGTCGGGACGGCCTCATGGGCTCCTCGCTCTCTGCGCGGCTCTCTCGTGGAGCGCGCCGGTCATTGGCCGGGCCAAGACTGCGCCCGGGGGCTCGGCCTTGTCAAGGCGGCGCACGCCGCCGGCGGTTGGTCTATAGTCCCTGGGGAGCCGAGGACCACCAGCCCAAAGGGGGACAGAGCCGTGGACGACAAGGTCACCGTGCTGAGCCGGCCGCTCACCCGACGCAGTCTTCTCCAGGGCGGTCTGGCCGCGGCCTTCGCCGGCCCGGTTGCGCTCGCGGCCCGGCCCCGGGCCGCCCTCGCCCAGGCGCCGGCGCCCATGTCGCTCCAGCTGGGCTGGTTCGCCAACGCGCAGATGGCCGGGGATTTCACCGCGATCGGCAAGGGCTACTTCAAGGACGCGGGCCTCGACGTGAAGATCGTGCCCGGGGGACCGTCCATCGATCCGGTGGGCGTGGTGGCGAGCGGATCGGTGCCCATCGGGAACGTCGCGTCCATCGGCGTGCTCGTGAGCGGCCGCAGCCGGGGCGTGCCGCTCAAGGCCTTCGCCACCGCGTTCCAGCGGCATCCCTTCGCCTTCTTCTTCCTCCGCGACTCCGGCATCAAGACGCCGGCGGACTTCGCGGGGAAGACCATCGGCATCCAGGGCACCGCGCGGCCGCTGCTCGACGCGGTGCTGGCCAAGTACCAGGTGCCGCGCGACAAGGTGAACGTCATCATCATCGGCGGGACCACGACGCCGCTCCTCACCAAGCAGGCCGACGTCGTCACCGGCTGGGTCATCAATTACGCGCAGAACATCCCCATCGAGGGCAAGAGCAGCCACTTCCTCCTGTGGGACCTCGGGATCCGGATGTACGCCTACACCTACTTCACGACCGACCAGGTGTACAACACGAAGAAGGACGTGCTCACGCGCTACCTCGCGGCCGCCGGCCGAGGCTGGCTCTACGCCAAGGAGCATCCCGAGGAGGCGGTGGACTACGTGCTGAAGAACGCGAGCGGGCTCGATCGGGACATGGAAGTGCCCACCTGGAAGGTCAGCATCCCCTACGTCTCCTCGCCCGCCACCCAGCAGCAGGGCTGGGGCTACATGGATCCGCAGGTGTGGGGCAGCCTCGCCGACACGTATCTCGCGCTCGACCAGATTCCGCGAAAGGTCACCCCCGACGAGATCATGAGCAACGAGATCGTGCTGGCCGCCAAGACCCCCAAGTTCTGATCGTGGCGACCGTCGACATCGCCTGCCGCGGTGTCTCGATGGTGTTCGGCACCGGCCCCGGCGCGGTGTCGGCGCTGCGCGACGTCACCCTCGACGTCGCCCGCGGCGAGTTCGCGGCCCTGATCGGCCCGTCGGGCTGCGGGAAGTCGACGCTGCTCCGCCTGATCGCCGACGTCCTGCAGCCCACCGGCGGCACCATCGAGGTGCGCGGCGGCCCGCCGATGCGGGCCCGCCTGGCGCGAGAGTTCGGCTTCGTCTTCCAGCACGCGGGGCTCTTGCCCTGGCGCGACGCGCTCGCCAACGTCTCGCTGCCGCTCGAGGTCGGCGGCTGGGGACGCCGCCACGCGGCGCCCCATCGCCCGGAAGCGCTGCTGGACCTGGTCGGGCTGCAGGGCTTCACCCACGCGTTCCCCCGGCAGCTCTCGGGCGGCATGCAGCAGCGCGTCTCGATCGCGCGCGCCCTCGTGACCGGCCCGCCGATTCTGTTGATGGACGAGCCGTTCGGCGCGCTCGACGAGATCACGCGCGATCACCTGAACCAGGAGCTGCTGCGCATCTGGGCCGCCACCGGCACCACGATCATCTTCGTGACCCACAGCATCGCCGAGGCGGTCTATCTCTCCAACCGAGTCTTCGTGTTCGCGCCGCGGCCCGGCCGCGTGACCGAGGAGGTGCGGATCGACCTGCCGTCCCCGCGCGAGCCGGCCCTCAAGGACACGCCGGAGTTCGGGCGGTACACCGCGGCGCTGCGGCGCGCCCTCGCCGCGAGCGCGTCCGCGTGATCGCGACGGTCTCCGCCAAGGGCCTGGCCGCCAACGGCCGCGCGCCCACCGGTCCGGGAACCCGGACCGCGGGCGCGGTGCTGCTGCGGCGCCTCCTGCTCCCGGTGCTCGTGATCGCCCTGCTCATCGTCGCGTGGGACGTGGCGATCCGCGTCCTCGGCATCCCACCCTACGTGATCCCGACCCCGGCGTCGGTCGGGCAGGCGCTGGTCAAGGAGCGGGGGCGCCTGCTCGACAACTCGGTGCCGACCATCGTCGAGAGCCTGGGCGGCTTCGCCCTTGGCAATCTCGTCGCCATCGCCGCCGCGATCGCCTTCGTCCACAACCGGACGATCGAGCGCGCGCTCTATCCGGTGGCGGTGGCGGTGCGCACCCTGCCGATCGTGGCGATCGCGCCCATCTTCGTCCTCATGCTGGGCAACGGCTACGCGCCCAAGATCGCGATCGCGGCGCTGATCACCTTCTTCCCCACCCTCGTCAACATGGTCGAGGGGCTCGAGTCGGCGGATCCGCAGGCGCTCGAGCTCATGCACGTGCTCTCCGCGAGCAAGACCGAGACCTTCCGTTACGTGCGGTGGCCGTCCTCGCTGCCCTATCTCTTCTCGGCGATGCGCATCGCCTCGACCTCGAGCGTCCTGGGCGCGCTGGTCGCGGAGTGGATCGGGACGAACAAGGGGCTCGGCTACCTGATCGTGCTGACCACCTACGATTTTCGCACCGCGCTCCTGTACGCGGCCATGGTGGTAACATCGGCCATCGCGCTCGCTTTCTTCTTCCTGGTGAGCGTGCTCGAATGGCTCCTGGTGCGCTGGGAGCGCTGAGGTCGGGAGCGCCGAGATCAAAGGAGGGGTCGACATGGCAACCGTGACCGAGCCGAGCCGGCAGACGCCGGTGGTGGCCGAGACCGACGTGCTGGTGGTGGGAGGCGGGCCGGCGGGCCAGGCCGCCGCGGTGGCGGCCGCGCGCGCCGGCGCCGAGGTGACGCTGCTCGAGCGTTACGGATACCTGGGCGGCCTCGCCTCGGGCGGCATGGTCCTGGTGCTCGACGACATGTGCGCCGAGCGCGAGGTCTCGGTGGGGGGGGTCGCGCTGGAGATCGTCGAGCGCATGCGGCGCATCGGCGCGTGCGTGGCCCCGCCCATGGAGGACTGCTTTCGCAACGAGCCCGAGGTGCGGGACCGCTGGGTCCGCTGGGGGTTCGAGGAGCTGTACGCCCGCCGGAAGCCCAAGCCGATCGTGTACGCGGCCTCGTTCGACCCCGAGGGCTGGAAGCAGGTCTCGCAGGAGATGGTCCTCGAGGCGGGCGTGCAGCTGCGCTTTCACTCCTGGTTCTCGAGCGCGCTGGTCGAGGACGGCGCGGTGCGCGGGGTGATCGCGGAGACCAAGGCCGGCCGGCAGGCCGTCCGCGCCCGCGTCGTGATCGACGCCACCGGCGACGGCGACGTCTTCGGCAGCGCGGGGGCGCCGGGGGCGCACGGCTCGTACATCATGACCCTGGTGCACCGGCTCGCGGACGTGGACACCGCCGCCGCGCTCCGGTTCGAGCGCGAGGATCCGGAGACGGCCCATCGGCTCGACGGCGAGGTCAAGCGGATGCTGGGAGGCGCCTGGGACATGTGGTGGATGCTCACCCCGCGGCCCGGCGTGGTGTGGTGCAACTGCCCGCACATCCCGGGCCACGACGGGCTCAGGCCCGAGGACCTCACCCACATCGAGATCGAATCCCGCCGCCGCTTCATGAAGGTGATCGACTTCGTGCGCGCGCACTGCCCGGGTTTCGAGCGCGCCTACATTCTCGACGCGGCCCCGCAGGTCGGCGTGCGCCAGACCCGTCTCCTCGAGGGGGAGTACGTGGTCACCAAGGAGGACGTGATCGAGCGCCGCACCTTCCCCGACGTGGTGGCGCGTGGGCGGGACTACTTCACGCCGTACCGAAGCCTCGTGCCCAAGCACGTCGAGGGGCTGCTGGTGGCGGGCCGGTGCTACTCGGCGACGTCGGAGGCGCAGCGGATCAGCCGGGAGATCCCGCCGGTCATGGTGATGGGCGAGGCGGCGGGAACGGCGGCGGCCCTCAGCCTGGAAGCGGGGGTGGCCCCGCGCCGGGTGGACGTGCCGACGCTGCAGAAGCGGCTCATCGCCCAGGGCGTGAACCTGGGCACCCCGCTGGCGGTGGCCTGACCGACATGGAGTTCGCCCGCGTCGAGCGCGACGGGCACCTGCTCGTCGTCACCATCGACCGGCCGCGCGTGCTGAACGCGCTCCACCGCGCCGCGACCGACGAGCTGGACGAGGTGTGGACGCGCTTCGAGGCCGACCCCGACCTGCGCGTGGCCATCCTCACCGGCGCGGGCGATCGCGCGTTCTCGGCCGGCTACGACATGCGCGATCCCGCGCCGGCGGGTGAGGAGCGCGGCGCCGGCTACCTCGCCCACCGGCACCCGCGCGGGCTCGGGGGGCTCACCCTGCGCGACGGGATGGCGAAGCCGATCATCGCGGCGGTGAACGGCTTCGCGCTCGGCGGAGGGCTCGAGCTCGCGCTCGCCTGCGACGTCATCGTGGCCGCCGAGCACGCCGAGTTCGGCTTCCCCGAGCCGCGGGTCGGGCGCATGGCGCTCGAGGGCGGCATGCACCGCCTCGCCCGCCACATCCCGCTGAAGATGGCCATGGGCATGCTGCTGACCGGGCGGCGCATCGGCGCGCCGGAGGCGCACCGGCTAGGTCTCGTCAACGAGGTGGTGGCGCCGGCCGAGCTGATACCGGCCGCGCGGCGGTGGGCCGCCCTGATGCTGGAGTGCGCGCCCCTGTCGGTGCAGGCCACCAAGGAGGCGGTGATGGCGGGCCTCGGCCTGCCCCTGCCCGCCGCGGTCGCCCTGATCCCGCAGACCATGGCGCGGGCCTTGGTCTCGGACGACCAGGCGGAGGGCGTCGACGCGTTCCGCGAGAAGCGGCCGCCGCGCTGGTCGGGGCGATGACGAGCGAGCCGGCGAACGCGCTCCCGCTCGCGGGCGTCACTGTGCTCGACTTCACGCAGGTCGAGCTGGGACCCTGCGCCACCCAGGTGCTGGGCGACTTCGGCGCCGACGTGATCAAGATCGAGCGCCCCGGCGCCGGGGACCTCTCGCGCGTGCACATGAAGCACGCGAGCGGCGAGAGCGCCATCTTCTGGAGCCTGAATCGCAACAAGCGCAGCGTCGCGATCGACATGCGCGCGCCCCTCGGGCGCGAGGTCATCCTCCGTCTGGCCCGGAAGGCCGACGTGCTCGTGCACAACTTCCGGCCCGGGGTCATGGAGCGCCTGGGCTTCGGCGCGGCCGAGCTGCGGGTGATCAACCCTCGGCTGATCTACGCCTTCGGCAGCGGCTACGGGCCGACCGGTCCCTACCGGGACAAGGGCGGGCAGGACGTCCTGGCCCAGGCGATGAGCGGGATCGCCTCGCGACGCGCGGAGCCCGACGCACCGCCCGAGCCGAGCGCCACGCCAATCGCGGACTTCACCGCCGGGATGCTGCTCGTGCAGGCGATCCTCCTGGCGCTGCTGGCGCGGGTGCGCACCGGCCTGGGCCAGGTCGTCCACGTCTCGCTGCTGGACGGCATGCTCGCCATGCAGCTCCAGGAAGCGGCCGCGTGGCTCAACCTGGGCGAGCGCCTGAACTGGGGCGCGTTCCCGCTCTCGGGCACCTTCGCCACCCTCGACGGCCACGTGGTCATGGTGGGCGCGTTCAAGCCGAATCCGCTCCAGGAGATCTGCCGCGGACTCGGCATCGAGGATCTCTCCGCCGATCCGCGCTACGCGACCCACGAGGCGCAGGTCGCGCACCGGGACGACCTGCAGGCGCGCTGGCGCGAGGAGTTCGGCAAGCGCACCACGAAGCAGGCGATCGACGCGCTCGAGGCGGTGGACATCCTGTGCGCCCCCGTGAACACCATCGAGACCGCGCTGGCCGATCCGCAGGTCGCCAGCAACGAGATGATCGTCGAGATGCGCCACCCGACCATCGGCCCCATCCGGGCCGTCGGCATCCCGGTGAAGCTCGAGGGCACGCCGGGCGCGGTGCGCCGGGCGCCGCCGCGTCTCGGCGAGCACACGCGCGAGGTGCTCGCCGAGCTGGGATTCTCCGAGGCGGAGATCGCCGCGCTGGGCGCCTGAGCGAGGCGGCGCGCCCCGGTCAACCCGCCGGGCGTGAGATGCGCCGATACCAGGGGTGCGGCTGCCCCGGCACCTTCACGCGCAGCGTGTACACCGAGGTGCGCGCGGTGAAGAACAGGGTGCGGAGATCCGGCCCGCCGAAGGCCAGGTTGGCGGGCACCTCCGGGGTTCGGATGATCCCGAGCCGGGTGCCGTCGGGCGCGAAGACCCAGGTTCCGCCGGGGCCGGTGCAGTAGACGCGGCCCTCCACGTCGACCTTCATCCCGTCGGGCACGCCGTCCGTCTCGTCGGACGACATGTCGGCGAAGATCCGCCGCCGCACCATCCGGCCGTGCTCGTCCAGCTCGAGCAGGTGGATGTACTGAGCCCAGCGCGTGTTGGCCACGTAGAGGCGGCGCTCGTCGGGCGAGAACGCGAGCCCGTTCGGGTACTCGAAGTCCGCGACGAGGCTCACCGTCCCGTCCGGCGCCACGCGATAGACGCCGGCGTGAGGCACCTCGCGCTCGCCCAGAGGCACGCGCAGGCCCGGATCGGTGAAGTAGATGCTCCCGTCGGACCGGCAGACCACGTCGTTGGGCCGGTTGAGGCGCTTGCCCTCGAACCGGTCCATGAGGACCTCGAAGCGGCCGTCGGCGGCGCGGCGCGTGACGCGCCGGTTGTCGCCCTCGCAGAGCACCAGTCGCCCTTCCAGGTCGAACGTGGTGCCGTTGCCTCCGCCGGTCTTCTCCCGCACCACCTCCGGCGCGCGGCCGGGGACGATCCGATAGAGGACGCTGGATCGCACGTCGACGAAGTAGTAGAAGCCGTCGGGGTGCCACAGCGGCCCCTCGGTGAAGACGAAGCCCGTCGCGAGGCGCTCCGCCTCACGCGTCTCCAGAAGCGCCGACAGCGAGTCCGTCATGATCGAGCCTCCCCCCTAACCGCTAGACGAACGTCATCACCTCGACCGCGGTCGGCCCCCGGCTGAAGCGCTCGATGTCGAGTGCGCCGACGTCGACCGTGTGCGCCCGCCCGTCCGCGACGAGCTCCGCCATGAGCTGGCCGGCGATGGGCCCGTGCATGAAGCCGTGGCCGCTGAACCCGGCCAGGACATAGAGGCCGGCCCCTCCGGGCAGCGCGCTGATGATACCCATCTGGTCGGGCGTCATCTCGTAGAGCCCGGCCCAGGCGCGCATGACCCGCGCGTCCTCCAGCGCCGGCACCCGCCGCGTGGCGCGCTCGGCCACCGACGGCACCAGCTCCCAGTCCGGCGTGGTGTCGTAGGTGCTCGCCTCGCCCTTGCGCCCGTAGCCCACCATGATCCCCGGCCCCTCGCGGCGAATCGAGAACCCGTCGTGGTGATCGATGATGAAGGGAGTCTCCATCGGGATCTGCTCGGCGGGCAGCGCGGCGGTGATGAACTTGCAGCGCCGTCGCGGGAACACCGGAATCTCGACGCCGGCCAGCTTGCCGACCAGCCCGGACCAGCACCCCGCCGCGATGATCACCACCGGCGCCTCGAAGTCGCCGTGGGGGGTCTGGACCGCCAGCGCCCGCGGGCCCAGACGGAGGATGCCGGTCACCGGATGCTGCTGCTTGATCACCGCACCCAGGTCACGGGCCCGCGCCGCGATCGCGGTGGTGACCAGGTACGGATCGGCGAAGCCGTCGCGGGGCGAGTAGGTCGCGGAGATCAGGTCCTCGGTACGCAGATAGGGACACAGCGCGCGCACCTCCTCGGGGCGCAGCACCCGCGTGTCGACGCCCATGGCGCGCTGGACCGCGGCGCTCCTCACGTAGACGTCGCGCTCCTCCTCGGTCTGCTGGAGGATCAGGTAGCCGTTCTGGCGGAACTGCGGATCGACCCCGAACTCGGCCTCGAAGTTCTCGTAGACCACGATGCTCTGCTGGGTGAGCGCGATCCCGACCCGGTTGGCGTACTGGTGGCGCACGCCGCCGCTGGCCAGCGCGGTCGAGCCGGAGCAGATCCCGTCCCGCTCGAGCACGACCACGCGCCCGTATCGGCGCCGCATCAGGTGATAGGCGGTGGCGGAGCCCATGATGCCGGCCCCGATGATGATCGCGTCCGCGGTCTCTGCCATTGCCTACCCTCCGGGTGGTGCGAGCCGCGACGGATCATAGCACCGTGGGCCGCCGCCTTCACCCGGTGCGCGTCTTGAAGTACGAGCTCTTCCGCGCGATCTTGTCTCCGGCGAACGTGAAGATGTCGCAGCCGTTGACTTCGATCCGCACGCCCTCCGCGGTGGTTCCGGTGAACAGCCACTCCGAGACCCCGCGATCGCCGATCACGAAATGGCGCGCGTCGACGAACCGCGCGTCCGGGAACGTCTCGAACACCCGCGCGAACGCCCGGCGCACCCGCTCGCGACCGGCGTGACGCGTGCCGCACGCCTGGGGCCCCGCGGTGCTCTCGAACACGCAGTCGTCCGCCATGAAGGTCATCAGGACGTCGACGTCGTGCTCGTTCCATCCCTTGTCGAAGAACGTGTCCAGCCCGCTGTTGGTCATCATGAGCGCGAGGATCGGGCCGCCGCCGCGGTCCCGTCAATTCCCCATACATCTATGCGGGGGCGCCCGACACCACCATGTATGGCGTCCGCGCGGCGGCGACTCCCATACATCCGCGGCGGCACCGCGCGTGGCCCCATATCTTGCGAGGCGCCCACGTCTTGCGAGCCGAGTGTGCTAGACTCCGCAACCGCATGACGCCCTGGACCGCCGCCCGCGCGCTTCGCCTGGCTCTGCTCGCCGGGGCCACTCTCGGATGCGCCTCGGGCCCGGTGACCGGCCGCGTCGCCCTGCCCGGCGAGACCGGGGGCGCGCCGCTCAGCATGACGTGGCGCTCGGGGCTCTTCGGCGAGAGCGGCCAGATGGCCGCGGTCCTGCCCGACGGCGAGCGGTTCTCCGGGAAGTACCAAGTCGTGCGGGCCGGCATGTCGCGGAGCGACCTCGAACCGGCGTGGACGGGCGACGAGCCGGGCGACCGTCAGGGAAAGATCGACAATACCTTCTGGGGCGCGGCACGGGAGCAGGCCAGCTTCACGCGCACGTACCTCAACCGGGCCATCGCCACGCTCAAGGGCGACCGCGGCACCACCATGCTCTGCCGCTTCAACCTGACCGCGGGCGGGGCGGGGATGCGCGGCGGCGGCGGCGGCGAGTGCCAGACGTCCCGCGGGGCGAAGATCACCGCGCAGTTCTAGACGAGGACCCCGTGACCATTCGCGTCGCCGCCATCGAGGTCAGCCACTGGCATTCGCTCCACGACGCCGCGTATCTGCGTCACCTGATCGCGATGCCGGACGTCGCTCTGGTGGCGGTGCAGGATTCCGACGCCGCCCTGGTCCGGAAGCGCGCCGCGGAGGTCGGGAACCCGCCGACCTTCACCGACTACCACCAGATGTTGAAGGAGACGCGCCCGGACTTCGTGATGGCGCTGGGGCGCCACCGGCAGATGGCCCGCATCGCCCACGACCTCCTCGACGCGGGGTATCCGTTCCTGATGGAGAAGCCGATGGGCGTCAGCGCCGACGAGGTGCAGTCGGTCGCGGACAAGGCCGCCCGCCTGAAGGGATTCGCCGCGGTCCCGCTCTCGCAGCGCTACCAGCCCTTCGCCCTCCGCGCCCGCGAGCTGATGGCCGCCGGCCGCTTCGGCCCGGTCTCCCACATCTATGTCCGCATCAACCGGCCGGGCCCGGCGCGCTATCCGGGATGGGACTGCGCGTGGATGCTGGATCCGACCGAGGCGGGCGGGGGCTGCCTCCGGAATCTCGGCCCGCACGGCTTCGACATCTTCCTCCACCTGACCGGCGAGGAGGCCCGCGTCGTCGGCGCCCAGCTGAGCCGGCGCGCGCACGACCAGCGCGTGGAGGACTACGCCTCCGTCCTGCTGCGCTCGGCCGGCGGCATTCTGGGCACCATCGAGGTCGGCAACACCTTTCCGCGGGTGGGCACCGACGGCGAGTGGAAGATCGCCGGGCGCGACGCGATCCTCACCGTGAAGGACGGCGTCATGAAGCTCGCCACCGCGGACGGCGACGAGGTGACCCGAGGCACCGAGATCGAGACCCCCTACTTCACCGCGGTGCGCGACGCGCTGGAGGCCTGGCAACGCGGCGCGCCCCCGCCGATCAGCGTGCACGACTGCCTGCGCGCGGTGCGCCTGATCGACCAGGCCTACGCGCTGGCGGACGCGTCGGCCTAGCGCCTAGGCGGGGTCGATCGCCGCGAGCGCGTCACTCGGTGGCCAGCCGCTGCGCGCTCCAGCACGCCTCGGGGCCCCGACACTCGCGGTTGGCCCGGAGGACGTCGTGCCACCGCTGCCGCGCGGCCTCGGGCAGCGTCGCGGCCACGTTCCGGAGCTCTTCGGGATCCGTCCCCAGCTCGTAGTAGCCGACCTCGCCGGTCTCGTACTCGACGTACATGGCCTTCGCGGTGCGCAGGGCCTCGTACGAGGTCGGGTTCTCGGCGTGCAGCATCGGCGCGTCGGGATCCGTCGCGTCGGGGAACGGGCGGCGGTGCTCGATCAGCGCCATCCGGCGCCACTCCGCCGCGCCGCTCTGGAAGAGCGGCACGAGGCTACGCCCGTCCGGGGAGAGCGGCGCACTGGCCCCACCCAGCTCGGTGAAGGTCGGCGCCAGGTCCACGTTCTCCACGATCTCCTCGACCACCCGGCCTCGGGCGACACCGGGCCCCACGATGACGAGGGGCACGCGGACGTCGATGTCGAACGGGGTCATCTTTCCCGGCCGCATCGAGTATTCGCCCATGTGCAGGCCGTTGTCGGAGCTGAAGACCACGTAGGTGTCACGATCGAGGCCGAGGGCGGTCAGGGTCGCCCGGAGCTGGCCGATCATCTTGTCGACCGCGAGCACGGACTGGGCGCGCATCCGGAAGTGCTTGTCGATGCTCGCGAGGTCGACCGGCGACAGCGGCGGGATCTCTTTCAGCCACTTGGCCGCCTGCGCGTCCGGGCGCGCGCCGAACGCGGCGGTGCGCGGCGCCGCGAGCCCCGGGAACTTCTCCGCGTCGCGCGGAGCCGGGGTGTAGGGGGCGTGCGGCGCGAAGGTCGCCACCTCGATCAGGAAGGGTCCGCGCGCCGACCTGCGCACGAAGGCGTCGGCCAGGCCGGCGAGCACGTCGGTCAGGTAGTCCTCCGGCGTGTCGCCGTAGCGCGCGACGCGGCCATTCTGATTCAGGACGTAGTCGAACTCTTTGTACGCGGCGCCAGCTACGTCCCACTCGCTCCAGCCCGGCGGCATGCCGTGTCGTCTCGGGAGGTACCCGTTGAGGTACTTGCCGAGCATCGCGGTCCGGTAGCCGCCGCGCTGGAGCGCCGCCGCGAAGGTGAGCGGCTCGTTGCCGTGCGAGAGGAACCCGGCGTAGCCGCCGTCGCGGGCGTTGTTGGTGTAGACGCCCGTGGTGTGTGGGAACCGACCGGTGAAGATCGACGAGCGCGACGGGCAGCAAAGCGAGTCGGTGACGAAGTAGCGCGAGAAGGTCGTACCCTCCTGCTGCATCGCCTGCACGTTTGGCATGTACTGCACCAGGTTCCAGCTCAGGTCGTCGGTGAGGACGAACACGATGTTCGGCCGCTTCGTCCCCGCAGCGTGCTCCGGCGTCGCGACGTGGTGGGCGAGCGCCACACCGACCGCGATCAGGACCAGGCTCGGCAGCGTCACTCGCCGCCATCTCATCATCGTCGTCCTCCTGTCATCCTCGGGCTCTCCGCGCGGGCCAGCGCGCCGACGATCTCCCGCGCGATGAGGCGGCCCCGCAGCTTCATCGCGCGCTTCGCGGTGACGGCCCGCGCCGCCGCCGGCCAGCCGAAGTAGCCGAGGCCGCCCGGCGCGATCTGCTCGAAGCGGCGCGCCCCGCGGGCGAGGGCGCCCCGGAAATCGACCCACGCAGGGGGCAGACGCCGCGCGAGCGCGCGACGGACCAGCTCGGGCCGCCGCGCCAAGACCAGCGCGGTCTCGAGCTCGCCCGAGTGCCACTCGAGCTCCGGCCGCGGGCTCCGCGCCAGGCGCAGGATGCGCGGGTTGGTCATGGGCGACGGACCTCGCGGGTCCGGACTGAAACCGGCGAACAGCACCTGCAGGCGGCGCGCGGCGCGGGAGCCGCCCGCGCGCGAGCCCGGCCGCGTGAGCGCGCGCTTCGCGTCGGCCATCGCCCGGAGGTGCCCCGGGTCGGCCTGATAGTTCGCGAGCACGAAGCGCCGGAACCCATGGCGGGCCAGGCTGCCGACCACTTCCACGATGACGCGCCGGAGGGTCACGCGCGAGAGCGAGACGGTGCCCGGCCACGTCTCGGCCAGCGGGCTCGCGCCGTACGGGATCGCCGGGGCCAGGATCACGCGATAGCCCGCGCGCCCGAGATGCGGCGCGACCTGGCGCGCCAGCTCCTCGGCGCCCAGCCAATCGACGAGCAGGGGCAGGTGCGGGCCGTGCTGCTCGATGGCGCCCAGCGGGAGGATGACGAGCGCCCGCTCATCGCGGGCCAGGCGGGCGGCTTCGCGATACGTGCACTCGGCGAGACGGATCAACCGATCTCCTGAATCCGCTCGGCCGGGTAGCCGAGGAGACCTCCGAAGACCGCCTCGTTGTCGGATCCAGGACGGGGAGACCAGCCGGCCACCCGGCCCGGGGTGCGCGAGAGCGCCGGCACGATCCCCTGCGTGACGATCTCGCCCATCTCGGGATGGGCGAGCCGCACGAGATCGCCGCGGCTCCAGCAATGCGGCTCGCGGACCAGGTCGGCCACGGAGTTGACCGCGCTCGCGGCGAGGCCGGCTCCGCGCAGCGTGGTGACGGCCTCCGCGGCGGGCAGCGCTCCGACCAGCTTGGCCACGTCTTCTCGCACGCTGGCGGGATCATCCGGCGGCCGCTGGCCCAGCTGCGCGAGCGCGACCGAGACGTCGTGCCAGGACGAGGCCGACGTCGCGACGAAACGGCCGTCGGCGGCCTCGACGGTGAGGCTGGCCGGATAGAGCGGCGAGTCGCCGCCGGCGCGCTCGCGGCGGATGCCGAGCGCGCTGCGCACCGCGAGCAGGTCGCCGGTCAGCCGAAGCGCGGCCTGGAACATGGCGGTGTCCACCACCTGGCCTTGGCCGTCGGCGTCACGCCGCAGCAGCGCGGCCATCATGCCCAGCACGTTGAAGAGCGCGGTCGAGTAGTCGCCGCCCATGACGCCGTCGCGGAGTGGCGGCCGGTCCGGCCAGCCGTTGAGGTACGTGATGCCGCCGAAGGCGAGGCCGACCGGGTTGAACGCGGCGCGCCCGGTGTAGGGCCCGCTCTGCCCGAAGCCGGACGAGCGCAGGAGCACGAGCCGCGGATTGGCCGCGAGCAGCGTGGCGGGCGCCAGGTCCCAGCGCTCGAGGGTACCGGGCCGGAAGTTCTCCACGATCACGTCGCTCACCCGCACCAGCTCCAGAAAGGCCTCGCGGCCGCGGGGCGCGCGCACGTCGAGCGTGACGCTGCGCTTGTTGCGGTTGGTGACGACGAAGCCCGGGCTCCGGCGGCCCTGCGCGTCCGCGGCCACGCTCGGCAGCTCGACCATGATGACGTCGGCGCCGAAGTCGCCGAGCAGGGCGGCCGCCGCCGGGCCGGCCAGCCACTGCGACAGATCGAGCACGCGGACCCCGCGCAGCGGGCCCCAGGATGGGCTCGCGCCCGTCGGGGCCGGGTCGTCCGGCGCGTCGACTCTGGTCCGGGCCTCGATCCGCTCGATCCCCGACCGGACCGCCGCGGTGTGCTCGCCGAGCGTCGGGGCGCGCCGCGCGTTCCCCGCCGGCGTCCGCGAGAGCCTCGGCACCGGCGCGGGCGCGAGGAACTCCCGCCCGGTCGCCGACGTGAGATGCAGCATGGCCTCGCGCGCCTTCACGTGCGCATCCGCGATGATGTCGTCGGCGGAGCGCACCGCGGTGCCGGCCACGCCGGCGGCGGCGAAGCGCGCCTCGACGTCGGCCTGGTCGTGGCGGGCGATCCAGGATCCGACCAGCTCGTCGGACGCCGCTCGATGCTGCAGCCGCGCGGCGGGGGTGGCGAAGCGGGGATCCTTCGGCGCGTCGGGGGCCTCGATCGCCTCGCAGAGGCGGGCGAAGGGCTGGTCGCCCGCGCCGGAGACCGCGATCCAGCCGCCGTCGCGCGTCCGGTAGACGTTCGCGGGAACCACGATGGGCGACTCGGTGCCGAGGCGCGCCGCCACCGCCCCCGTCCGGTCGTGGCGGACGACCACCTCTTCCTGCATGCGCAGGCCGGTCTGGTAGAGGCCGAGATCCACCACCTGCCCGCGTCCGCTGCGCCGCGCGTGAAACATCGCGATGAGGAGCCCGCTCGCCCCGTGGATGGCGGTCCAGCTCTCGGCCAGCGGCACCGTGACCGGCATCGGGGCGCGGTCCGGAAATCCGCTCACGAACTGCACGCCGGAGAACGCCTGGGCGATCCGGTCGTCGCCGCGCTCGCCGGCCAGCGGCCCGGTCTGCCCGAACGGCGAGATGCGCAGGGTGACCAGGCGCGGGTTCCGCCGCTCGAGCGCGTCCGGCGACAATCCCGCCGCCTCCAGCCGCCCCGGCCCCAGATCCTCCACGAGGGCGTCGGCCGCGGCCAGCAGCCGCGCGAGCCACGGCTCCGTCCCTAGCTCCGCGAGCTCGGCCCGCACCGAATGCTTGCCGCGATTCTCCGTCTGGAAGGCGAGCGAATCCTCTCCGGCGACGCCGGGGCCGCGCCGCCGCATCGGCGAGCCCCCGGGGGGCTCGATCTTGATCACGGTGGCGCCGAGGTCGGCGAGGAGCCCGCCCGCCTGCTCACCGGCCAGGGTCTCGGCCAGTTCCACGATCACGACCCCGGCGAGCGCCCCGCCGCGGCCGCCGTCCGGAAGCCCGAGCGACTCGGTCATCGCGGCCTCAGTCCAGGCCGAAGACGCGGGCCGCGTTCCGGTAGAGCCACTTCTCCTTGACCGTGTCCTTGAGCGGCAGCCCCAGATACTCCTCGATGAGGGTCTCGTACGGCTGCCCGACGAGCCCGGCCGAGAGCCCCACCATGACCTTGTCCTGGATCAGCGTGTTGCCGAACTGGATCAGCATCTCCCAGCCCGATCCGGGCTGGCCGAGGTACTTCGCGCGATGCGCGGAGGTGTCCACGTGCAGGTTCGGGTGCCGCCGCACGAGCGCGACCATCTCGTTCACCCACGGCCACCCGCCGAGCCCTCCGATGATCGTGAGCTCGGGGAAGTCCATCGCGACCTGGTCGAGGTTCCGCGGGTGGCCGAGGTCGTAGGGGCGATCGTTGGCGTAGTTCATCGAGGAGTAGATGCGCACCGGGATGCCCAGCTCGGCCGCCTTGGTGTAGAGCGGATAGTAGCGGCGATCGCTCGCCGGTATGCAGTCCACCAGCGCGGAGACGCCGAGAGCGCAGAAGCCTTCCTCGCGCACCAGCCGCTCCAGCTCGCGCACGCCGGCCATGCCCTTGAACGCGTTGATGCTGATGCGGGCCAGCCCGAGGAAACGGCCGGGGAAGCGGCGGAGGAGCTGCACCGTCTCCTCGTTCGTGACGCCGAACGGCACCGAGCGGACGATGCCCAGCTTGCCGAGCTTCTCGACGTAGGCGTCGAGCTCGACGTCCGGGCGATGGTCCGCGCCCTCCCGCCGCGAGCGGAAGATGCGGCCGTAGTTCGCCATGCCGTAGCCCGCGGGCTGCGCGGGGGCGCCGGCCGCCGCCGGCGGCGGGGACGCCTCCGCGGCCTTCTCCGCCGCGGCCGCCCCGTAGGGCACGCTGCACTCCAAGTCGATGATCTGTGGCATTCGAGCTCTCCGTCCCGGGTCGGGCCGCGCTCAGCGCCGGCTCAACGCGGCACGATCCTGGAGCCCCAGCCGCTCCACCGAGATCTCCGCGCGGGGCTGCATCCGGGCGTCGTCGGCATTCAGGTTGCGGGTGAAGCAGCAGAACTCGAGCTGGATGCCGTTGGGGTCCTTGAAGTAGATCGACTTGGCCCAATCGTGGTCCACCACGTCGGTGACGTCGACACCCCGGGCGAGCAGCTCGTGACGCTTGTCCTCGAGCGCCGCCTCCGAGCCCGCCTCGAACGCGAAGTGGTAGAACGCGCTCGGCACCCCGAGCCCACGGTTGATACCCGCGTCGTAGTCCGCGGACACGCCGGGCACGTCGCGCGCCTCCATGAACGCGATGAGCTGATCGCGCCCGGTGTCGAAGAAGATGTGGCGGATCTGTCCCCCCTCCTTGACCTTGAGGACGTCGCAGCGCACCGGTCGGAAGCCGAGCACGTGCTCGTAGAAGTCGCGCGTCCGGTCCAGATCCCGCGTGGAGAGCCCGATGTGAGAGAACCCCTTGAGCGTCATGGCCGTGTCCTCCTTGTGCCGGGCGGAGCCGTCACCCCCGGCTCGACGGATACTACCGCGATCACGCCCTCCTTGACAGTGCCGCGCCGTCACCGCAGTATCCGGTCGGAGAGCACCGATTCGCACCGAAACCCCGCCCACGAAGGAGAACGCATGCGCCGGGTCCTGATCGCGGTGGTCGCCATCCTGCTGCTCGTTCCTTGCGCCGCGGGCGCGCAGAGCGTGCTCCGCATCGGCCTCAACGACGAGCCCGACGCGCTCGACCCCACGATCAGCCGCGCCTACACCGGCCGGCTGGTCTTCGCCGCGCTCTGCGACAAGCTCTTCGACGTCACCCCGGATCTCCGCATCGTGCCCCAGCTCGCCACCGGCTACGAGTGGTCCGCCGACCGCCGCGCGATCGTGATCAAGCTGCGGCCGGGCGTCCGCTTCCAGGACGGCGAGCCGTTCAACGCGGAGGCGGTCCGCTTCAACATCGATCGGCATCAGAACACCCCGGGGTCGTTCCGCAAGTCCGAGATCGGCGAGATCAAGAGCGTCGACGTGGTCAACGATCTCACGGTGCGGCTCAACCTCTCGCAGCCGCTGGTGCCGCTCCTGGCCGCCCTGACCGATCGCGCGGGGATGATGGTGTCGCCGAAAGCGGCGCGGGCCCTGGGCGACAAGCTCGGCACCCAGCCGGTGTGCGCCGGTCCCTACCGATTCGTGCAGCGGGTGGCCCAGGGCAAGATCGTGGTCGAGCGCGTCGCCGACTACTGGGACGCGGCCAGCTTCCACGTGGATCGCATCGAGTTCGTGCCGATCACCGATTCCACCGCCCGGCTCGCCAGCTTGCGGTCGGGCGATCTCCAGATGATCGAGCGGGTCTCGCCCACCGACCTGGCCGAGATCCGGGGCGACGCCCGGCTCAAGGTGGTCGGCGTGCCCGAGCTCGGCTACACGATGATCCCCCTGAACGTGAACAACGGTACGAAGGCCAAGGCGCTGGCCGACGTGCGGGTGCGGCAGGCCATCGACCTCGCGATCGATCGCGAGACGCTCGTGAAGACGGCGTTCGCGGGCGAGTACATCGCGGGCAACCAGTTCATCAGCCCGATGAGCCCCTACTACGACACCAAGGTGGCGGTCGCGAAGGGCGACGTGGCCCGCGCTCGCCAGCTCCTGCGCGAGGCCGGGCAGCCGAACCTCACCTTCACGCTGATCGTGCCGCCGGAGCGCGATCGGCAGGAGGCCGCGCTGATCGTCCAGTCGATGCTCGCGGAGGCCGGCATCACCGTGACGCTCCAGACCCAGGAGAACGTCACGATGCTGCAGGCGGGACGCCGGGGCGACTTCGAGGCCTACTTCACGTTCTGGAGCGGGCGCCCCGATCCCGACGGCAACGTCTACACGTTCGTGACGTGCAACGGCGCGCAGAACGACAGTCACTACTGCAACGGAGACGTGGACGCGCTGCTGACGAAGGCGCGCCAGGTGGCCGATTTCGCCGAGCGCAAGAAGCTCTACGACCAGGCCACCCAGATCATGGCCCGCGACGTGCCGCGCCTGATCCTCTGGCACCGCCGGGTGTTCACCGGCTACAGCGGGAAGATCCAGGGCTTCACGCCCTACCCCGACGGCATCATCCGGTTCAGGGGTCTGAAGCCCTCCTGAGTCCACCGCCCCGGCATGTCCCTCTGGCTTTACGTCGCGCGCCGGCTGGCGGTGCTGGTCCCGACGCTCTTCTTCGTCTCGGTCCTGATCTTCTCGCTGCAGCAGCTCCTGCCGGGCGACGCGGCGATCGCCCTGGCCGGCGAGGAGCAGGACCCGGCGGTGGTCGCGGCCATCCGCGCCCGCTACCACCTGGACCGGCCGCTGCCCGTGCAGTACGGCATCTGGATCGGCAACGTCCTGCGGGGCGACTTCGGCGAATCCCTGCGCAGCCGCATCCCGGTCGCGGAGCTGATCGTCTCCAAGCTGCCGGTCACCGCCCAGCTCTCCGTCTTCGCGATGCTGATCGCGCTGGTCATCGGCATCCCGGCCGGCATCGTGTCGGCGGCCCGCAAGGGGACGCCGCTCGACGTGACCGTCAACCTGCTCGCGCTCTCGGGTCTCTCGGTCCCCCACTTCTGGCTCGGCATCATGCTCATTCTGCTATTCGCGGTCCGCCTGGGCTGGCTGCCCGCCTCCGGCTACGTGCCCCCGTGGGAGGACCTCCGCCGCAACCTCACCGCGATCCTGCTGCCGTCGCTGGTGCTCGGCACCGGCGTGGCCGGGGTCATGATGCGCCACACGCGCAGCGCGATGCTCCAGACCCTGGGCGCGGACTACGTGCGGACCGCGCGGGCCAAGAGCGTGCCGGAGGGGACGATCATCCTCAAGCACGCGCTCCGCAACGCGCTGATCCCCATCATCACGCTGGGGGCGATCGAGTTCGGCCGGCTCCTCTCCGGCGCGGTGCTGACCGAGCAGATCTTCGCCATCCCGGGCTTCGGCAAGCTCCTGGTGGACGGCGTGTTCAACCGGGACTACGCGGTGGTGCAGGCGGTGGTCCTGGTGTCGGCCACGCTGTTCATCCTGCTCAACCTGGCCGCCGACGTGCTCTACTTCCTCGTCAACCCGCGGCTCCGCGAATGATCGGCCTCGTGCGGCGCCTCGCGCGGCGGCCGCTGGTGGCGGCGGCCGGAACGGTGGTGCTCGCGTTCGTCCTGATCGCCCTCGCCGCGCCCCACCTGGCGCCGTTCGATCCGATCGCCACCAACTTCGCGGCGGTGCGCAAGGCCCCGTCCGCGGCCCACGCGCTCGGCACCGACGAGGTCGGGCGCGACGTGCTGTCGCGTCTGCTGTGGGGCGCCCGCGCCTCGCTGCTGGCCGGGGTCATCCCGGTGGTGATCGCGGTGGTGGTCAGCGTCCCGGTGGGGCTCGTCTCGGGCTATATCGGAGGCTGGCTGGACGGCGTTATCATGCGGATCATCGACGCCATGCTCGCCATCCCGTTCCTGATCGTGGCCATCGCGCTGGCCGCCTTCCTCGGCCCGAGCCTGGGCAACGCGATGATCGCCATCGGGATCGCGGCCCTCCCCGCCTTCGTCCGTCTCGCCCGCGGCACCGTGCTCGCGATCAAGACCGAGGACTACGTGGACGCCGCGCGCGCGCTCGGCTGCTCGAGCCGCCGCATCACGGTCCGCCACATCCTGCCCAACATGCTGCCGCCGCTCTTCATCCAGTCGAGCCTGACCGTGGCCGCCGCGATCATCGCGGAGGCGAGCCTGTCGTTCCTCGGGCTGGGCCAGCAGCCGCCCGCCCCCTCGTGGGGGAGCATGCTCAACGCGGCCCAACGCTATCTCTCGCAGGCGCCGTGGATGGCGCTCTACCCCGGCCTGATGATCTCGCTCGTGGTCATCGCGCTGAACATCCTGGGCGACGGGCTGCGCGACGCGCTCGATCCGCGCCCCCAGTGAACCGATAGAAAGAGGTGCTCTCATGAGCCAGATCGCCATGACCCCGACCACCGGACCGAAGGCCTGGCGCGGCGACGTGCTCGCGCGCGAGACCTCCTGGATCGTCACCCTGACCGACGCCGAGATCGCCGACGTCGACCAGGCCCTCGCCACCGCGCGGGCGAGCGGCCGGCCGCTCGAAGCCATCCAGCGCGAGCACTTCCCCCTGACCGTCTTGCGCCCGAAGCTCGAGCAGACCCTCGCCGAGCTGGTCGACGGCCGGGGCTTCGTGGTGGTCCGCGGGCTGCCGGTGACGCGCTACCGCGACGACGACGTCGGCCTCATCTTCTGGGGCCTGGGCCGCTACCTGGGCTCGCCGCTCTACCAGAACCCGCAGGGCGAGCTGCTCGGCCACGTCTTCGATCACGGCCGGACCTACGGCAACATCGACGTGCGCGGCTACGAGACCAACGCCTACCTGCCCTATCACACCGACGCGGGCGATCTGGTCGGCCTGCTTTGCCTGCGGCGCGGCCTGGCCGGCGGGCTCAGCAGCATCGTGAGCTCGGTGACGGTGCACGACGAGATCCTCCGCCAGCACCCGGAGTACCTCGGCCTCCTCTACAACGGCTTCTACTACATCCGGCGCGAGGCCGCGCTCACCGAGCGCGGGGTGTCCGACCGGCCGATCCCGGTGTTCGGCTGCCGGGACGGAGTGGTGAGCTGCCGCTACATCCGCAACCAGATCAACGCGGGCGCGGTGAAGCGGGCGGTGCCGCTCACGACCTTCGAGCAGGCCGCGCTCGACTTCCTGGACGAGCAGACGCGCCGCGCCGACCTGCGCCTGGACATGGACCTCGAGCTGGGCGACATCCAGTTCATCAACAACTACACGATCCTGCACTCGCGGACCGAGTTCGTGGACGGCCCCGAGCTGAACCAGAAACGCCACATGCTGCGGCTCTGGTTGAAGTTCCCGCAGCCGTGGCCGGTCAGCGCCGAGTTCCCGCTGCACATGGGCTACAAGCCGGCCCAGGACACGCCGATCCTGATGGAGGCGGAGGCCTGCGATGG
>Ga0210384_10001948_pt1 | contig 26380 bp, 21 predicted proteins | sample IncBWH2MmetaG_FD_160574 | JGI IMG/M metagenome (GOLD analysis project Ga0210384, IMG submission 160574) | Forest soil microbial communities from Barre Woods Harvard Forest LTER site, Petersham, Massachusetts, United States - Inc-BW-H-2-M | ecosystem: Environmental > Terrestrial > Soil >...
CGACGGTATTTAACCGCTTTGCGGTGACCCGCGAGATCAACGACGGACTGCTGGCGCCACGCTTTGCCCCGAGCCAGCGAGCCTGGGTCCTGTCGGGCTTCAGAGTGGCGGTCACGCCCTCGGTGCCCGCTTCTGCGGGCCGCGACGCCGACGATCGCTAGCTCGTCCGCTAACCCCTGGAGGTGAAGAGCAGAGGCCACGATCGTGCGGATCGTGGCCTCTGCCGCTGTCTGCAGCCGGTTGTGCCGCACGTGGCCTGGCGTTAGATTGCCAGGCGCACGCGGGCGCCTGGCCGGCTTACTCTCGAGTTCATATGAGCACACTGCGCGTGTCGCTGGTGCAGCAGCCGCTGGTGTGGCAGGACCCGGAGCGCAACCGCGCGCATTTCGAGGCGTTGCTGCTGCCACTCGCAGGAAACACCGACCTCGTGGTGCTGCCGGAGACCTTCACCACCGGCTTCAGCATGGAGGTCGAGCGCCTTGCAGAGAGCGCGGGTGGTTTGAGCGCGCAGTGGCTCGCACGGCTTGCCACCCGGCTCGACGCCGCCGTCACCGGCAGCATCATTACCCGTGACGCTGAGCGCTACTTCAACCGGCTGTTGTGGGCCGCCCCGACCGGGGCGCTGCGCGCCTATGACAAGCGGCACTTGTTTCGCATGGCGCGCGAGCACCAGCACTTCACGGCCGGGCGTGCCGCCTGGAGCACCCCGTGGCGCGGCTTCAACGTCTGTCCGCTCGTGTGCTACGACCTGAGGTTCCCGGTGTTCAGCCGCCGCCGCGCCCAGCTCGACTACGACCTGCTCCTGTACGTCGCCAACTGGCCCGCGGCCCGCGCAAACGCCTGGCGGCAGCTGCTGCGGGCGCGTGCCATCGAGAACCAGGCTTACGTGCTCGGGGTCAACCGCGTCGGCGTCGACGGCCAGGGCGTGGCCTACGCTGGTGACAGCGCCGCGATCGACTTTCTGGGCGAGCCGCTCGCGGAACTGGGAGCGGCAGCGCGGGTCACGACACTGAGCCTGGATGGCGCGGCGCTGCACGCGTTCCGCAGCAAATTCCCCGCGCACCTCGACGCTGACGCCTTTACCCTTGAGGTATGAAAAAGTCCACCCGCGTCAATCACCCGCCTGCCGTCGAATTGCCCCCGGGCAACCATGCGGTGGTGGCGCCGATTTACCAGACGGTCAAATTCGAGTTCGACACCCTGGCGGACACCGAAGCGTTCCTGCGTGGCGGGCGCCCGGGGTTCTACTACTCACGCGCCTCGAATCCCACGACCCGCCAGCTCGAGCAGCTGCTGGCGGAATTACAGGGGCGCGAGGAGTGCCTCGTGACCGCCAGCGGCGTGGGTGCGATTGCCCAGACACTGCTCGCGCTTACGCGCCAGGGCGATCACGTGGTGTGCTTCGTCGAGACCTATAACCCCACCCGCTACCTCATCCGGCGCCTCCTCGGGCGCTTCGGCGTTACCCACACCATGCTCGGCGTCGAGGACCTCCCCGGAGTGGAACGCGATCTCGCGGCGCACCCGCCGCGGCTGGTGTTTTTTGAGAGCCCGACCAATCCGATAACCCGCATCGCCGACCTCAGTGCCCTGACGCGGCTGGCGCGCGCGGCCGGTGCGCTCACCGTAATGGACAATACCTTCGCCGGATTCCACCAGCACGGGGAGTATGACGTGGACATGTTCGTCCACAGCCTCACCAAGTACGCCTCCGGGACCGGTGACGTCATGGGCGGGGCGGTGATCGCCCGCAGCGAGCTCATCCGCGGCATGCGTAGCGATTTCAGCGCCCTCGGCGGCGTGCTCGACCCGCATGCCGCGTACCTGATCCTGCGGGGACTGAAGACTTACTTCGTGCGCTATCAGGCGCAATGCGCCAGCGCGGGGCGGATCGCGCAGTTCCTCGCCACGCACCCGCAGGTGGAGCGCGTGCACTACCCGGGTCTTGCCACGCATCCCCAGCACGCCCTCGCCGCACGGCAAATGCGTGACTTCGGCACCATCGTCAGTTTCGACCTGCGGGGCGGGGAGGGCGCCGGCCGCCGCTTTGCCGACACGCTTGAGCTGTTTGCGCTCGCCGCCAGCCTCGGCTCCACCGAGTCGCTGGTCGTGACGCCTTCGATGATGGGCGGACACGAGCTGGATGCCACGCAGCAGCGTCTGTCCGGCATCAGCGCCGGAACGATCCGCCTGTCGATCGGGCTCGAGGACCCCGAGGATCTGCTCGCCGACATCGCGCGTGCCCTCGACGCGGCGCATTCATGAAGCGGCGCCGCTGACATCAGCGCGTCGCGGAACTGGCGTACGATCCTTCGGTCTGAAACCGAGCGAGCGGCTTGAACGCACACCAGGAAGGATTCCTCATGATCGTCGACCCCAGGATTCCTTACAACTTCGCCGACCTCGAGCCCGCCATGTCGCGCGATACGCTGGTGTTCCATTTCCTGCGCCACCAGCGCGTGTGCTACGACCGCATGCTGGCGCTGGTACGCGGCACCGAGTTCGAACCCTTAAGCCTCGAGGAACTGGTGCGCGTCACGGAGCGCAATCCAGCCCACCACACGCTGTATCGCTACGCGGCGGAAGTGTGGAACCACGATCTTTTCTGGCGTTCGATGCGCCCGCGCGGCGGCGGCGCGCCCACGGGGCTCCTCGCCCAGCACCTCGCTGCGCGCTTTGGCAGCTACGAGCGCTTCATGCGCGACTTTCGCGATGCAGCGAGCGCGCATTTCGGCAGCGGCTGGCTGTGGCTGGTGTGGCGCGCCGGGACACTCGAGATCGTCACCACCAGTAATGCCGGCACGCCGCTGGTGCGCGGCGACACGGCACTGCTGGCGCTCGACCTGTGGGAGCACGCCTACTATCTGGATCACCAGAATCGGCGCGCGGCCTACGTGAGTACGTTTCTCGAGGAACTGGTGAGCTGGGAGGACGCCAACCGCGCGCTGGCGAGCCTTAGCGCCGCGAGTGACATGCGCGTCGCAGCGCGCGCGCGGGCGGTCGGGGAACCACCCTTGCCGCGACCTGAGCGATGAGACAGCGGCGCTGGTACTGCGGTGTCGCGTTTGCCCTGCAGGCGGCCGTGGCGCTGGCCGCGGAGCCCGCGGCACCCGGCGGTCCCGCCACGGCCGCGCAATGGATGCCGCACGAGCTCATCGTGAGCCTTAACGATCTGCCGCGCGCTTACTCCTGCGACGATCTGTGGTACCGCTTCCATGACGTGCTGGTGGCGATCGGTGCGCGTGACTGGCGCATTCTTACTTATGACTGTCGCGACGCGGCGGCGCACCCCCACGCATCGCCCAAGGTAGAGCTGCGCTTCCAGTTGCCCGCGGCACTCTCAGCCGCTGACGCCCGGTTCGCCGACTTCGCGGCGACCCCCGCCACGGTGCGAATCGCGCCGGGGAGCCCGAGCTCGCTCACCGGGGATGACTGCGAGCTCATGAAGCAGATGACGGCGGGGCTGCTCGCGGCGCTCGACCTGCAGGCGCAGGCGCGGTTCCGCTGCGCCGCGGCTGCACCCGCGGCGCGCTTTGCAATTACCGTGCGGGCGCTGTTCCCCGCCTCTTAGGCGCTGCTCGCCACGCGCACCTGGTGCGGGTGATAGGGCAGGACCTCCACCACCTCGCCCGCGAGCAGGCGCTGCTGTACGCCGCGCCAGAACCCCGCGGTGAGGATTTCCGCATGCAGGCGCAGGAGCGCCGCGCGCTGCGACTCATTGAAGGCCAGGAAGTTGATGAAGGTCTCCGGGAACACGTCGCTCTCACCGACGTAGAACCACGCCTCGCCGCGCATCTCGTCCTCGTCGTTCGACGCCTGCGGCACGTCGCGGAAGTTGCAGTCGGTGACCCGGCACAGCTCGTCGTAGTCGTAAAAGATCACGCGTCCGTGCCGCGTGACCCCGAAGTTCTTCAGCAGCAGGTCGCCGGGGAAGATGTTGGTATAGGCGAGATCGCGGATGCACTGCCCGTAGTCGAGCACCGCGCGCTCCGCGGCCTCCGCCGACGCGGTGCGCAGGTACAGATTCAGCGGCGTCATGCGCCGCTCGATGTACACGTGGTCGAACACCAGGTCCTCGCCATCTTCGTGCACGGTGCCCATGGCTTCGCGCCGCAGCTCCGTCAGCAGTTGCGGGGCGAAGCGCGCGCGCGGAAAGCGCAGCCGCCTGAACTCCTGCGCATCCACCAGCCGCCCGGCGCGATCGTGGATGAATACCATCTGGTACTTGGCGACTACCTCCTCGCGCAGCACCGTCTTCGGAGGCGGAAAGCGGTCGCGGATGACCTTGAAGACGACGTCGGCGGAGCTGAGTGTGAAGCACACCATCACCAGTCCCCGCTCCCCGGGGGCGTGCTCGAAGCGATCCGCGGTGCGCTCGAGGTTGCGCATCAGTTCGCGGTAGCGCTCGGTCTTGCCCTGGCGGGCGCGGCCGAGCACCGTGAACAGCTCGCTCACCGGCTTCTTGGGCATGATCGACTTCAGGAACACCACGGCTTCCGCGACGCGCTCGAGGTCGGCGTGGAAGTAGGAGCGCGTGAAGCTGAATACGATGCTGACGTCGTCCTCCGCCAGCATCACCGCATCGACCAGCACGCCGCCGTCGGTGTTCCTGAGCGCGATCACCAGCGGGGCGAGAAAGTCGCGGCCGATGACGCGGCCGACGATGTAGGCGCGCGAGATCTGGTAGAACACCGGGCGGATCACCTCGACCCGTTCCAGGGTGCGGCGCTCCGCGTGCGACTGCAGGTAGGCGCGCACCTCGCCGACGACGTGGGCGATGCTCTTGTCCAGATCGCGCCACGGTGAGCGGCAGCGCACATCGCCGAGCAGATCCTCGAACAGCAGCGCCAGCGAGCCGTGATTCGCGTAAGTGTTGGTGCCTACCGGGGCGGTCAGGTTCGCCAGCGGATCCAGGTCGGTGGCGATGAACTCGATATCCGGCGCGACGCCCACCGTGCCGAACATCCGCCGGCTGATGGAGCTGAAGAAGGTCTTGACGAATTCAGGATCCGGAAGCTGCGTGATCTGCGCGGCGAATTCACCGTGAATCTGCTGCCACAGCCCGCGGTCGAGCGCAGCGGGGCCTAAGCTGGCGCGCAGTTCGGTGATGGCCTGGATGACGCAGCGATCGTAGAGTTCGATGCGCTCGACCGCGTCGCGCTGGCTCGCCTTCCAGTCGCGGCTGTCGAAGCGCAGCGGGGCGCGCCGCGTGATGGCGCGAAACTCGGCGTTGTAGCCGGCGAACGCGACGACGATGTGCCGGGCGCAATCAGCGGCGGTCGGCGGCGGCGTGTTGTCGGTGGCGCCTGCCACGTGCGCTTGTCAGTTCACCGCTGACGTGGGCGCTTGCGTGCGGGCGGCGGGGTCCGCCTGGCCCTGCGCACCATGAGTTTCAGCCCCGACCAGGTTGCATCGACGGCGCACACCTTGATGTCGACAAGATCCATGGGCAGAGCGAGCTCGCGGATCACATCTTCGGTGATGTCGGTCGGCACTCCGGCCGCACGTTTCGGCCAGCTCACCCAGACGCTTGCGTTCGGGCGCATGGCTTTGCGCGTGGTTCGCAGCAGCGTGCGCAGCGCGGTGCGTCGCGTCGCGAACAGGTGGATGATATCGGTGCTCGCATCGATGTGCGGCACTGTCTGCACCCCAGCGGGTAGCGGTGCGAGCAGCTCGCGGTAATTGCCGGGAGCTGCCTGCAGGTACAGGCGGCTGCCCGCGCCTATCCCGAGTTTCTTCGCGAGCGGCGTCCCGGAGTAGCCGCTGCTGATGGGTCCGGGCACGGTCCGCGCTGCGCCGCGCACGCTTGGTTACAGGTTCCGGATCAGCGCGTCGCCGAACGCGCTGGTCGAGACTTCCCGTGCCCCCTCCATGAGGCGCGCAAAGTCGTAGGTCACGGTTTTCTGCGCGATGGTCTTGTCCATCGCGCTGATGAGTGCGTCCGCCGCCTCCACCCACCCGAGGTAGCGCAGCATCATCTCGCCCGAGAGGATGAGCGAGCCCGGATTGACCTTGTCGAGATTGGCGTATTTCGGCGCGGTGCCGTGGGTCGCCTCGAACACCGCATGCCCGGTGAGGTAGTTGATGTTGCCCCCGGGAGCGATGCCGATGCCGCCGACCTGCGCCGCCAGCGCATCCGAGAGGTAGTCGCCGTTGAGGTTCAGGGTCGCGATCACGTCGAACTCGTCCGGGCGTGTGAGCACCTGCTGCAGCGTGATGTCGGCGATGGCATCCTTGACGATGATGCGCCCGGCTTGCTTCGCCGCACCCATTTCCGCGTTGGCGTCCTTTTCACCCCTGGCGCTCTTGGTGCGCTCCCACTGTTCCCAGCTATAGGTCTGTCCGCCGAATTCGCGTTCCGCCAGCTGATAGCCCCAGTTGCGGAACGCCCCTTCGGTGAATTTCTGGATGTTGCCCTTGTGCACCAGCGTCAGGCTGCGGCGCTTGTTGGCGACGCAATACTGGATTGCCGAGCGGATCAGACGCTCGGAACCGTCCTTCGACACCGGCTTGATACCGATGCCGCAACTCTCCGGAAAGCGGATCTTGGCGTAGGCCTTGGGAAAGGCAGCGCGGAACAGTTCGAGAAATTTCTGGTTGTCCGGGGTCCCGGCCTCGAACTCGATGCCGGCGTAGATGTCCTCGGTGTTCTCGCGGAAGATCACCATGTCGACCTTCTCCGGATGCTTGACCGGCGAAGGCACACCCTTGAACCAGCGCACCGGGCGCAGGCACACGTACAGGTCCAGCATCTGCCGCAACGCCACGTTCAGCGAGCGGATGCCGCCGCCGACCGGGGTCGTGAGCGGACCCTTGATCGACACCAGGTACTCGCGGCACGCCGCCACCGTTTCCTCCGGCAGCCAGGTGTTGAACAGCTTGTTGGCTTTCTCCCCGGCGTAGACCTCCAGCCAGTGGATGCGGCGCTTGCCGCCGTAGGCCCGCTCGACCGCGGCGTCCAGCACCCGTACGCTGGCGCGCCAGATGTCAGGTCCGGTGCCGTCGCCCTCGATGAACGGCACAATGGGATTCACCGGCACGCTCAGCTTGCCGTTGGCGATGGTGATCTTCGCGCCCTGCGCGGGAGGCGTGACCTTGAGGGAGGGGGCCGCGGACATGAGGTGCTCTCCTAAGGGATTGGCGGCGAGCGGCTCGAGTGCGCCGCCGCGCGGGGAATGCTAGCACAGCACCTTAGCGAGCCTCGACCGCCGCGGACCCTTAAAATGAAGCGTGACGCCTGCGGTGCGTGCCGTAAGGGCGGTACGTGTGAGAGACTGCCGAACAGCCAACGCTGGGGGCGGGAAAAGAGCGCGTGGGCAGCGCCGTAGAGAATGTCCGACGCCATGAACAAGGGTGAGGGGGTCGTAGCCGGCAGGCAGTCGCTCGTGCAGCAGCTGTTAGCCGTACGGCCCATTGATCCGATCGCCTCCGCCGACAAGAGCCGCCTGAAGCAGGTCTTAAGCGCGCCGGCGCTCATCGCCATTGGCCTGGGCGCCACCATCGGCTCAGGCATTTTTGTGCTTACCGGCACGGTCGCGGCGCTGCATTCCGGACCTGCGATCACGCTGTCGCTGCTGATCGCCGCCATTGGTGGCGGACTCGCCGCGCTTTGTTACTCGGAGTTCGCGGCCTTCCTGCCGGTGCCCGGCAGCGCCTACAGTTACACCTACGCGACGCTTGGTGAGGCGCTAGCCTGGTTCATCGGCTGGAACCTGCTGCTCGAATACGCGATCTCCGCTTCCGCGGTGGCGGTGAGCTGGTCGGCGTATGTGGTGAGTCTGCTGGGCGACGCCCACATCCACCTGCCAGCCAGCCTGGTCAACGCGCCGCTGGGGCTCGACGCGCACGATCACCTCATTGCCACCGGCGCCATTGTCAACGTGCCGGCGGTGCTCATCATCGCCGCCATGACCTGGCTCTTGTACGTGGGCGTGCGCTGGTCCGCCGGCGCCAACACCATCATGGTGTCGCTCAAGGTCGGGATCATCGCCATTGTCATCGTCGCGGGCCTGGCGTATGTCGACACGTCCAACTGGCGGCCATACGTACCGCCCAACAGCGGGACTTTCGGCCACTTCGGCCTCAGCGGCGTGATCCAGGGTGCGGCCATTATCTTTTTCTCCTACGTCGGCTTCGACACCGCTTCGACCACCGCGCTCGAGGCGCGCAACCCGCAGCGCGATCTGCCGATCGGCATCATCGGGGCGCTGCTGATCTCCGCGGTGTTGTATGTCGCGATGGCCTCGATCATGACCGGCATGGTGCCCTATCAGAAGCTCGACTCCGATGCGCCGGTCGCCGTGGTGCTCGACGCCCACCCGCAGCTCGCGTGGCTGTCGTGGTTCGTCAAGGTGGGCGTCATCGCCGGCATGACCTCCGTCATCCTCACCTCACTCCTGGGTCAGCCGCGCATTCTGCTTTCGATGGCCGACGACGGCCTGCTGCCCAAGGGGATGAGCCGTTGTCACCCGCGCTTCAAGACCCCGCACGTGTCGACCGTGATCACCGGCATCGGCGCGGCACTGATCGCCGCCGTGTTCCCGCTGGACGTGCTCGCCGACCTCATTTCCATCGGCATCCTGCTGGCGTTTGCGGTGGTGTGTCTCGGCGTGCTGGTGCTGCGCAAGACGCGCCCGGACGCCTACCGGCCATTTCGCGTGCCGTGGGCGCCGTTCACCTGCGTACTGGGCACGCTGTGGTGCCTCGGCATGACGCTGTTTCTATCCAACGGCACCTGGATCCGGCTGGTGGTCTGGACCGCCATCGGCATGTCCATCTACGCCCTGTACGGATTCAGGCACAGCCGCCTGCGGCAATGACGCGCACGCTTGCGAGCACGCCCGCGGCCGACGGCTTCCGCATGCCCGGTGAATTCGAGCCGCACGCCGGATGTTGGATGCTGTGGCCCGAGCGGCCCGACAACTGGCGCGCAGCCGCGCGTCCGGCGCAACTCGCCTTCGCGCGGGTGGCCTTGAGCATCGCGCGCTTTGAGCCCGTGACCGTCGGGGTCTCCGCCGCCAACTTCGAGAGCGCCCGCAAGCTTCTGGCCGAGGAAGTCCGGCTGGTGGAGCTCGCACACGATGATTGCTGGATGCGCGACGTCGGCCCGACGTGCGTCGTGAACGGCCGCGGCGTCGTGCGCGGTGTCGACTGGCATTTCAACGCCTGGGGCGGGCTCAACGGCGGGCTGTATTTCCCCTGGGACCAGGACGAACTGGTGGCGCGCAAGGTGCTCGAGATCGAGGGCCTGGCGCGCTACCGTGCGCCCATAGTCAACGAAGGCGGCGCCATCCACGTCGATGGCGAAGGCACGGCCCTGGTCACCGAGGAGTGCCTGCTCAATCCCAACCGCAATCCGCGTCTCGACCGCGCGGCCGTCGAGCGGTACCTGCGCGCCTACCTCGGCGTCAAACAGGTCATCTGGCTGGGGAAGGGCGTGTTCAACGACGAAACCGACGGCCACGTCGACAACCTGGCGTGCTTTGTCCGCGCCGGTGTGGTGTGCCTCACCTGGTGCGACCGGCGCCGCGATCCGCAGTACGCGATTTCGCACGATGCGTGGCAGCGGCTGCACGATGCACGCGATGCGCGTGGCCGGCGCCTTAAAGTGGTGCGGCTGCCGATGCCCGGTCCCCTCTATATGCGCGCCCGCGAGGCGCGCGGCCTCATCGCCCGCGAGGGCACCAGGGCACGCGCCGCCGGCGAGCGGCTCGCGGGCACCTACGTCAACTTCTACCTCGCGAACGGTGGCCTCGTGATGCCGCTCCTCGACCCGCGCACCGACTCCCGCGCCGCCCGGACTCTTAAGCGCTGCTTCCCGCGCCGCAAGGTGGTGGGGGTAGCGGCGCGGGAAATTCTCCTCGGCGGCGGCAACATCCACTGCATTACCCAGCAGATTCCGGCGCCGCGCGCCCCGCGGGCGCGCGCGCTATAGCAGGCGCTGCGCGGCGTCCAGCCACTGCCGCTGCGCGCGCGTGTAGTGCGCGGGCGCGATGCGCGCCTGTTCGAGCAGCTCCCGCGCCACCTTCTGCGCCTCAGCTGTGCGGCCCTGCGCCTGCAGTAGCTGGGCGTAGCGCACCGCCGCTTCCGCTCCGGGATACGCGGGCGCGAGCACGCTGTATTCCTCGAGCGCCCGGGCGGTATCACCTTCCGCCTCCAGAGCCCGGGCGTACAGCAGGTGCCCGGGCGGGGAGCGAAAATCCGGGTTGTTCGCGATGAGCTCATCGAGGGTCACGCGCGCGGCGTGCGCATCGCCCTTGGCAAACTGCGCCTGCGCCAGTCCGAGCATCAGGTTGGGGTCGTGTTGGTACAGGCCGGTGAGCGCCTGGGTGTACTGGGCAATACCCTCGTCGTAGCGCTCGTGCCGCACCAGCTCCTGCGCGTAGCGCTGGCGGCTCGCGACGTTGCCGGCGATGCGCGCTTCGCCCTCATAGCGGCGCAGGTCGGCAGTCGGGTCCATGGCTTTCTTGAGCCCACGCGCGGTGCGCTGCGCGGTGCGGCTGCGGAACAGATCCGGCAGGATCTCGACCGCAACGTAGGCGATCGGCCCGGCCAGCGGCAGCAGGATGAGGGCCCAGATCCAGATCTGGTTGCGGCCCGTCTTGATGACATGCACGACCAGGCTGGCCTGGAGGAGAACCGACAGGATCAGTAACAGCATTCCTTACTCCGCGGGCAGGGCAAAGGCTAAGACATAGTCGCCGCGCAAAGTTCCGAGCACTCCGTGGCCACCGGCGCTGATCAGAACATATTGCCGGTGCGTGGGCCCGGCACGGTAAGTCATGGGCGTCGCCTGGCCACCGGCGGGCAGCTGGTACTGCCACAGCTCGCGCCCGGTCTCGATATCCAGGGCACGCAGGATACCGTCGGTCGCCGCCGCGACGAACACCAGGTCGCCTGCGGTCGCAATCGGTCCGCCCATGTTGGGCATGCCGAAGTCGCGCGCCGGCAGCCACCACGGCGTCACGCCCGCGCTGGAACCGAGGGGCACCTGCCACACGATGCGCTGGCGACGCAGGTCCACGCTCACGAGCGTACCCCACGGCGGCGCGGTGCACGGCAGTCCCCAGCGCGACAGCAGCGGCTCGCGCAGCACGCTGTAGGCAGTGCCGCGCTGCGGATCCGCGGCTGGCAGCAGCCTCACGACCACCGGCAGGTGATTGACCGCCGCGATGACGCGCTGGCGTTGCTCATCGAACACCATGCCGCCCCAGTCGACGCCGCCGAGATAGCCCGGCGATTCCAGAGTGCCGCGCGTGTCAGGAGGGGTGAATATCCCTTCGTTGCGCAAGCTGGCGATGCGGCGGCGACACTCGCCGCGATCCCAGAACGTGATGCCCCAGGCATCATCCGGCCGCACGGCGCTCTGCGCGACCAGCGCCGGCAGCGACGAGAATGGCTGGGTGGGGGACGCCTGGTCACCCGGCACGAGACTTGCGGGCACGCGCTTCTCGCTGATCGGGAACAGCGCTTCGCCGCGAACCCGCCCGAACACATACAACATCCCCGTCCTGGTCGCTTCGATCACCGCCGGCACCGGCACGCCGTTGAGCTCCACGTCGCCGAGCACCGGCTGGGCCGCGAGATCGAAGCCCCACAGGTCGTGGTGCACCAGCTGCTGGGCCCACACCAGCCTGCCGCTCGCCGCATCCAGCGCCAGCAGCGAGTCAGCGAAGCGATTGGCGCCCAAACGCGCGCCGCCGTAGAAGTCCGGGCTCCCCGAGCCCGTCGGCACCAGCACCAGGCCGTGCTCCTCGTCCACTGACATCACGCCCCAGGGGTTGCCGCCGCCGCTGTCTGCCGCCTGGGCGGCAGTCCAGTCGCCGGCCGCGATGTGTGCCGGCCCATCGGGCAGCGGCGAGAATGACCACAGCAACGCACCGCTTGAGGCGTCGTAGCCGCGGACGATGCCGCGCGCACCGGCCGCGCCGCGCTGCGCGCCAGCGGCGCAGCCCACGATGACGACATTGCGGAAAATCGCCGGCGGCGAGGTGACGCGGTACGCGCCCGCTTCGCGGCCGCGTGTGCCTTGCATGAGATCCACCTGGCCGGCGGCACCAAATGCCCTGCAGGGCTCACCGCTGTCCGCATCGAGGGCCAGCAGGCGCGCATCCAGGGTGCCGGTGAACACGCGGCGTTGGCACGGGCCGGAAGCTCCGGCAGCGCTGTTTTCCCACACACTGACGCCGCGGGCGCTGAGCTCGCCATGCGCTCGCGCGCGCTCCAGGTGCGGATCGAAGCGCCACCGCAGCCGGCCGCTTTGCGGATCCAGCGCGAGCACCACGTTGGTCGCGGTCTCCAGGTACAAAAGACCGAATGCCAGCACCGGCGTGGCCTCGAAGCTCAGCGCATCGCCGCGTGCCAGTCCTGCGCCAAGCTCACCGGTGCGATAGCTCCAGGCGAGGGTGAGCCTGGCAACATTGCCGCGCGTGATCTGGTTCAGACTCGAGAAGCGCCGGCCAAACGCATCGCCGCCGTAGTAACCCCAGTCACTCGCGGCCGGCGCCTGCGCACCCGCCGGATGTGGAGCCAGCCCTAAGCTCACCGCCAGCAGCCAGCCGGCGGCCGGCAGCCGCCGCGCGACCCCGGCGACCAGCGAGACTTTCATATGCGGCATTATCGGTGATCGCGTTCACCGGCTGCTGTATTCTTCACCCGTGAGTTCGACACGGGCGACGCCCCGCCTGCGGGCATGGGGTCTACTTCTCGCACTTCAGTGGCTCGCGGCCCCCGGCGTCGCCGATGCACAGGCTCCCGAGCGCACCGCTACCACCCCGCAGCTCAGTCCGGTTGCCAGCACCCCGCAGCGCCTGCGCGTGGGCCTGGTGCTCTCCGGCGGCGGCGCGCGCGGCGCTGCGCACGTTGGCGTGTTGAAAGTTCTCGAACAGCTGCACGTGCCGATCGATGCGATCGCCGGCACCAGCATGGGCGCGGTCGTCGGCGGTTTGTACGCCAGCGGTCTGTCGGCGGGGGAGATCGAGAAGATCATGACCTCGCTAAACTGGCAGGACGCCTTCCGCGACCGTCCGCCGCGCGAGGATCTGACGCTGCGCCGCAAGCAGGAGGACCAGAGCTTCCTGGTGCAGTTTCCGCTCGGATTGCGTGGCGGCAAGATCGTGCTGCCGCAGGGCCTGATCGCGGGCCAGCGGCTCAACCAGACGCTGCGGCGGCTCACGCTGGCCGTGGCGCGTATCAACAACTTCGATGACCTGCCGACGCCGTTCCGGGCGGTGGCGACCGACCTTGAGAGCGGCGAGACGGTGGTGATCGGCTCAGGTGACCTCACCAGCGCCATGCGCGCGAGTCTCTCGGCGCCGGGAATTTTCGCCCCGGTTGAGCGGCAGGGACGGTTGCTGGTCGACGGCGGTATCGCCGACAACCTGCCGGTCGATATCGCGCGCGCCATGGGAGTGGACGTGCTCATCGTGGTGGACGTCGGCTTCCCGCTGCTGACGCGCGGCAAGCTCTCGGGCGCGCCGGCGATTTCCAACCAGATGCTGGCGATCCTGATCCGCCGCAACGCCCAGCAGCAGCTCGCGACGCTGACGGCAAGGGACATACTCATCCAGCCGGCACTCGGCGATACCTCGTCCTTCGACTTCGGCGTGGTCAGCCGCATCATCGGGATCGGCGCGGCGGCGGCGCAGGCGGGCGCCGCCAGACTCGCCGCTCTCGCCGTGAGCGATGCCGAGATGCGTGCCTATGTGCTGGCGCGCGACGCGCTGCGCCGGCCGCCGCCGCGAATCGACTTCGTGGAAACCGAGGTCGGCTCGGAGCGCTACTCGAGCGCCCTCGACAGTCTGTTCAGGGACCTGACCGGCAAACCCCTCGACCCCGATGCGCTCGCGCGCCGGGTGACGGCGCTCTACGGGCAGGGCGGGCTTGACACCCTCGACTACCACGTCGTCGGTAACGAGAGCCGCTACGGGCTGGCGCTGGATGCGCGCCCGAGTTCCCTGGGGTCGAACTACGTGCGCTTCGGCCTGAGTCTGCAGGATGATTTCCAGGGCAATGCCTCCTACAACGCGGCGCTGCGTTTCGTGATGGCCGACATCACGCGTTCCAGGGGCGAGTGGGTTACGGATCTGCAGATTGGCAGTACCACCCAGGTGGCCACGGAGCTGTTCCTGCCGCTGGCGCAGTTTTCCGGCTGGTTCGTGGATCCGCGCGCCGCGAGCGGCTCCCACGACGTAGAGGTGCTGCAGGGGCAGAACCAGCTCGCGCAGTATCGCGCCCACACTTTCGTGTATGGCACCGACTTCGGCTACCAGTTCGGCAACTGGGGCGAGATCCGCACCGGCGTGCAGCGCGAGGAAGATCATTTCGTGCTGCAGATCGGCGACCCGAATGATCCGAACCTGCCGGTGAAGAGCTACCAGCCATTCTCGCTGCGCGACTACTTCGTGCGTTTTTCCTACGACCGGCTCGATGACGTCAACTTCCCGCACAACGGCCAGCAGGCGGTTCTGCAGTTCAGCGCCAATCGCAACGCGGAAGGAGCCGCGCAGCCGTCCGACCAGGTGACGCTCAACTACATCGCGGCGCACTCGTTCGGGCGCGACACGCTGGTGTTTTCGGCCTCCGGCGGTACGACGCTCGAGAGCCGGCTGACGGACATCAACCTGCTGTTCCCGCTCGGGGGCTTCCTCAATCTTTCCGGACTGCGCGCCAACTCCCTCACCGGACCGGACTTCGGAATTGCGCGACTCCTTTACTACCACCAGATCGGGCGCGGCGGCCCCGGGTACTTCGACGTGCCAACCTACCTCGGCATGTCGCTCGAGGCGGGCAACGTCTGGCAGAGCCGCGCGGACGCCGGCTTCGGCAACATCCGCAAGGACGCGAGTCTGTTCTTAGGGATGGACACTTTCCTCGGACCGGTGTATCTCGCCAGCGGCTTTGATGAGCACGGCAGCCAGGCGTTCTACCTGTTCCTCGGGCGCACGTTCTAAGGCATTGACGCGCGCCGCTGTGCCTGCGCCTTCTACAGCTGTTTGCGGTAGACGACGAACCCGGAAAGCTGCGCCATCTGGTCGTAGAGTTTCATGGCCGTCGCATTTGATTCGTGGGTCAGCCAGTACACGCGTGCGGAACCTGCGAGCCTGGCCCGCTCATAGACCGCGTTGATCAGGGCGCGACCGACACCCGTGCCGCGCCGCTGCGGCGCCGTGAACAGGTCCTGCAGGTAGCAGGTCGGTTCAATGCCGATGGTGGTGCGGTGAAACAGGTAGTGGGCGAGCCCGACGAGCCTCCCGTCGCACTCGGCAACCAGTGCATGCACGGGCTCGTAGGCGTCAAAGAAGCGCGCCCAGGTCATGTCAGTGATGTGCGTGGGGAGTGCGGTGTCGCCCGCGCGCCCATAAAAGGCGTTGTAACCCTGCCACAGGGGCAACCATTGCTCGAAGTCCGCGCGCACCACGGCGCGCACCATTGCACCGCCGGGCTGCGCCATCAGGCGTCGCCGGTGGGGATGATCGCGGCGGTTTCCGCCATCAGGACAATGGCGCGTTCGGGGGCGCGGGTGCGGTGCACGACACCCCGGGGTACCACGAAGCCTTCCTGAGGCTTCAGCTCGACGGAGCGCTCTTCGAGGTCAATGAAGAAGCGACCTTCGAGGACGAAGAAGAACTCGTCATCCTTGTCGTGCTTGTGCCAGTGGTACTCGCCCTGCAGCACCCCTAAGCGAATGACCGAGTCGTTCACCTTGCACAAGGTCTGGTTGTACCAGCGGTCCTTGCACTGGGCTACGAGTGCCGGCACGTCGATCACGCGCAGCGCCTCGAACTTCACGTCGAGGTGCGTGGCGTAGGGCTGCCTGGCGGGTTCGTTCACCTGCTAGAACCCGCGGCTCTCGGCGAGCTTCTCGACCTTCCTGAACACGAGCGCAGGCTTGTCGCCCGCACGCGAATACTCGTGCCGCCGGCTCATTTCAGCGAGCGCCGCGTCGCGCTCATCGGGCGTGGGATACCAGTGCACCCTTTGCCACTCGGGGCCCAGGAGCTTCCTGAACGGGTCGCCCACGGGAAGACTCACGCGCACCCCATAGGGACGCAACTGTTCGGTCGGCGCCGCGCGCAGGTTCTGAGGTTGACTGATGCCCATAGCGCGAAAGCTTACGGTGCGTCGCGGCGCTCCCGCAACTCGGGCTTGAGTCCTGCGCAGTCCGTCCCCAGACTCAAGTCATAGCGACGGAGGATCCACCATGGCCCTGTTCCGCAGCAAATCGGTTCTCCCCGAGAGGGACAAGGCGCTCCCGGGACGCGGCACGCCTCTGAAGGTGCCGGAAACGCATTTTGTGAACGGGCATCGCATCGTGCCGCCGTTCCCTACCGGCATGCGCGAGGCGGTGTTTGGCCTCGGATGCTTCTGGGGCGCGGAGCGCCTGTTCTGGACGCTTCCGGGCGTGTACTCGAGCGCGGTCGGCTACGCGGGTGGCTTTACACCCAACCCGACCTACGAGGAGGTCTGCACGGGGCTGACCGGGCACACCGAGGTGGTGCGCGTGATCTACGATCCGAAGAAGACCGCCTACGAGGAACTGCTCAAGGTGTTCTGGGAATCCCACGACCCGACGCAGGGCATGCGGCAGGGTAATGACGCCGGGAGCCAATACCGCTCCGCGATTTACGCCTCGGATGCTGAGCAGCGCGACGCCGCGCAAGAGTCGCGGCGTGTCTACCAGGCACGCCTCAGTGCGGCGGGGAAGGGCGCGATCACCACCGAGATCCGCGACGCGCCTGACTTCTACTATGCCGAGGATTATCACCAGCAGTATCTGGCGAAGAATCCGGATGGGTATTGTGGGATCGGGGGATGTGGGGTCCCCTTCAAATCCGCAGATTTACAAGTGGGTGAGAATGCGTAATCGCTGGTTCGGCCGCATCGAGATCGTGGCTCCGAAGAACCCTGACCAGCCCAACCCTGATCGGGCATCGAACCTGGTGATGCTTGATGCAATTGCACTCGCCAATGCAATTCGGGCGAGACAGATCTCGTGCGTCGAGGTTATGACGGCGTATCTCGATCACATTGAGGAGCTCAATCCGCGAGTCAACGCCATCGTCGCACTGCAGGAGCGGGCGGGGTTGCTTGCCCAGTCCGAAGCGCGCGACCGGCAACTGGCCCGCGGTGAGCTGCTGGGGCCGCTGCACGGCTTGCCACTCGCCGTGAAGGATTTACAGCCCGTCAAGGGCATCCGCATGACCAAGGGCTCGCCCATCCTCAAGGAATTCATCCCGGATGCGGACAGCATCATGGTCGAGAGGTTGCGAAAGGCCGGCGCCATTTTCATCGGCAAGACGAATACGGCGGAATTCGGGCTCGGTTCGCATACCTACAACCCCGTCTACGGGGCTACTCGCAATGCCTACGATCAGTCCTGCTCGGCCGGCGGCAGCAGCGGCGGTGCTGCCGTCGCGCTTGCCCTGCGCATGCTGCCTGTCGCGGACGGCAGCGACCACGGCGGCAGTCTGCGCAACCCGGCCGGTTGGAATAACGTCTTCGGTTTTCGCACCAGCTTTGGGCTGGTACCGGCCAACACTCTGGACGGCTGGCTGCCATCCATGAGTGTCATAGGGCCGATGGCCCGCAACGTTCCTGACCTGGCGATGCTCCTCTCGGTGCAAGCTGGTTTCGACGCTCGGGTGCCACTGTCCACGCTCGGTGATGGCAGCGTATTTCAGCGGCGACTGGAAACCGATATCAAGGGCAAGCGGCTTGCGTGGTCTGGAGATTTTCGCGGCTATCTGCCGTTTGAACCGGGGGTGCTGGAGGTTTGCAGGAGCGCGCTGAAAATCTTTGAGTCGCTGGGCTGCAGCGTGGAGGAAGCCCAACCGGAATATTCGCTTGAGGCCGTCTGGCGGGCATTGCTGACATTACGCAGCTGGCAGGAGGGCGGAAACCTGCTTGCGTACTACAACGATCCTGCCAGGCGGGCGCTGCTCAAGCCGGAGGCAATCTTCGAAGTTGAGAGTGGGCTGAAGCTCACGGCCGTCGATATTTCCGCGGCGTCGGTGGTGCGCACCGAGTGGTATCAGGCGGTGCACAGATTCTTCGAAAAATACGATTACTTCATAGTCCCGACCGCGCAGTTGTTTCCATTCGACGTCAATCTTCATTGGCCGCAGCACATTGCGGGCGTGAAAATGCACACGTACCACGAATGGATGAAGTGCGTTTTTCCCGTCACCATGAGCGGCTGCCCGGCGCTGGCGGCACCCGCTGGATTCAGCGACCGCGGATTGCCGATCGGCATTCAAATCGTGGCATCGAATCACGCCGAACTGGCTTGTCTGCAATTGGCGCATGCCTACGACAGGGCAACCAGCTGGCCTGCCAGGCGACTGCCGGGGCTACTCGGCCACGCCGCCTAGGGGCCAGACTGCAGGTAGGTGTTGAACCAGTTGACGAGCCTGGACATGACGTCGACCTGGTCGGCTGGCTTGAAGAAAAAGTGGCCCTCGTCGGGGTAAACGACAAATTCGGTCTTCACACCCAGGCGTCGCAGCGCGTTCCAGTATTCATACGACTGGGTTATCGGTACCTCCGCATCACGATCGCCGGCCACGATCAGAGTCGGCGTCACCACGTGCTTGATGAATGTAATGGGTGAGCTGCGCTCGTAGATCTTGGGGTCGTCGTACAGCGAACTGCCGAAATAGGGGAGCACCGAGGTTTCGATGTTGTTGGTGCCGTAATAGCTCAACCAGTCCGAAAGGCCGGCGCCCGCCACGGCCGCCTTGAAGCGGTTGGTCTGGGTGAGCGCCCACATCGTCATGTAGCCGCCGTAGCTCCAGCCGGTGATACCGGTTCGCTGCGGATCGATCGGCGCGCTCTGCAGCACCGCGTCGAGGCCACTCAGGACATCGCGCAGGTCGCCGTACCCCAGATCCTTGACGTTGGCTTCCGTAAATGCCGCGCCCTGACCGTAACTGCCACGCGGATTGGGCTTGAAGACGAAGTAGCCCTGATTCGCCAGCGCCGCGTCGAAGGAACGCGGGCCCGACGGGAACAGCGGATAGTGCGCGTAGGCCGGGCCGCCGTGCACCACGACCACGAGCGGATACTTTTTCCCCGGGACGATCGCGGGCGGTTCGATCAGCATCCCCTGCACGTTGAAGCGGTCGCTCTTCCAGAACAGGTTCCTGGCAGTGCCGGTGATCGGCCGCACGCCGCGGTTGATCTGCGTGACCGGCCGCCACTTGCCAGGCGGTCCGGTCTCAACTTCCGGCGGCGAGGTATAGGACTGGCGGATGACGGCCGAGGTGGCGGCGTCTTTCGACAGCGAGATGCCGGCATCGCCCGGCGCGAAGCCGAACAGGTTGTTGGCCCAGATCATCTGGGGCGCGCGCCAGATCTCGCGCTGCGACTTCGCATCAACGTTTATAGCCGCGAGCACTGTTTCGCCGGCGGCAAATTCGGTGGCGATCAGCCGCTGGCTCGAGCCGTTCCAGGTGATCGTATTCACAGAGGCGGGCAGGTTCGGGGTTACGTTGACGGGCGCGCCACCACCGGCGGCTATGCAGTAAACGTCGCCGCCGGTGATGCTTTCGTCACTCATGAGGCCGCTGATGTAGGCGATGCGCGCGCCATCCCCGGACCAGCGCGGCGAGGCGATCTGCAGGCTTGGCTTCAACAGCGTGCTGATGGCTCCATTGCGGGCGTCCAACAGGTCAAGCTCGGCAATCCACCAATTGTCATCGCCAGAACCGTGCGCCGCAGTCACAGCGAAGCGCGTGCCGTCCGGCGACCAGTCGAATTCGTAGATGTTCAGATCGGCCGGGCCCAGGAGCGTCGGTTCGCCGCCCTGAGCGGCGATCACCGCCAGCCGTTGCTCATACACCGTGGATGAGAGCACCCCCGCATCGCGGGTGAGCGGATTGAGCGGTCCTGGGGTCTTGGGCGCGCCTTGCGAGTACAGAAAGGCGATCCGTGCGCCCTCGGGCGACCAGCGCGGCGTGTCGAGTGGCCCGTGCGCGCGCGTGATGGTTCGCGCGTTGCGCCCATCGCTCGCGGCGACCGCCAGCTGCGTCTGCTCCTGCGCGTCAGTGGTGACGAATGCAATCTGCTTGCCGTCGGGAGACCAGGCGGCGCCGTGCTCGTCGCACACCGCGCCGGGACAGGCCGTCAACCGCACCGCACCGGAGCCATCTTTCGCGTTGACGATCCACAGGGCTGACACTTCAAGTTCAGCATCGCCGCGTTTGCCGGTGACCACGTTGCCATAGACCAGGTGCCTGCCGTCAGGGGCCATCGCAACCTCCCCGAGCGGGTGTGCTGAACCGAGCGCGCGCAGCACTTGCGGTATGGACAACGATTGCGCTGCTGCCGGTGCCGCGGCGGCCGACAGGAGCAGCACCGCCACAGCGGCGCCAGCCCGAAGTGCCGGGTGCTTGTTCATATGGTGTTGCATGTCAGCTCCTCGCATGCCCGCGTCCTCGCGCCAGGCTTTAAACCGTACAGCAACCAAAGCGTAACACCGGGCGCTGACGCGAACCTTGCGATCAATCCGCGCTAGACTCGCGCGATGAACACCGCGCCGGGTGCCGGAATCATGCCGCCGCTTCCCGACCGGCTGACGCTGATCGCTATCTCGGCGCTTGCCTATGTTATCGGGGTCGCCCTGCACGAGCATCTCGGGCACGCGCTGGCCTGCACCGCCCTCGGCAGTCACCCGACCGAGATGGGCGCCTACTACGTCAACTGCGACGATGCGCGCCTGAGCAGCTTGCGCATTCGCCTGGTGGAGCTCGCCGGGCCATTCGTGAGTGTCCTGACCGGCGTTGTCTGTCTGCAGTTATTGCGGCGCCTGCCGCCCCTGACCGGGGCGGGTTTTTATTTTCTGTGGCTGCTCGGGGCGCTGGGTCTCATGGACGCCGCGGGCTATGCGCTGTTCTCCGGTGCATCGGGGCAGGGGGATCTGGGGACGACCAGCGATGGCGCGTTGTACGGCGCCACACCTGAATGGCTGTGGCGCGTCGGCTTGTTCCTGGTTGGCGCGGTTGCCTATCGCTGGGTGATGCGCATTGCGGTGGCGGCCATCGAGCCGCGGGTAAGCGGCACGGGAGATGGCAGGGTGCGTAGCGCGCGGCTCACGGCGTTGACGTCCTATCTCACCGGCGGTGCCGTGGCGGTGCTCATCGGGCTTTTGAACCCGCAGGGCATCGTGATCGTCGTCTTGTCCTCGATTGCCAGCAGTCTTGGCGGCACGATCGGACTGCTTTTCATGATGCAGTGGCTCAAGCGGCAGCCGGACGTGCAGGGTCCCGGGATTTACTTTGCCCGCAGCTGGGGCTGGATCACAGTCGCAGCCGTCGTCACCGTGGCTTACGCGGCCATTTTTGGCCCGACCCTGCGCCCCTGACGCTCGTTCCTAGGAGGAGACCCGCAGCTCCGCGGCGTGCGCCTCGGGACCAAACGCGGTGACCGCGATCAGCGCGACGGCGACGACCGCAATCGTCCACGAGAGGATGTAGCCGTAATCGCCGGCGTGTGATTCGGCGATGCCGGCCTGGAACGGTCCCATCCTGGCCATGGCGAGGTTCCCGAGCTGGTAAGCAAAGCCCGGCAGGATCGCGCGCACCGAGGGCGGGGACAGCTCGTTGAGATGCGCGGGCACGATGCCCCAGGCGCCCTGCACCATGAACTGCATCAGGAATCCCCCCACCGCGAGCATGACCGCCGTGTGCGACCAGGCCCACAAGGGGATCATGGGCAGCGCGAGGCTTGCCGCCAGCATGATCGCGCGCTTGCGGCCGAGCCGCTCCGACAGCGCGCCGAAACAGATCCCCCCGGCGAGCGCGCCGAGGTTCATGACCATGGCGACGCTGCCGGTCGCCTGCGTCGAGAGGCCGTGCTGCACCTGCAGGAAAGTCGGATACAGGTCCTGGGAGCCGTGCGAGAAGGCATTGAAGCAGGCCATCAGCAGGACCAGGTACCCCAGGGTCGGGAAGTAGGTTTTCACCGCGCCCCACACGGCGCCGGCCGAGGCACGTTTCGCCGTGGCGCCCGCCACCCAGGCGGGGGATTCCTCGACGCCGTAGCGGATGTACATCACCAGCAGCGCCGAGGCCGAACTGACAATGAACATGCCGCGCCAGCCGAGGCGATCGAACGCGCACCAGAAGAGCAACGACGCCAGCAGGTAGCCGATCACGTAGCCTTCCTGCAGTAATCCGGAGAAGAAGCCGCGACCCTTGGCCGGCAGTGTCTCGAGCGCCAGCGCCGCCCCCACGCCCCACTCGCCGCCCATGGCGAAACCGAATACCGCGCGAAGCACGAGCAGGGTTGCGAGGTTGGGTGCGAAGGCGGTGGCGAGCTGTACCGCCGAGTAGCTGATGACGTTCAGCATCAGGATGGGCCGCCGGCCGTACTTCTCCGCCAGCCAGCCGAATACCAGTGCGCCTGCCGGACGGAACGCCAGGGTGAGGAACAGGCCTTCGGCGACCGCCTTGATGTCGGTGTGGAACTCGCCGCTGATCGACTTCAGACAGAAAACGAAAATGAAGAAGTCGAACGCATCCAGCGTCCACCCGCCGAGCGCGGCAAAGTAGGCGTGAAGCTGGGGGCGGGTGAGCATCCTGAAATAGCTGAGCATGGTTACTCCGCTCGGGAACGCCTCGAGTGCGAGCCTATCACGCCCGTTCCCTGCGCTTGTGAGGCAATAAGTAAACTGGCGCGCTGAATTGCCGGGAACGCGCACCAGCTCCTCGTCGCCGTCATAAAAGTATGCTTACGGCGACCGCGAATCGTCCTACAATCCAACCCGCACGCTTGCTCAAGAGCGGCCAGCCTCTGTGGGCCGCGACCAACTAAACGCAAGCGCTTGGTCCCCGTCCAGATTGCTCAAGAACGTACACAATTTTGGGGAGATAAAGATCATGGATTGGAAAGTCTCAGTCTCAACCGCAGCGCTGCTGCTTGCGAGCCTCGGCGCGCATGGCGCATCGCAAGTCGACGCCTTCAAGGTCGATGCGTCCTTCCTGCAGGGGAAACATCCGATACACGTCAGAGGTCCCGGGAATCCCAACAGCACCAAGCCCGGCGCACTGCATAACGCCGCCATTCAGACCGCGCTGCATAACGCGAGGAAGCACAGCGGACTCCCGGGGATTGATTCGGTCGTCAACTTCACCGGCCAGTTCACCGGTTCGCCGAGTCTTGATGCGAACTTTAAACCGCTGCCCGATGTCACCTTCCGTTATGCCATGGTCGGCAACGCCCCGGGCGAGGGCACGACCCGCATCAACGCGCCTATTGTTCCGGTGACCGTCGAGCTGCTCGATGCGAACGGCGACGTGGCCGTCGACTCCGTATCGGGTGCGCGTCTGGTAATCGATCCGCACGACAAGGTCCGGCTCGTCGAAGATTCACCGGTGTTCGACAACGCCCTCTTTACCAGCAGCCGTCGGGAGACTCAGTTCACCGACGCGATCCACCGCGCGCAATTCGCCAGTGACATCGAGGAGAGCTGGCACACCCTGCTCACTCCGGACATCGAGCGCGGGCTCACCATGAAGATTCCGCTGGGTGCGTACCTTTACGCGTTGAACGCCGATGGCAGCTGCTGCCTGTTCGTCCTGGTCGACGATGGCACCTTCAGCTCGCTGCTGTTCCCGCCGGTCTTCCCGGTCGACAACACGACCGTCATCGGCGCTGCTGAGCTGAGCGGCAGGATCACCACCAGGGACATCAGCACGTTTCTCTTCCGTGACATCTATCTGTTCCTGAACGGTGACCCGAACCAGTGCTGCGTTCTGGGTTTCCACACGTTCGACTCTGAGCCGGGAACTGCGCACAACGGCAATCTGCCGCGTTTCTACGTGGTTAACTATTCGAGCTGGATCAGCCCCGGACTCTTCGGCCCAGGCTTCGAGGACATCACGGCGCTCAGTCACGAGATGGCGGAGACCTTCACCGATCCCTTCGTGGGCTTCGACAACGTTCACAACATCGTGCCCTGGTGGCTGTCGGGCAGCCAATGCCAGAACCTGATGGAAAACGGCGACGTGATCGAATCGCTGCCGAGCAATGTGACCTTCGCGATCGCGATGGAAAATGGCTTCCTCTATCACCCGCAGAACGTCCCCATGCTTTCGTGGTTCGAAATGCAGGTGCCGTCAAGGGCGCTGAACGGGACCTACAGCTACCCCAACACCGAGACGCTGACGGCACCGTCGCCGCCGATCCTCCCGGTATTTGACAGCCACGGTACCTTGATCAATTGCCTGACGGGACCCTAGACTTTTTGCCTTGAGCGCTTAGTGCGTGGAGCGGCTGCCTTCGGGCAGCCGCTCTGCTTTTGGGCGCCCGTAGCACCGCGAGCACCTGGTGCGCCACTGCGAGTACCTGGCGAGTCGAAGAGGATTTCCAGCCGCGCCCACCACGGGAGACAATGAGCGCTGAACCTGCGGGTGGGGAGGCGAAATCATGTTGCTCAGAGTTCTCATGGGGCTTACGGCGGCGCTGCTGTCGGTTTCCACCCTGGCCGGCGCTCCTTTTTCTTTCGATGACGCCCCCGGGCGGCTGCCGAAGGACGTGGTTCCGCTGGACTACACGCTCGCCATCACCCCGGATATCGGCGCGCTCAGCTTTGCCGGCACGGAGCGCGTGAAACTTAAAGTGCGCACCGGCACCCGAACCCTGGTCTTCAATTCGCTCAATGAGAAACTCGCCGACGTGCGGTTCGACGGCAAGCCGGTCGCCACAGTGGTCTCGGACGATGAGCAGCAGCTGACCACCGTCACGCTCCCGCACACCGCAGCTCCCGGGCTACACACCCTGACGTTCAGCTACCGGGGGAAGCTCGAGACGCAGCCCCACGGACTCTTCGTGCAGCACTACACGAACCCCGGCGGCGCCCAGGGTCTTCTGCTCTCCACGAAAATGGAAAGCACCGACGCGCGGCGCATGTTTCCCTGCTGGGACGAGCCGTCATTCCGCGCGAGTTTCCAGCTGACGGTCACGGTGCCCGCGGCCTGGGCAACGATTTCCAACATGCCGGTGTCGACGCGCGCGGTGCACGGCGCGCTCGCGACGAGCGCCTTCGCGCGCTCGCCGAAAATGCCCTCCTACCTCATCGAGTTTTCGGGCGGTGAGCTCGCCCAGGTCAGCGCCCGCAGCGGCAGCACCGACCTTGGTGTGTGGGCGGTCAAGGGGCGCGAGGGCGACGGCCAGGCGGCGCTCGCCAACGCGCAGCAGATTCTGAAGGACTACAACGAGTACTTCGGCATTGCGTACCCGCTTCCCAAGCTCGACTCCATTGCCGTGCCCGGCGGGTTCTCGGGAGCGATGGAAAACTGGGGCGCCATCACCTACAACGACCAGCTGCTGCTCATCAATGCCGCCAGCACCATGCAGGACCGGCAGACGGTATTCGCGGTGCAGGCCCACGAGATGGCGCACCAGTGGAACGGGGATCTGGTGACCATGGGCTGGTGGGACGACCTGTGGCTGAACGAGAGCTTTGCCTCGTGGCGCGGGGCGAAAGAAACCGACCTGCGCAACCCGGGGTGGAAGTGGCTCGAACTGCAGGACGCCTCCAAGGAGACGGCCATGCGCTCGGATGCCCGCGTGGCCTCGCATCCGATCCAGCAGCACGTCGCCAACGAACTGCAGGCGGCGAACGCCTTTGATGAGATCACCTACAACAAGGGCGAGGCGGTGCTGCGGATGTTCGAGGCGTTTCTCGGGCCGGAGGTGTTTCGTGACGGCGTGCGTCGCTACATGCAGGCGCACGCGTATTCCAACACCACCGCTGCTGACCTGTGGAACGCATTGAGCGCGGCAAGCGGCACGGATGTCGGCAAGATCGCCGCGGGCTGGACCGAGCAGATGGGCTTTCCCCTGGTGAGGGTTGCCGCCAGCTGCGACGCCGCCGGCAAGCGCGAGCTCACGCTCTCGCAGACGCGTTTCCTGCTGCACGGGGCCGACGCGGGAGGCGCGCGCTGGAACGTGCCGCTGCGCATCCGCGGCGGGACGACAGGCGCGGCGCGTTCACTGCTGCTCACGACGGATGGCCAGCAGGCGGCAGCCGGTAATTGCAGTGAGCCGCTCTCTGTCAATGCGGATGCGGTCGGTTTTTACCGCGTCGCCTACGATCGCGCCACCCTCGCCACCAACACCAGTGCGTTTGCGGGACTCCCCGCTGGCGACAAGATCGCCCTGTTGGATGATGAGTGGGCGCTGGTGCTGTCCGAGAACGAGGAGCTGGGCGCGTATCTGGCGCTGGCGGCTGCCACGGGAAAGGACAGCGATACGCGCGCCTGGATACAGATCGCAGGTTCCCTGGGGTCGATCGAGTATGGCGAGCGCGGCAGCGCCGGCCACGAGCCGTTTGCGGCCTTCGCGCGTTCGATCGTGCGTCCGATGGCCGATCGCCTAG
>Ga0210384_10001950_pt1 | contig 26361 bp, 22 predicted proteins | sample IncBWH2MmetaG_FD_160574 | JGI IMG/M metagenome (GOLD analysis project Ga0210384, IMG submission 160574) | Forest soil microbial communities from Barre Woods Harvard Forest LTER site, Petersham, Massachusetts, United States - Inc-BW-H-2-M | ecosystem: Environmental > Terrestrial > Soil >...
TTCTTCAACTCCACGCTGGCCCAGGTGCTGGGCATCTACGCCGCGGCGCTGGTCACGCGCCTGGTGCGCACCGTGGGCGCCGACTGGAGCGCGCGCCGCATCCAGCGCGCCACCTGGAGCGAGCTGGGCGCGATGGCCGCCGCCCCGCGCGGCGCCGACGTCGACGAGGCCTATGCCGTGCGCATGGTCGACCGCATCGCGCTGCTGGCCCCGCGCGTGGTGCAGGCCGATCCGGTGGTGCGCAACGACACCGTCGAAGGCGCGCTGCGCGACCTGCGCTCGGGTCTCGACATCGTGGCGCTGCAACGCGCCCGGCCGCGCCTGCCCTCGGTGGGCATCGGCCCCGTGATGCAGGGCGTCGCGCGTCTGTTCCGCGGACGCGGCGCGGGCCGCGACGACCCGCCGCCGGCCGCGCTGCTCACCGAGCTGGACGGCGCCCTCGCGGGCGTGCTCGAAGGCGCGGGCGCCGATGCGCGCGCCGCCACCACCGCGCTCGTCGGCCTGCGCCGCAGCTTGTTTCCCGCCGCGCCAGCGGCCCTGTCCACCGGAGTCTCCGCATGATCGGCGAAGCCAGTTTCTACGGCCTGTACGTTCCCTGGCTGATGCTGCTGTGCGGCGTCACCCTGGTCGCGCAATGGCTGGTCCACCGCGCGCTCGGCGCCCTCGGCGTCTACCGCTGGGTGTGGCACCCGGCCCTGTTCGACACCGCCCTCTACGTGCTGCTGCTGTACGGCGTCAGCCGCGTCGCGTCCTTCCTGCAATCGCACTAAAGAACCTATGAACGAATCCCGCACACCCGCTCGTCTCGCCAAAACGCGCCCGCTCCGCGTTGCAAATGCTCGCCGTAGCCCGAGCTACGGCTGCGCTTTGCGCCTTGATCGGCCACGTTTTGGCGAGCCGCTCGGGCGCGCCGGACTCATTCACAGGTTCTAACCCCATGTCCTCCGAACTTCTCGCCCCCGGCCGCTGGCCCATGCGCCTCGCGCGCCTGCTCGTCACCCTCGCGGTGGTGGCCGCCGCCATCGCTGCCGGCCTGCGCCTGTGGGATCACTACGAACTCGAGCCCTGGACGCGCGACGGACGCGTGCGGGCCAACGTCGTGCAGATCGCGCCCGACGTCTCCGGCCTGGTCACCGCCGTGCCGGTGCAGGACAACCAGCCGGTGGCCGCCGGCGCGCTGCTGTTCGAGGTGGACCGCGCGCGCTTCACGCTGGCGCAGCGCCAGGCCGAATCGGCGCTGGGTGCCGCCAAGGTGGCGCTCACGCAGGCGCAGCGCGAGAACGCGCGCAACACGGACCTCGGCAACCTGATCTCTCAGGAGCTGCGCGAGCAGACGGCCACCCGCGTGGAGGCCGCGCAGGCCAACGTGGCGCAGGCCGCGGTGGCGCTGGACGCCGCCCGCCTCAACCTCGACCGCGCCCAGGTGCGCGCGCCCACGGCCGGCCTCGTGACCAACCTCGACATGCGCACCGGCAGCTACGCGCAGGCCGGCCGTCCCGCGCTGGCGCTCGTGGACGCGACCTCGTTCTACGTCGAGGGCTACTTCGAGGAGACCAAGCTCCCGCGCATCCATGTGGGCGACCGCGTGCGCGTGACGCCCATGGGCGGCGGGCGCCTGGACGGCACCGTCGAGAGCATCGCGGCGGGCATCGCCGACCGCGACCGCTCCACCGGCGCCAACCTGCTGCCCAGCGTGAATCCCACCTTCAACTGGGTGCGCCTGGCCCAGCGCATCCCGGTGCGGGTGAAGCTGGCCCCGCTGGCGGCCGGCACGCGGCTGGTGGCCGGCGAGACCGTCACCGTGCAGGTGGTGGGCGACGCGCCCGCGCCGCAGGCGCAGCGCCCCGCGGCCGTCGCTTCGCCCGCCAGGAGCTGATCATGCGTGCCCTGGCCCTTCGCGCCGGCGTGCTCGCCCTGGCCGGCTCGCTCGCCGGCTGCGCGCTCCATCCCGTCGGCCCCGACTACCGCGTGCCCGATGCGGCCCTCGTCAACCGCCCCGGCGCCGCGGCACCCTTCGCCCAGGCCCCCGCCTCGGCGGCCTCGGGCGCGGACTCGCCCTTCGCCGACGCCCCGCTGCCGCCGCACTGGTGGCGGCTGTACCAGGATCCGCGCCTGGACGCGCTGATCGAGAAGGCGCTGGCGCACAACACCGACGTGCGCGTGGCGCTGGCCAACCTCGAGAAGGCGCAGGCCGCCGACGACGCCGTGGCGGGCCAGGGCCGGCCGGCGCTGTCGGTGGACGGCGGGCCGGCGTTCGGCCACGAGTCGGGCCTGACCTACCTCGCGCCGAACTACGTGCCGCCCAGCACCTGGGAATACGGCGCGGGCGCGTCGCTGTCGTACCAGCTGGACCTGTTCGGCCGCCTGAAGCGCGCCATCGAGGCCTCGCGCGACGACACCGAGGCGGCGCGGGCGGCCCTGGATCTCGTGCGCGTGAACGTGGCCGCGGGCACCGCACGCGCCTACGCGGACGCCTGCGCGAGCGGCCTGCGCATCGCCAGCGCCGAGCGCTCCACCGACCTGCAGCAGCAGGCGCTGGACATCTCGGTCCGCCTGCAGCAGGCCGGCCGCGTGGGCGTCACCGATGCCGCGCGCGCCCGCGGCCAGCTGCAGTCGCTCAAGGCCGCGATCCCGCCGCTGCAGGCGCGCCGCCAGGCCGCGCTGTACCGCCTGGCCACGCTTACCGGCGAGCTGCCGCAGGACTTCGACCACGACGTCGCGCAATGCGCCACGCCGCCCCACGTGGCCGGCACGATTCCCGTGGGCGACGGCGCCGCGCTGCTGCGCCGCCGGCCCGACATCCGCCAGGCCGAGCGCCAGCTGGCCGCGGCCACCGCCACCATCGGCGTGGCCACCGCCGACCTCTACCCGCGCGTCACGCTGGGCCTGTCGCTGGGTTCCGTCGGACTGGGCAACGACTTCCTGGGCAAGGACACCTTCAGCTACAGCGTGGGCCCGCTGATCTCGTGGACCGTGCCCAACACGGGTGTCGTGCGCGCGCACATCGCGCAGGCGAACGCGGGCGCGCAGGGCGCGCTGGCGAAGTTCGACGGCACCGTGCTGGCCGCGCTGCGCGAGACGCAGACCGCGCTCGACGCCTACGCCCGCGAGCTCGACCGCCACGCCGCCCTGCAGGCCGCCCGCGACGAGAGCGCCACCGTGGCCGCGCAGGCGCGCCGCCTCTACCAGAGCGGCCGCACCGGCTACCTGGATGCACTCGACGCAGAGCGCGGCCTGGCCGCCACCGAGGCCACGCTGGCCGCCTCCGACGCCGACCTGGCCGACGACCAGGTGGGTTTGTTCCTGGCGCTGGGCGGAGGCTGGGAGCCCGACACAAAAGCCACGCCCTGACGGCACCCGGTTTGCCCCGGACGAGCGCGCCGCCGGTGGCGCGCCACGGGAATCCGCCATGCCGCTCGATCTCCAGAACCCCAGCGCCCACGGGCCCGCCTTGAGCCGCAACCACGCCGCCGGCGTGCCGCGCGAGACGGCCAGCCCGGCCGAGCGCGCGCTGGCCCCGGAAGGCGACGCGCCGATGCAGAGCGCCAACGCCACCGCCGACGACGGCACCTACGTGGGCCAGGCCGGCGGCTACATGGGCGGTACCCTGCCGGCCGTTGAGAGCGGCCACGCGGAGGTCGACAAGTCCAACGCCCGCGGCGACGGCGCCTACGGCTTCCCGGCCGGCCCCGGCGTGGGCATGCCCGGCGGCGAGCACCAGCCGGCGGCGCAGAAGCCCGACGTGGTCACCAATCCCTATCCCGAACGCTGAACGTCGAATGCGGCGCGGAAAAGAAAACAGCCCGGAGGTGAGTCCGGGCTGGGAAGCCGGCAGCCAGGGAGGAAAGAGGAATGAGCGCTGCCGGAGGTATACCCCATCGAAGGTACCGCGACAGTAGAGCGCGGTCGCGTAACCGCCGTATAGCCGGATTGCGTCAATTCGGACAAATGCAACTCCGTCACGCCGGATCGGGGCCGGCGCAACGCCGCGGCCACATCGTCGACGGTCCCTGACCGCCGGATGTACCGGCGCCCGAAATCCCACCATACTCGACCCTGTGCGCCCGTTCACCAGAGGCGCGGGAGTTCGAGACCGATGTTGAAGGGCAAGTGGATGCGGCGGGCGGCCTGGGCGGTCGCCGCGCTGGCGATGCTGTGGGTCGTGACGTGGCTGGCCGTGCCGCCCCTGGTGCGCTGGCAGGCGCCGCCGCGGCTGTCGGCCGCGCTCGGGCGTGACGTCACGCTGGGCGCCGTCGATTTCCATCCCTGGTCGCTGGAGATCGTCGTGCACGACCTGGCCGTGGGCCCGGCCCCGGGCGCCAGCGCCCCGCCGCTGCTGCGCGTGGCCCGCGTGCGCGCCAACGTCGCCCTGTCGTCCATCGTGCGGCGGGCCCCGGTGATCGAGGCGATCGACATCGACCACGCCCGCATCGCGCTCGCCCGCACGGCGCCCGGCCACTATGACATCGACGACCTGATCCGCCGCTTCACGCCCAAGCCCGACGCCGCGCCGTCGGAGCCGGCCCGCTTCGCGCTGTACAACCTGCGCGTGAGCGACCTGGGCCTGCGCTTCGACGACCGGCCCGAGGGCCACGTGCACGTCGTCGAGGCGCTGGACCTGTCCCTGCCGTTCCTGTCGAACCTGCCCGCCAACGTGGACGTCACCGTGCAGCCGCATCTCGCGTTCCGCCTCAACGGTGCCAGGTTCGACAGCGCGGCCCAGGCCACGCCCTTCGCGGCCACCGACCACGCCACGCTCGAGCTGTCGCTGGCCGACCTCGACGTGCGCCCGTACCTGGGCTACCTGCCCGATTCGCTGCCGGTACGCCTGGCCGGCGGTGCGCTGTCGGCCAATCTCACGCTCGCGTTCACGCAGTCGGCCGGCAAGACGCCCGGCATGGCGCTCAAGGGCTGGGTGTCCGCGCGCGACGTCGCGTTGAACAACGCCACTGGCGCGCCCCTGCTCGCGTGGAAGCAGGTGCGCGTGGGCCTGGCCGACGTGCAGCCGCTCGCGCGCAAGCTCGCCTTCGACGCCATCCGGCTGGACGGCGTGCATTGGTATCTCGATCGCGATGCCGGCGGCAACGTCGACGTGCTGCGCAGCGGTCCGGCACCGGCGCGGGTGGCGCGGGCCGCCCCGCCCGCGTCGGCCGCGAGCGCGCCGGTGGACGCACCGGCGGCCCCGTGGGAGGTCCGCGTGGGCGCCCTCGAGATCGCCGACAGCCAGATCCTGTGGCACGACGCCTCGACGCAGCCGGCCGCCGCGCTGCGCTTCGACGACCTCACGCTGAAGGCCAAGGCCGTGCAATGGCCTGCGTCGGCGCCGGCCGCGTTCACGCTGGCCGCCAACGTGGCCGCGCAGGCGGCCAGTGGCGCGGCGGCGCCCGCGTCGTCGGCTTCGGCGCCCGCGCGCATCGCCTTCGACGGCAGCGCGAGCCCGCAGCAGGCGCAGGTCGACATCACGCTCACCGACCTGTCGCTGCAGACGCTGGCGCCCTACATCGCCCAGAGCCTCGTGCCGCGCGTCGAAGGCCGGCTGGGTGCCAAGGCGTCTCTCGCCTGGTCGAACAAGGCCGACGCCCCCGTGCTGAAGATCGCCGTCACCAACGCCACGCTGGACGCCCTGCGCGTGCAGCCGAACGGCGCGGCGCCCGCGGCGGGCTGGGATCAGCTGGCCCTCACCGACCTGCAGCTGGACGTGCCCGCCCGCACGGTGACCATCGCCGGCGTCAAGCTGGCACATCCGACCGTGCAGGTGACGCGCGACGCCGCCGGGCAGCTGGACGCCGCGCACTGGCTGCGCCCGAGCGCGCCCGCGCCGGCCGCCCCGGCCGCGCAACCCGCCGGGCCGCCCTGGCACGTGCAGGTGCGCAGCGCCCTGCTGGACGACGGCCTGCTGCAGTTCGCCGACGCGTCGCTGCACCCCGGGCAGCACCTGCCGCCGCTGCGTGCGGAGCTGCGCCAGCTCCGGCTGGACGTGCAGGACTTCGCCTGGTTCGGCGACCATCCCGTGCCGCCCGCCCGCGTGACGCTGGACGCGCGCGTCGGCCGGCCCTCGGCGGCCGGCGGCAAGGCGCCGCGCGGCGGCGAGCTGGGCTGGAAAGGCACGCTGGGCGCGAGTCCGCTGGCGGCCAACGGCAGCCTGCGCGTGGTGCGCTTCCCCGTCGCGCTGGTCACGCCCTGGGTGGCCGACCGGCTGCCGGTGAGCCTGCTGCGGGCCGAGGCCGGCTACACGGGGCATGTCGACGTGCGCTCGGCCCCGTCCGGCCTCGCGGTGACGACGTCCGGCGACGCGTTGCTGGGCGACGTGCACCTGACGACGCTGGCGGCCGCCGCGCCGGCCTCCGCGGCCTCGGCCGCCTCGGTCGCGGCGCCCGACGAGCTGCTGGCGTGGCAGTCGCTGTCGCTCAAGGGCCTGAAGTTCGCGATGAAGCCCGGCACGACGCCGCGGCTGGACGTGGCGCAGGTGGAACTCGACGACTTGTTCGCGCGCGTGCTGGTCACCGAGCAGGGCCGGCTGAACCTGCAGGAAATCGGCGCCGCGGCGCCGCCCGACGCGGCCGCGAGCGGCGCCGCCGCCACGCCCGCGCCGGCGCCCCCGGCGTCCGCGCCCGAACCGGCGGCTGCAGCCTCCGCGCCGCTGCCCATCGTGATCAACGTGGGCGGCATCCGCCTGGTCGACAGCCGCGTCGACTACACCGACCACTTCGTGCGGCCCAACTACAGCGCCTCGCTGACCGAGTTGAACGGATCGCTGGGCGCCTTCAGCTCCACGTCGCGCGACATGGCGCCGCTGCAGCTGCACGGCCGCGCCGCGGGTACCGCGATCCTGGACATCACCGGCCAGGTCAACCCGGTCGCGCGCCCGCTCGCGCTCGACATCGAGGCCAAGGCCACCGACCTCGAGCTCGCGCCGCTGTCGCCGTATGCTGGCAAGTACGCCGGCTACGCGATCGAGCGCGGCAAGCTGAGCATGGACGTGGCCTACAAGATCGCGGCCGATGGCCAGCTGGAGGCGCGCAACCAGGTGATCCTCAACCAGCTCACCTTCGGCGACGCGATTGCCTCGCCCAGCGCCACCAAGCTGCCGGTGCGCCTGGCCGTGGCGCTGCTGAAGGATCGCAACGGCGTCATCGACATCAACCTGCCGATCAGCGGCAGCGTCAACGACCCGCAGTTCAGCGTGGGCGGCATCGTGGTGAAGCTGATCGTGAACCTGTTGGTGAAGGCGGTGACCTCGCCGTTCTCGCTGCTCTCGGGCGGCGGCGGCAGCGGTCCCGACCTCGGCATCATCGAGTTCCGGCCCGGCACCGCCGCCATCACCGACGCCAGCGCCGCCGGCCTGGACAAGGTGGCCAATGCGCTCGCCGAGCGTCCAGCACTGCAGATGACCATCACCGGCACCGCCGACACGCAGGCTGAAGGCCCCGACACGCAGCGCGAGGCCGTCGAGGCCCAGTTGCGCGCGATGGCCCGCGACGAGTCGCTGCGCTCCGGCGCGCCGGCCGGCGCGCCCGTGGCGCTGACGGCCGCGAGCCGTTCCGCGCTGCTGAAGACGCTCTACAAGCAGACCCGCCTGCCCGACAAGCCGCGCAACGTGCTGGGCATCGCCAAGGATCTGCCCGATGCCGAGATGGAGGCGCTGCTGCGCAAGAACGTCGTGGTCAACGACGAGACGATGCGCCAGCAGGCGTTGGCGCGCGCCCTCGCCGTGCGCGACGCGCTCATCGCCAAGGGTGTCTCCAGCGACCGCCTGTTCCTGGCCGCGCCGGGCCTGCACGCGGCCGGGGCCGATGCCGCGCCGTGGACGCCGCGCGCCACGCTCTCGCCGACAATGCCCTGATGGATCCCGCCACGCGCTACGACCTCGTCACGCTCGTCCACGTCAGCGCCGACATCGTGTTCGTCGCCGGCCTGCTCACGGCCGCCCTGGTGCTGGCCGCCCTCAGCTTCCAGGCCGCGCCCACGCTTGCGAAGGAGCAGCGCCTCGTCGCCGGACTGCGCCGCTGGCACCGCGTGGTGACGGCACCGGCCCTGCTGCTGGCCTGGGCCTGCGGCATCTGGCTGGCGCTGCAGGCCGGCTGGTTCCACAGCGGCTGGCTGCACGCCAAGCTCGTGCTGGTGCTCGCGTTGAGCGCCCTGCACGGCGTGCTGGCGGGCGCGCTGCGGCGCGCGAGCGGCCCCGCGCCCGGCGTGCCCTCGCGCGCGTGGCGCGTGGCGCCCGCGCTCGCGCTGGGCGCGATCGTCGCCGCCGTCTGGCTGGCCCTGGTCAAGCCGTTCTGACGCGCGGGCCCGGCGGCCCGAACCAGACGACGGCGGCCGCCCCGCGCGCGTGTGCGGGGCGGCCGTCTCGAGCAAGCGGACGCGCGCGATCAGTTGCGGTCGGCCTTCGGGGCCAGCGCCGGCGTCGCGTCGGCCGGCGGAGCAGCCGCCGTGCCGGCGGACTCGGTGTTGCTGGTATCGGCGGCCGCGGGCATCGTCGTGGTCGTCGTGTCGGCCGCGGCATCGGCTTGCGCCACGGTGGTCGTCGTGGTGGTGGTCGTGCTTTGTGCCACCGGCATCATCTGGTCGTGCTTGATCAGCAACAGGTGGGCCGCGGGATCGCTCTCGGGCGAGTTGCCCTGGTCGCGGAAGAAGTAGATGTGGTTGCCGGGGCCTTCGGCGCTGACGTCCACCTGCTGTTGCGGCGTGACCGCCGGATCGACCGCGTCGGTGGATTGCGCGACGGCCAGGCCGAGCGAGGCCAGCAGGGCGGAGGCCGCGGCGGTGGCGGCGAGCTTCTTGTTGAGGTGACGCATGGAGAACTCCTTGAGGGGTGTGGGGTGCGGGCGCTTCGACGTGCGAAGCAGGGATAGGCCCACAACAGGCAACGCCCGTGCCCTGTCGGGTGTTTCCCGTGTCGGACGAGACCTCGTCTTGCCCTATCCTGCTGCACCATGAAACACGCTTTCATCGCGGCCCTGTGCCTGCTGACCGCCTGCACCGTCGCGCAAGCCGCCGGCGCCCCCTTCGCGTGGCCGCACGGCGCGAAGGCCGCGGTCAGCCTGGCCTATGACGACGCGATCGACAGCCAGCTGGACAACGCGATCCCCGCGCTCGACCGCGTGGGCCTCAAGGGCAGCTTCTACCTGACGCTCGCCAACCCGTCGCTGATGAAGCGCCTGGACGAATGGCGCGCCGCCGCCGCGCACGGCCACGAACTGGGCAACCACACCTTGTTCCACCTGTGCTCGGCCAGCGCGGCTGGCCACGCGTGGGTGACGCCCGAGCTGGACCTCGACACGATGAGCGCCGCCCGCATGGTGGCCCAGGTCAGGCTCGCCAACACCATGCTGCACGCCATCGACGGCCGCACCGAGCGCACGTTCACGGTGCCCTGCGGCGACGTGAAGGCGCAGGGCGTGGACTACATCGAGCTCGTCAAGACGGAGTTCGTCGCCGTCAAGCTGGGCGGCGCCGGCGTCATCCCCGACATGGACAGACTCGATCCCTACGCCGTGGGTGTGACCGTGCCGGAGGGCGTCACCGGCGCGCAGCTGATTGCGTACGTGGAGGAGGCGCAGGCCGAGGGCACGATGATCAACTTCACCTTCCACGGCATCGGCGGCGACTACATCACCACCTCGAAGCAGGCACACGAGGAGCTGCTCGCGTACCTCGCGGCGCATCGCGACGTGGTGTGGACGGACACCTTCATCAACATCATGAATTACGTGAAGGCGCAGCAGGCGGCGCGCGGCGCGCGCCGCTGAACCGGCGCCCTCGCCCGGCGGGTCAGCCGGACGCCGGCGACCCGGCCGCCAAGGCCTCGACCAGGGCCAGCGCGCGCGGCCATTCGCCGAAGCCCGAGGCCGGATTCAGGTGCCCGACGGCGCCGAGGTTCACCAGTTGGCTTCCCCACGCGCATGCGAGCTCCCGCGTGCGCTCGAAGCGCGCGAGCGGGTCGTCGATGCTGGCCGCGACGACGGACGGGAACGGCAGGGGCCGGCGCGGCAACGGCAGCCAGCCGTTGTCCCGCAGGGCGTCGAGGGGCGGGTAGCCGGCAGGCAGCGGCGTCTCGAGATCGGCCGGTGTCGCCAGCAAGGCGCCCAGGATGCGGCGCGTGCCCTGGGCCGCCCAGTGCGCCATCATGATCGCGCCGGCGCTGTGGGCGACGACGACCACGGGGCCGTCGATCAGGGCCAGCTCGCGCTCGATCGCGGCCACGCGGGCCGCGCGGCTGAGCTTGTCGTGCTCCAGCGGCGGGACGGTGCGCACGTGGCGGAGCTTGTCGGCCAGCAGCGTCTGCCAGTGGTCGGCGACGTGGTCGCGCAGTCCCGGCACGATGAGGACGGTGGTCGGCAATTCGGTCATCGGCGATTCATCCGGGCAGTCCTGGCATGCGTGCAAGCTCAGTACGTCCGCTCGCCGACGATGCCGGCGCGTTCCATCTTGCGATGGCACGGCGGGTAGTCCATGACGGCGTAGTGCTGGGTCGAACGGTTGTCCCAGAACGCCACGCTGTTCTTCTTCCAGCGGAAGCGCACCTGGTATTCGGGAATGTTGGCCTGGCTGATCAGGTAGCTCAGCAGGTGGCTTGCACCGGGCGCGGCGTCCTGGCCGAAGCGCACGTTGGCCGCGGTGTGGAAATTGGTGAAGTGCGTGGCGAAGGCGTTGACGAAGAGCACCTTCTCGCCGGTCTCGGGATGGGTGCGCACGACGGGGTGCTCGGCATCCGGAAACTGCGCCTTCAACGCGAGGCGCTTCTCGATGGGCATGGCCGCGCCGAAGCTGGCCTCGATGCTGTGGCGTGCGCGCAGCGGCGCGATCTTCACCTTCACGTCCTCGGGCAGTCGCGCGTAGGCCTCCACCATGTTGGCCCAAGCGGTGTCGCCACCAACGGGCGGGCACTCCACGCAGCGCAGGACGCAGCCGAACGGGGGCGCGTCGCGCCAGGTCGCGTCGGTATGCCACGCGTTCTCGTAGCGGTCGTTGGGCACGTCGGGCGACTTGTAGATGCGCACCAGGCCCGGATGATCGGGATCGCTGCCGACCACCGGATGGCCCTCCAGCTCGCCGAAACGGCGCGCAAAGGCCACGTGGGCGGCGCGGCTGATGTCCTGGTCGCGGAAGAACAACACGCGATGCTTCAGCAACAGCCCGCGTATCTCGGCGATGAGACCTTCGTCCTCCGCCGCCGCGGCCAGGCTCACGTTGCCGAGCTCCGCGCCGATAGTGCAGGTGAGCTGATCGACCGTGATCTGGCGGTCGAGCGAGCCGGATCGGACGAGAGCCGGGGCGGCGTTGCGTTGTTGACTCATGATGCGTGCTCCTCGTGCGGATACGACCGGAAGTGTTCGACAGAGTATCTGGTTGGCATGGTCATCCCGCTTGACTACGTCAGACGCAGACTTACCATTTCACGACAACTCCAAAACCACGAGACAGATGACTTTTCTTGTTCGCGCCGCCAGCCTCACCAACTACAGCGACGTCGCGCGCGCTGCCGGCCTCGACCCGACGCGCATGCTCGCCGACGCCGGCCTCGGATCGGACGCGTTGCGCGAGCCCGACCTGCGCATCCCCGCCGAACGTGTGGCCCTGCTGCTCGAGAACTCGGCGGCGGCCTCCGGCATGGAGGCTTTCGGGCTGCGCATGGCCGAGACGCGCCAGCTCTCCAACCTCGGGCCGGTCGGCCTCCTGATCCGGGACCAGCCGACGGTGCGCGAGTCGCTGTTCGTGCTCCTGCGCTATCACGCGATGCTCAACGGCTCGCTGTCGCTGATGATCGAGGAATCCGCCGGCGTGGTCATCATTCGCGAGGCGGTGATCGTCGGTTCGGCACAGCCCGTTCGCCAGGCGATCGAGCTGGCCGTCGGCGTCATCCTGCGCCTGATGCGGCAGTCCCTCGGCGCCACGTGGCGGCCGCGGCGCGTGTGCTTCGCGCATTCGGCGCCGCGCGACACGAGCGTGCACTTGCGACTGTTCGGACCGTGCGTGGAGTTCAACCACGACTTCGACGGCATCGTCTGCGCCAAGACCGATCTCGACGCCCCGAATCCGTCGGCCGACCCGGCGATGGCTCGCTACGCACAGCAATTGCTGGACGTCGCGATGGCCACGCAGGGGCCGACGATCCTGGACGACGTGCGGCGCACGGTGCTGCTGCTGCTGCCCGGCGGGCGATGCAGCATCGAGCAGGTGGCGGCCCACCTGGGCGTGGTCTGCCGAACGATCCAGCGCCGGCTCGCCGACCAGGGCATGAGCTTCTCGTCGCTGGTCAACGAACTGCGCGTCGAGCTGGCGACCCGCCACGTCATGGAGTGCGAGCGCCCGTTGACCGAGGTCGCGGCCATGCTGGGCTTCTCGGCCCCGAGCGGCTTCTCGCGCTGGTACCACACGCAGTTCGGCTGCAGCGCCAAGCAGAGCCGCGCCAACGCGGCGCACGCCACGCGCGAAGACGCCGCGCGCGTCTGACCGCGAACGCTCAGGGAATCAGCACCGATGCGCCGATGGTCTGGCGCGACTCGAGGGCGCGATGGGCCTCGGCGGCATCGGCCAGCGCGAAGCTCTGGTTCGGCTCGCTGACGATCTTGCCTTGCAGCACGAGGTCGAACAGCTCGTCGGCCATCTTCAGCAGGTTCGGGCGCGGCAGCGCGTAGTCGACCATCGCCGGCCGCGTGACCCACAGAGAGCCCTTGGCGGCGAGCAGCGTCACGTCGAACGACACGGAACCCGACGATGAGCCGTTGCTCACCAGCGTGCCGCGCTTCTGCAGGCAATCGAGCGAGCCCATGAACGTGTCCTTGCCGACGGAGTCGTAGACCACCGGAACGCCCTTGCCGTCGGTGATCTCGCGCACGCGCTCGACGAAGTTCTCGCGGTTGTAGTTGATCACGTGGGCGCATCCGTTGGCGCGCGCGGCCTCGGCCTTCGCATCGGAGCCGACCGTGCCGATCATGTTCACGCCGATCGCGCGCGCCCACTGGCAGGCGATCAGGCCCACGCCTCCCGCGGCGGCGTGGTACAGGATCGTGTCGCCGGCCTGGAGGGGGTAGACCTGGCGGAACAGGTATTGCGCCGTCAGGCCCTTCATGATGATGGTCGAGGCCGTGCGGTCGGAGATGCCGTCGGGCAGCTTGATCAGCACCTCGGCCGGCATCACGCGGGCCTCCGAATAGGCACCGAGAGGGCCGAGCATGTAGCCGACACGGTCTCCGACAGCCAGGAACGTGACGCCCGGCCCGACGGCCTCGACGACGCCGACAGCGTCGGAGCCCAGCCCGTTGGGCAGCGGCGCCGGGTAGCGTCCGATCCGGAAATAGATGTCGATGAAGTTCACCGCGATGCCCGTGTGGCGCACGCGCACCTGCCCGGGCCCGGGATCGCCAACCTCGACGGTCTCGAACTTGAGCACCTCGGGGCCGCCGGTCTCGTGGAAGCGGATGGCTTTGGTCATGGCATGTCCTTGCTGGGTTCGGGTTCTGGGTCAGGGATGCGCCGGAACCACGTCCGGGGCGGCTTGGGGAGCGGCGACGTCGAGGCGCACGTCGGCGACGCTGAGCAGGTCGGCCTCGTAGCTGCGCGAGGCCTTCAGGAAGGCCAGCGCGGCCAGCACGCTGCACAGCGGCACGACCGCCATCGCCTGCTGCAGGCCCCACACGTCGGAGAGAGCGCCGGCGAGGAAGGGCCCGACGGCGAGGCCGAACAGGTTCTGGAACAGCGACAGCACCGCGGAGCCCGTCGAACGCACCGCGGGATGGATCACGTCGATCACGACGGCCGCGACGACGCCCACGGAGCAGGTCATGACGAACCCGCCGATCGTGACCAGCTTGAATTGCGCGGCGCCGGCGAGCAGGCCACCGAACGCGACAAGGAAGATGCCTACCGTCGCCAGGCAAAGCACGGCCAGGATGACCAGTTTGTTGCGGGCCCGCCGGATGGCCAGGCGGTCGATCACCAGGCCCCAGAACAGGCTGCCGAGGGCACCGACCAGCACGACGAGCGCGGCCTGCTTCGATGCCTGCGGCGGGGCGACACCGTCGAACCGGTTGAGATAGCTGGGCAACCAGGACCAGACGGCGGAGACGACAATCAATTGCATCGCCGCTCCCACGCAGCTCCAAAGCACGGTGCGGGTGCGCGCCAGCGACGCGGCGATGTGACGCACCGAGTTCCCCACCGAGCGGGTCGCCTGATCGAGTTGCGGCGTCAGGGGCAGCGTCTTGTAGTCGTGCACCAGCATGTACAGCAGCGCTAGCGCCAGGCCGGGAACGCCCACCACGCCGAACGCCGCCTTCCAGCCCCAGCGCGCCGCGACCACGCCACCCAGGAGCACGCCCAGCACGGAGCCGAGCGAGGCCGCCGCAAAGAACGCGCCAAGCAATGCGGAGCGCAGGCGTCGTGGGAACAGGCTGGCGATCAGCGCCGCCCCCACCGAACCGTAGCCGGTCTCGCCGAGGCCGACGACCGCGCGCGCTGCGAACAGCTGGGCATAGCTGCCGGCGAAGACGCAGGAGATCGTCGCGAGGCTCCAGGTGGTGGCCATCACCACGATCGCCTTCACGCGGCTCAGGCGATCCGCGAGCAGTGCAACCGGGATGCCGCCGACCGCGACGACGATCGAGATGATGGACACCAGCCCGCCGAGCTGCTTGTCCGAGAGCCCCCATTCGGCCTTCATGTGCGGAAACAACGAGACGATGACCTGGCGGTCGATGTAGTCGAACAGCATCAACGCGAACGTCATCGCGAAGGCGAACCAGGCGTGACGCCGGCCCACGAGGTAGGCGTCCTCGTCGCGGGGCGGATCGTTGAGGTGCACGTGCATGAAAGTCTCCGGATCGGTTTGTTCGTCAACCCGGGATCATTTTGCGGGCGCCTGCCGGCGCACGCTTGACCCCGGGCGACTTCGGCTGTTCCATCGATGACAGCCTCGGGGCGACGACGTCAGAAGCGCGCGCCGGCGGCCAGCATCAGGTTGCTGCGATCGGCCATCAGGTTGTAGCTTCCGCCGCCGTACTGGGTGTACTGCGCATCGACGTACCAGCGGGTACCCCAGTCGGCGCGCAGGCCGGCGCGGATGGTCGTGCGGCCCTGCGAATAGGTAGCGTCGTACGAGTAGCCCCCCATGTCGAGCGCGAGCAGCAGCGACGGCGTGATCGCCGCCCCGAGCGTGCTGCTCGAATAGGTGGCGGCGATGCGTCCGCGCAGGCCCCAGGAGTCCTTGGTGATGAAGCCCTCGCCCGTGCAGGTCTTGCCGGGAACGCCCGAGAAGCCGGGCACGGCCTCGGAGCATGGGGTCAGCGTGCCGTTGAGCAGGTAGGGCGCCGTGCCGTAGGCCAGGCCACGACCGTAGCGCATCACCATGTGGTCGGGCAACGCCCCGATGCGGCTGTCGCCGACCTCGCCGGCGAACACCACTCGATCGGCACCCCACATGTTGGCGGCGACCTTGCTGCCGCCAACGATGGAGTTGACCACGCCGTAGCGGTCGTAGGCATCCCAGGTTCCGCCGGCCGGCACCGCGAGGATGTCGCTGTGCAGTTGCAGCAGCGACGTGGGCGAGCGCAGCAGGAAGGCCGTGAGCAAGTCGTTCGGATTCATGCCGAGCGGCTGGTTCGGCCGGTAGGCCACTTCGCCGTAGACCCGCGCGCTCGGATCCAGATGCGCATCGAAGCCGGCGCCGTACAGGTGGACATGTTCCGGAAAGACGGTCGCGTAGCGCAGGCCGGTCGGGCTGGTCAGGCGCGCGAGACCACCACCGAGTCCGGCCGGCAGCGTGGCGCCGTTGACGTCCTCCACCGTCATGCGGAAGTACGGTGCCGCGGAGCTGGTGTTCATCGCGTAGGCCGAGAACTCGGTGCCGATCGAGGTCGCCGTGTAGCGCGTGGCGAGGCCGAACTGGCCGGCGCGACGTGCATTGACATCGTCGAGGCGATGGACGTAATAGCCGTTCGACAGGAGGCTGTGCTCGGTCAGCGAGCCGACCGTGGCGATCGGCGTGCCGGGAATCGGCGAGGACAGCGCGCCGGCCACCAGGCAGCCATGCGGCACGAGCGAGGCCAGGTCGAAGAAGGTGCCGCAGCCGGGCAGCACGTTCTGGCGCGACTCGAACGGCACGAAGGCTTCGACGCCCCACTGCTTGTCCAGGCTCAGCTTCAGGTCGGCCATCGCCACCGGCAGTCTTGCTTCCTGCGGCAGGGAGCCCGGGCGCAGTTGCGAGGCCAGGTCCACGGGATTGATGCCCGACGAGATGCCGCCCGCGATGAATTGCGCGGAGCCCCAGTTCAGTACCTGGCGGCCCAGGCGCATGTCGACGCGCGACTGCGCCGTCGGCTCCAGGTTGCCGTACACGTAGGCATCGCGGAATTCGGCGCCATCGAAGCGCGCCTCGCGCGCGAAGCCTCGATCGCTCAGCGGTGCGTCGGGCGTATACCCGTTCGGGTAGTTGCCGTATGCCGCGTTCGCATGGCCCAGCGTGAAGTCGTGCCAGGCGTCCGCGCGGGCGAAGAGCCCGAGGTTCTTGCCGTGGACGTTGAAGTCGAGCAGGGCCTTGAGCACGGTCGAGACCGGCTTGCCCTCCTTGAAGTTCAGGTCGGGGCCGCCGGTCTGGCCGACGAGATTGCCGGGGGCTGTGCCGGGAACGACGGTCGACGGGATGCGCGACACGACGTTGGGATCGGGGTTCGCCGTGCGGATCATCGTGGCGAAGGTCACGGTGCCTGCGAGGCTCATGTCGATTCCGTCGGCGGGCTTGAAATCCACGGCCAGCGCAGGGATCGCAGCGGAGATCAGCGACAGGACGATGGCGGTCTGGACAGGTGTGCGTGTCATTTTCTGGGCGTCTTCCGAGATGTGGTTATCGAGAGTGACGACGCAGTGTTCGACGACCGACGATGCACCGCTTCACCGTGGACGACATCGACTTTCCAAGCGGTGCCAACCGGGGGTTAGCCCCTGCACGGCGACCGTGCGGTATTGCGCATTCAGTGCATCCAGTGCAACTGGGCGAGCACCAGGCCCGCGAGAAAGACGGTCTCGCCCACCATCAGGACGATGGGCTTGATCCCGACGCCGGCGACCTCCTTCAGGCGCGTCTTCATGCCGATGCCCGCGATCGCCGCGACGAGGAACCAGCGCGAGACGTCGTTGCCGAGGTCCTGCACCGACTTGCCGATCCAGCCCGTGCTGTTGATCGCCACGAGCACGGCGAAGGCCGCCGCGAACCAGGGCAGCAGCGGCGGGCGCGCGCCGCCGTCCGTGCCCTTGGCTCGCGTGATGCCCGCGGCCAGAACGATCACCGGCAGCAGCATCGCCACGCGCATCAACTTGACCATGGTGGCGACGTCGCCCGTCTCGTGCGACATGCTGTAGCCGGCACCCACCACCTGCGCAACGTCGTGGATCGTGCCGCCGAGGAACACGCCGGCGGCGCGCGGCGACAGCCCGATGCCGTGCGCCAGCATCGGATAGAAGATCATCGCGAGCGTCGACAAGGCGCTCACGAGGATCACCGTGAACAGCGTCGCGCGCTCCTTGCCCGGATGCGACGGCAGCGCCGCGGCCAGCGCCAGCGCCGCCGACGCGCCGCATATCGCAGTGGCGCCGCCGGTGAGCAGGCCGAACAGGGGCTGGAAGCCGAGCGCGCGCGCGGCCACCATGGAGAGCGCGATGGTGATCGCCACCGAGAAGACGACCAGCAGCACCGGCTCCCACCCGAGCGCCGCCACCTGGGCGGCGGTGATGCGCAGGCCCAGCAAGGCTACCCCGATGCGCAGCATCTGCCTCGCGCTGAATTCGATCCCCGGGGCGCACGGCCCGTCCTCGGCGAGGAAGTTCATCGCCATGCCCAGCAGCAACGCGAACAGCATCACCGGCGCGCCGTAGTGCTGCGACAGGAAGGTGGCCGCGGCGGAGACGACGCCGCAGGCGAGGACGCCGGGAAACAGGGTCTTCGTGCGCTGCGGCAGCGCCGTCAGTTCAAGCGCGGCCATGGCGGGCCTCCGTGTCGGGCAGGCGATGTTCCTTGAACGCGTCGCGCAGCTTGTTCTTGAGGACCTTGCCGGTCGCGCCCAACGGGATCGCATCGACGAAGACGACGTCGTCCGGCGTCCACCAGCGCGCGATCTTGCCGTCGAAGAAACGAAGGAGCTCCTCGCGCGTCAGGGTGGCGCCCGGCTTGCGCACCGCCACGATCAGCGGGCGCTCGTCCCACCTCGGATGCGGCACCGCGACGCAGGCCGCGATGGCCACCTGCGGGTGCGCCATCGCGATGTTCTCGAGGTCGATGGAGCCGATCCATTCGCCGCCGGACTTGATCACGTCCTTGCTGCGATCGGTGATCTGCATGAAGCCGTCGGCGTCGATGGTGGCGACGTCGCCGGTCGGGAACCAGCCGTCCGCCAGCGGATCGCCGCCCTCGCCGCCCAGGTACTGCGCGACGATCCACGGGCCGCGCACCATCAGCTCGCCGCTGGCCTGCCCGTCCCAGCGCAGCTCCGCGCCGTCGTCGCCGACGATCTTCATGTCGACGCCGAACACCGCGCGCCCCTGCTTGGCCTGGATCGCGTTGCGCCGCGACGCGGTCAACGCCCGCTGCGAACCCTTGAGCGCGCAGACCGTGCCCACCGGGCTGAGTTCGGTCATGCCCCACGCGTGGATCACCTGCACGTCATGGCGATCCTGGAAGGCACGCATCATCGCGGGCGGACACGCCGAGCCGCCGATGATGGTGCGCCGCATCGACGCGAAATTCAGGCCGTGGTTCTCCACGTGCGCCAACAGGCCCTGCCAGACCGTGGGCACGCCCGCCGAGACCGTGACGCCCTGGCGCTCAATCAGTTCATGCAGCGAGGCACCGTCGAGCGCCGGGCCCGGGAACACCAGCTTCGCGCCCACCATGCTGGCGGCGTAGGGCAGGCCCCAGGCGTTGACATGGAACATCGGCACGACCGGCAGCACGGTATCGCGCGAGGACAGGTTCAGCGAATCCGGCAGCGCGGACGCATAGGTGTGCAGCACGGTCGACCGGTGGCTGTACAGGACGCCCTTGGGGTTGCCCGTGGTGCCGCTCGTATAACACAGCGAGCTGGCCGTGTTCTCGTCGAACACCGGCCACTCGTAGGCGTCGTCCTCGGCCTCGACGAGCTCCTCGAAGCACAGCAGGCCGGGGAGTGCCGTCGACTGCGGCATGTGCTCGCGAGCCGTCATCGCCACGCAGGCCTTCAGCCCCGCCAGGCGCGGCGCGATCGCCTCGACCAGCGGCAGGAAGCCGATGTCGAAGAACAGGATCTCGTCGCGCGCGTGTTGGGCGATCCAGGCCATCTGGTCGGCGTGCAGGCGCGGGTTGAGGGTGTGCAGCACAGCCCCGGAGCCCGACACGGCGTAGTACAGCTCCATGTGGCGATAGCCGTTCCACGCCAGCGTCGCGACGCGTCCGCCATCCGACACGCCCAGCCGCGCCACGGCCTTGGCGAGGCGCCGCGCGCGAGCCGCCATGTCCCGGAAGGTGTAGCGATGGACATCGCCCTCGACCCGGCGCGAGACGATCTGTTGCTCGCCGTGGTGGCGTTCGGCATGCGTCAGCAGCGAGGAAATCAGCAGCGGCTGCTGCATCATCAATCCGTTCATGGCAGGTCCTTCAGGCGGGAGGCCGCGCGCGGCGAGGGAGCGGACCCGCCAGGCATCGGGGTGACAGTGCAAACGATTGTTCGGCGATCCACGTTCGCCCGATTGGCGCGCGGCGACTTGCACTTATCAATTCGCGTCAGCCGCGCCGCAATCTCGCGGAGTGCTCGCGACACGCGTCTCGATGCGCCCTCGCGCTCGCGCGGGGCCTGACGCGAAATGGCAAGTGCGAGTCGCGGCACGCCAATCGGACGGCGGCTGAACGCCGAACAATCGCCGCAACGCCAGCGTGCGACTGCTCCGGGAATCCACCATGAACTTCCTCAAGTCCCTCAACATCGGCCGCAGGTTGATGCTTGCCTTCGCGGCGGTACTCCTGCTGACCTGCATCGTCGGCGCCTTCTCGATCAGCCGGATGGCGCAGGTCAACGCCGCCACGGGCGAGCTGGCGGGCAAATGGCTGGTGGCCATGCGTGCGATGGGCGAGTACAGCGCCACGCTGTCCGCGATCCGGCGTTCCGAGATCAGGCACGTCATGGCCGCGAGCGCGCAAGACCGCGTGGCGGAGGAAAAGACCGTGCAGGCCATCCAGGGCAAGGCCGCGCAGACCTGGCAACGCTATCTCGGCACCGTCGTGACCGACGACGAGCGCCGGTCCGCCGAGGAGATCCAGAAGCGCCAGGCGGCGTACTACGCGGCGCTGGATCGGGTGCTCGCTGCATCGCGAGCCGGCAACGCGGACGAGGCGAAGGCGCTCTACGCGGCGGACAGCAGCACGGCATTCACCGCGATCGCGGGCGGCCTGATCAAGCAGGTCGATGCGGTTTCGCGCGGCGGCGATGCCGCCTATGCGCGGTCGCAAGCGGACTATGCGCAGACCCAGCGCGCGGTCCTCGGCCTCGTCGCCGCGGTCGTGGCCATCGGCGCGCTGCTCGCCTGGTCGATCACGCGCTCCATCACCGGGCCGATCCGGGTCGCCGTCAAGGTGGCCGAACGCGTGGCGGCAGGCGACCTGAGGTCGGAGATCCGGGTCGACGGCCGCGACGAGACCGCGCAACTGCTCGCCGCGCTCAGGAAGATGAACGCGGGACTGACGAACATCGTGAGCCAGGTTCGCGACAGCTCGGACTCGATCGGAACCGGCTCGTCCCAGATCGCCTCCGGCAATGCCGACCTGAGCCAGCGCACCGAGGAGCAGGCGAGCAACCTGCAGCAGACCGCGGCCTCCATGGAACAGATCACGTCCACCGTCAAGCACAACGCCGACACCGCGAGCGCCGCCACCCAGCTGGCCGGCGGCGCGTCGCTCGCGGCCACCCGGGGGAGCGAGGCGGTCGCCCGCGTCGTGTCCACGATGGACGAGATCAACGCCAGCTCGCGCAGGATCGCGGACATCGTCGGCGTGATCGACGGCATCGCCTTCCAGACCAACCTGCTCGCGCTCAACGCCGCCGTCGAGGCGGCGCGCGCCGGCGAGCAGGGCCGCGGCTTCGCCGTCGTCGCCTCGGAGGTGCGCAGCCTGGCGCAACGCAGTGCGCAGGCGGCCCGGGAGATCAAGTCGTTGATCGGCGAGAGCGTCGCGAAGGTCGGGGCCGGATCGATCCTGGTCGCCGATGCGCGCGGGTCCATGGCCGAGATCGTCGGACAGGTCCACCGCGTCACCGACCTGATCGGCGAGATCGGCGTCGCCAGTGCCCAGCAGAGCACCGGCATCGCCCAGGTCGGCGACGCCATCAGCCAGCTCGACCAGGTCACCCAGCAGAACGCGGCGCTGGTCGAGGAAAGCGCGGCCGCGGCGGAGAGCCTGCGGTGCCAAGCCGAGCAGTTGTCCCGGGTCGTCGCCGCTTTCCAGCTCGCCTAGCAACCGCGGCCACGCGAGGCCCTGCCCGCGCGTGCCGCGCCGTCCCGACTCGTTCCGGAGAATCCGCATGCGAATCAATCTGCCCGTGTCGCAGAACGAATGCTGATGGTGTTCGTCAGCATGCTGCCCCACCTCCTCGGCCTCGCCCATGCGGGCAACGCGGGCGTGCAACTGGGCTGGACGCTGGGCGGCGCCGGAATCGTCCTCGCGTGGTTCGAGCGACGGATCCAGATCACGCTGCGCGCCGTGATCGGCGACGTGCGCCGGGAGGTCGACGGCTTCGGCGCCGCGGCCACCGACATCGCCCGCGGCAGCCAGGACCTGTCGGACCGCACCGAGACGCAGGCCAGCAACCTGGAGGAGACCTCCGCGACGATGGATCAGCTCGCCAGCGCGCTGCAGGGCACCTCCGACTCCGTGCACGAGGTCGTCCGCTGCAGCGCGCAGAGCACCGAGGTGGAACTCGGCGGCAGCCAGGCGATCGAGCTGGTCTCGAGGACGATGACCGACATCTCCGGCAACTCGCGACGCATGCGCGACTTCGTCGGCGTCATCGAGGGCATCGCGTTCCAGACCAACATCCTGGCGCTCAACGCCGCCGTGGAGGCGGCTCGGGCCGGCGACCATGGCCGCGGCTTCGCGGTCGTCGCCGGCGAGGTTCGTGCCCTGTCGCAGCGATGCGTGGCGGCGGCCAAGGAGATCGGCGAACTCATCACCGCATCGGCCGACCAGGTGGCGGACGGGTCGTCCCAGATGCAGGACGCCGCCACCAAGATTCGCGACGCCGCGGCGTCCGTGCATCGGGTACGAACCCTCGTGGATGCGGTGCTGGAGTCGACCCGCGAGCAGTTGGTGGGCATCGCGCAGGTCAACGATTCGGTCGGGCAGCTCGATGCCATGACGCAGCGCAACGCGGCGCTCGCGGAGGAATCCGCGGCATCCGCGGAGTCGCTCACGCAGCGCACCGCCATCCTGCGGCAGGCGGTCGACGTGTTCATGCTGCGGTGATGGAGGCATGCACGCGACGCCGCGCATACCAGGTGTTCGAGATGGCACGTGCGGTCCGTGCCGCACGATGGATGAGCAACAGGAGATGGAAATGACGGTACGCGATGTGGTGGTGTTGGGCGCGGCGCGATCCGCGATCGGAACGTTCGGCGGAGCGCTGGCGGACATGGAACCAGCCGAACTGGCCGGCACCGTGATGAGGGAGACCGTCCGGCGCTCGGGTGTCGATCCGGACGCCGTCCACTACGTGACGGTGGGCAACACGCTGCCCACGGATAGCCGCTTCGCCTACGTGGCGCGCGTGGCCGCCATGCAGGCGGGCCTGCCGATGGAGTCGGTGGCGATGTCGGTGAACCGCCTGTGCTCGTCGGGGCTGCGGGCATCGTGACCACGGCCCAGAACATCCTGCTCGGCGACTGCGACTACGGCGTGGGCGGCGGCGTCGAGGTGATGAGCCGCGCGGCCTACCTCTCGCCGACCATGCGCCACGGCGCCCGCATGGGCGACGCGACCCTGATCGACTCGATCGTCGCCACCCTGACCGATCCGTTCGGCGTCGGCCACATGGGCGTCACCGCCGAGAACCTCGCGACGAAGTGGTCGATCTCGCGCGAGGAACAGGACGCCCTCGCCGTCGAATCGCACCGGCGCGCCGCGGCCGCGATCGCCGAGGGCCGCTTCGCGTCGCAGATCGTCAAGATCACACGCAGCACGCGCAAGGGCGACGTCGTCTTCGACACCGACGAGCACGTGAAGGCCGGCACCACGCTGGAGTCGCTGGCCAGGCTCAAGCCGGCGTTCAGGAAGGACGGCTCGGTGACCGCCGGCAACGCGTCGGGCATCAACGACGGCGCCGCCTTCTTCGTGCTCGCCGACGCGGCGGCGGCGGCCAGGGACGGCCACAAGCCCATGGCGCGCCTCGTGTCCTACGCCCTCGCCGGCGTGCCCAACGACATCATGGGAGAAGGTCCGATTCCCGCGACCCGGCTCGCGCTGAGGAAGGCGGGTCTAACGCTCGACCAGATCGACCTCGTGGAGAGCAACGAGGCCTTCGCGGCCCAGGCGATCGCCGTGGCCCGAGCGCTGGACCTCGACATGACGCGCACCAACCCGAACGGTGGCGCGATCGCGCTGGGCCACCCGATCGGCTGCTCCGGGGCGTTCATCGCGACCAAGGCTGTCCACGAACTGCACCGCAGCGGCGGCCGATATGCGCTCGTGACGATGTGCGTCGGCGGCGGGCAAGGCATCGCCGCGATCTTCGAGCGGCTCTGAGAATGGCCGCATCGATCGACGCCCGGACTCCGTTCGAGACCTCTGCGACCCTCCTGGCAGATCCCCGCACCCACGCCGGGGTGTCGCATGGCTGAGGCCCTGTTCGAGCCCGATCGCCAGAGCGGGCGCATCCGTCGTCGCCATTGGCTGGCGGCCGCCGTCGGCACGGCACTCGCGGGTGCGCTGGCTCGGGCGCAGGCGACCGGCAGCGTGCGCATCGGGCAGAGCCTGCCCCTCACCGGCCCCCTGCGGCCCGTTGTCGAACCCATCGTGCAGGGACAGCAGGCCCTTCTGCACGAGGTGGGGGCGCGCGGCGGCGTGGCGGGGCAGCGCATCGAGCTGATCACGCTCGACGACGCGGCCGACCCCGCGCGCACCGTCGACAACGCGCGCCGGCTCATCGAAGACGAACACGTCGCGAGCCTGTTCGGCTTCGCGTTCGTCCCCGGGCTGTTGCGGACGCTGCCGCTGCTCGCGCAGCACCAGATGCCGCTCATCGGCGTCTACAACGGCGCCGACATCGTGCGCAGGGACCACCAGCCCTACCTGTTCACCACCACCGCCAGCATCCGCGACGAGGTCGAGCAGATGGTGCGCACGTTGGCCGCGCTCCACCTGACCCGGCTCGCCGTGGCCTATCAAGACAACGAGTTCGGGCGCTTCATGCTGCCGCAGGTAGCCGACATCGCCATGGCGCACGGGGCGACCATCTCATGCGCGACCCCGGTCTCGCCCGATGGGTCGAACGCCCCGGCTTGCGCACAGGCCGTCGGCGCCAGCCAGCCCAATGCCGTGCTGCTGCTGGCGGCCGGCAACGCCGTGCTGGCGTTCATGCGCGAGGTGCGGCGCGCCACCAAAGTACCGGTGTATGCACTCTCGCTGGCGGGAACGACGGCCCTCGTCGACCAGCTCGGCGAGGCGGCGCGCGGGCTCGCCGTGACGCAGGTGGTGCCCTACCCCACCAGCGAATCATCGCCGCTGACCCAAGCCTTCGGGCAAGCCATGCGCCGCGCGGGCCTGGCACCGACCTACGACCGCCTGTGGGGCTACCTGAATGCCAGCATCCTGGTGGAGGTGCTGCGCCAGGCCGGCCCGGCCCCGTCGCCGGCGACGATCCTGGGGGCCATCGAACACATGGCCCATGCCGACATCGGCGGCTATCGCCTCTCGTTCGACGCGGCTCACCACAATGGCTCGCACTTCGTCGACATCACGATGCTAGGCGCCGACGGACACTACATCCGCTAGTGTCGTGAGTTGGAAGTTCGTTGAATAGGTCTTGAGCGAAGAAGTGACGCTGCCGAATCGCGTCCAGAATGGCCGCAGACTAGGCGCGGCGCGGAGCGGGGCTCGATGCCCCGCGAGCACCGCAACGACGGCTGCGGTCATTCTGGGCGGGATTCTTCAACGAACTTCCAACTCACGACACTAGGGCCTGTTCACACTCCATGCGTGCCCGCGCCGGCTGCCTGCGGAGCTCCGCCGTGACATCGCAAAAGATCGCCATGCGCGCGACGATCGGACCCCGTGCGAGCGTCCCCCGTCAACGAACCGACGGGAGGCCACCGGCGGCGACAGGCGCGCAAAGGCTCAATTCAAGCCGGTTCTTTCCGATAACTCCTGGACCGCCGCAAGGTGCGAGAGGCACGCCTTGAACATTTCCACCTTTGTGGCCGCCGCAGCGCACGACATGAAGAACTCCGTGAGCGTCATCGCGGCGTATCTGGAGGACGTTCTTGCTCAGCTGGCGCAGGCCGACCTCGCGCAGCCATCGCAGGCCGCCGCGTCGACGTACCAGGCCCTGTACGAGACGCAGCGCGTCAACGGCAACCTGGTTCAGCTGATGGCGATCTTCAAGCTGCAGGAGGGGATGTACCCGTTCCAGCCGACGGAGGTCCTGCTGGACGAATTCGCCGACGAGGTGCTGGATCGCGTGCGGCAGCTGGCCAGGCTGAAGGGCCTCAAACTTCTCTGTGCAGCGGAAGACGGCATGCCAGCGTGGTTCTTCGACCGCGACCTGGTCAACAGCGTCGTCGTGCAGTCGTTGTTCAACTCGGTGCGCTACGCAAGCACCAAGGTCCAGCTGTCGCTGCGCATTCGCGATGGATGCCTGGAGATCGAGGTGGCCGATGACGGTCCGGGCTTCCCCGACTTCATGCTGGAACAGGGCTTTCCATCGAGGCAGGGCATCGACGTGCGCACCGGCAGCACCGGCCTGGGCCTGTTCTTCTCGCGCATGGCGGCCGGACTGCACCAGCGCGGCGAGGCTAGCGGAAGCACCCGCCTGAGCAATGGCGCAACGCTGGCCGGCGGCTCCTTCGTGATCGTGCTGCCCTGACCGACGCCATGTCGAACACCGATCCCCTGCGCGACCGCAAGTTCCTGCTCGTGGAAGACTTCGAGGCCATGCGCAGCGTGCTCAAGGGCCTGCTCTTGCGCTGCGGCGCCCAGCGGGTGGACGTCGCGACCGACGGCCGCGAGGCCGTCAGCCTGCTGCGCAACGCGTCCTACGACATCGTGATGTGCGACTACAACCTCGGCCCGGGCAAGAACGGGCAGCAGCTCCTCGAGGAATCGCGCATGAACGGCTGGATCGGGCCGGCTGC
>Ga0210384_10001952_pt1 | contig 26351 bp, 20 predicted proteins | sample IncBWH2MmetaG_FD_160574 | JGI IMG/M metagenome (GOLD analysis project Ga0210384, IMG submission 160574) | Forest soil microbial communities from Barre Woods Harvard Forest LTER site, Petersham, Massachusetts, United States - Inc-BW-H-2-M | ecosystem: Environmental > Terrestrial > Soil >...
GAAGACGTGCGTTTCGAAAGACTTAAGGCTTTAAGTGCCGGACGGATCCTTGAAAGCTAAGAGCCGACAGTTGAAAGCCAGAAGCTAAGAGCTAAGAGCTAAGAGCCGTCTCACTCTTTACGCTCCGATTCATCAGATCGCGGATCGCTTCTGCGGGAGATTTATCGCGATGCAGTATGTCATCCATTTGTTCGGTAATCGGCATCTCAACGCCACGCGCGCGAGCCAGACCGACCGCGGCCTGGGTGGTGAACACTCCTTCTGCGACTGCGCCGTGCATGCCGGCAATGATGTCGGGCAGTTTGCGGCCGCGGCCCAGTTCGACTCCCACGCTGCGGTTGCGCGAGAGACCACCAGTGCAAGTGAGCACCAGATCTCCGAGGCCGGCGAGGCCCGACATGGTTTCCTGGCGCCCGCCGCAGGCCACGGACAGCCGCGTAATCTCGGCCAGGCCGCGGGTGATGAGAGCGGCGATGGAGTTGTGTCCGAGTCCCAGCCCGTCGCAAACGCCGGCTGCGATGGCGATGATATTCTTCAGCGCGCCTCCCAGTTCAACTCCCACAACATCGTCGTTGGTGTAGACGCGAAACCGGGGACCGCTGAATTCGCGCTGCACGATTTCCGCTAGTTCAGGGTCCTGCGAGGCCACGGCGATAGCCGTGGGGTCACCGCGCGCGACCTCCTTCGCGAACGACGGTCCGCTAAGCGCTCCGATACGGGGTGCAAAGCCACTGCCAGATCCGATAACCTGAGCGGCCACTTCCGTCATTCGCAACAGCGTGGTCTCTTCCAGCCCTTTGGTTGCGCTGACGAACAGCATTGTTGGCGTAACGTGGGGCAACATTTGTTCGAACAAGGGACGACAATGTTGCGAAGGCATGACGCTAACGACAATCTCAGCGCCGTCCAAAGCTTCCTGCAGATTTCCGGTGGGCGCGACCGTTGCGGGTATGGACTGACCAGGAAGGAACAGTTCGTTCACGCGACGGGCCAAGATGGAGTCTCGAACTTCTTTCTCATGGGCCCACAGTCGGACCTGATGATGGCCGCCGCGTCCCATGACGACGGCCAGACCCGTACCCCATGCGCCCGCGCCGATGACCGCAATCCGGCTCATCCGCGACTCCATTGAAAGCGAGGTTCAGTTCCAGCCAGAAGCCGGCGGATATTCTGGTGATGCCGCGCGATGATCAGCAGAGATGCGATTGCCATGCAACCCAGGACCTGCGGTGCGTCGGCATAATCATGCAGCAACCACGCCAGCACAGGAAAGAGTGCCACTGCGACGATTGAGCCCAGGGAGACGCGATGAAACGCCGCGACCACGGCAACAAAGATCCCCGCTGTCACCAGCAGGGAAGCAGGCGCAAGCAGGGCGAAAGATCCCAGCGCGGTGGCCACGCCTTTTCCCCCGCGAAATTTCAGCCAAACGGGAAACATGTGTCCCACGATCGCGAAGAGCACAGCCACTCCGGCGAGCACACTCCGGCCGGGAAAGAAGGCGCGAGTCAGTGCCACTGCTGCCAGTCCTTTGAGCGCATCGAGAACCAGAGTGAGGACACCCAGAGCCGGCGACGAGCGGGCCACGTTGGTGGCGCCGATGTTGCCGCTGCCGGTGAGCCGAACATCCTGTCCCCGAAAGACGCGCACCAGGATAAAGCCAAAGGGGATCGAGCCCAGCAGATAGCTGACAGCGGCGATGATGAAAACACTCATCGATTTTGTAGCGGCCGGCGTCCCGCCGGCTGTCGGGTGGGCGTCCCGCCCACCCATGGTGCAAACAATCCGGTGTCAGCGCTTTGCTGCAACCCGCAGTTCGACGGCTTCCCGCGGCGGGCGAGGACGCCCGCCGGATAGCCGGCGGGACGCCGGCGCTACCCCAAACCAACTCGTGCAATCTTCGTGTACCGCGCGCCGCCCCGCATGGGTTGGCTCTGGTAGAGGAAGAACTCACGGGCGGTCATCGTACCAAACTCAAGCGCCAGCATCGCAGCCAATTTCTCGTGCAGGCGCTGAAACACTGGGTTTGCGCCGTCTCCCTCACGCCACCGTGGCGCACCGGAGCCACCTCGACGAGCCAGAGTGAGATGCGGACTGAACTCGTGCTCTTCTCGGGGAACGCCAAGCGCAGCCGTCGCCTCATCCACTGACTTCGCGAGAGCCGACAGGCCCGGGCCAGCTGCGATGCCAATCCAGAAAACACGAGGGGCTTTCGAAGTAGGAAAAAATCCATAACCGCGAAATGAAATCTCGATGGCGCCGGCCCGGATCGCCCCCAGAGCCTGCTTGATTTCTTCCACAGCGTCGGAAGGTTTCTCCCCTACGAACTTCAGAGTCACATGCATCGACTCCGGCCGCACCCAGCGCGCATCAGGCGCGAATCCGCGCACGCCGTCGAGAAACAGTTCCAATCGAGTGCGAATGGCGTCGTCGATATCGAGAGCGATGAAGATCCGCATGAAGAAGTCGGTGGTCGTTCGTCGATAGTCGTTGGTCCAATCGATGACGCAAAGACTAACGACCAACGACCAATGACCAACGACTGCTCTACATCAATTTTCTTCTAATCATGTCCAGTGCCAGCTGACTGGCGAAAAAGCGGATGCGCTTGCGATCGCCGGGGAAATTTCTTTCCTCTACTTCGCTCCCTTTTTCACTCGCCAAGGCGATGAAAACGAGACCCACTGGCTTTTCCGGCGATCCGCCCGCCGGTCCTGCCACTCCGGTGATGCCAATTCCCAGCGTCGAGCCGCAGCGTTTGCGAATGCCCTCTGCCAGCGCGATCGCAACTTCGTTGCTGACCGCGCCGTGTTTTCCGATTAGCTCTGCGGGGACATCGGCGAAAGCGGTCTTCAACTGGTTGGAGTACACAACCGCCCCCCCCAGAAAGTAACGCGAACTGCCGCTGATCGAAGTGATCCGCTCCGCCAGCAATCCGCCGGTGCAGGACTCGGCCACCGCCAGCGTGGCGTCGCGCATCTGCAGATAGTAGCCAACGATTTGCTCCAGGGAATCGCCATTGTCGGAGAAAACGTTGTCGTCGAGCTCTTCTTCGATTTCCTCAGCCAGTTGGTCCACGCGTTGCTGGGCGGCCTCCAGCGACGCTGCACGGGTTTTCAGATGCAGCTGGATTTCCCCAGCTCCTGCCAGGATCGTAGTTTGCACGTCGGTATAGCGCTTGTAGATGGGCGCAACCCGCGCATCGCACTGCGATTCCGGCATCAGGGCAATCTTCAGAACTCGGGTGGCCATGAATTGCGGGGGCAGCTTGGCCCGTAGCCGTTCCATGCACTGCTCGTCGAACAGGGCCTTCAGTTCGTGAGGAGGGCCGGGCAGAAGCATGATGATCTTTTCTTCGCCTTCATACTTGCCGCTGATCCACTGGCCGGGCGCGCTCCCATTCGCGTTGGGCAGCACCACAGCCCCGGCAATCACGTCCGCCTGCTTGAGATTGTTGGGCGACATGTTCTTCCAACCGCGCGCCGCGAAGCGGCCTTCCAAAGCGGCCACAATTTCAGGATCGCGGCGCATTCCGAGCCCCAACGCATCCGCCACAGCTTCACGAGTGAGATCGTCTTCGGTAGGTCCCAGGCCGCCCATGAAGATCACGATTTCGGCGCGAGAAAGCGCCAGGCTCGCCGCGCCGGTGAGGTGCTCGCGGTTGTCGCCCACGATGGTCTTGAAAATCACATCGACGCCGAGCAAGTTGAGCTTTTCCGTGAGGTAGAGGGAGTTCGTATCCTGGCGGAAGGGAGTCAGCAACTCCGAGCCTATGGCTACAATCTCAGCATTCACGGCTAAGAGTGTAAATGAAACCAGTCGTCGGTCGGCAGCGAAGACCGACAAGCTGACGACTGAAGACCGAAGACTGACGACTGCAAATCCTATCCAGCCAATTCCGGCACCAGCGGCGATCCCTGTACTCCCCACGAGAGATGATGTACCGCACCGGTCGTAGCCAGAACAGCGGACCTTCCCGGAGCGAAAGCCAGACCAACCAGTCCCGGGCCCGCGACTTCGATGGAAGCTTTGGCGTCGGGCGTTATTTTGACGATGCCACGCTTCCCGGAGAGTGACGCCGCCACGTAAAGATTGCCGTCGATATCAAATGCCAGGCCTTGCGGCCGTCCCAGTCCTCGGTAAAAAGTTGACACGCTGCCGTGCGAATCAATCTTGTGTACGGAATCGAAACTCGAGGTCGTGGGTCCGGTGACAAAGAGGTCTCCACCAGGACCGAAGGCCAGGTGGTAGGCGGAAACGCTGGGTTCGAGCGTGGCGAAAACAAAAATCTGACGGTCTTTGCCGATCTTGAAAATCGTCCCGCTGCGATCGCCGACATAAAGATTTTCGTTGGGATCAAAGGCGATGCCGGTGGCCACTCCCATACCCTCGGCATAGGTGGACATGGTGCCGTTCGGCGCTACCCGATATACCGTCCCGTCGAAGCGCGAGGAGACGTACAGCTGGCCGACGCGATCAAAAGCGATGGCCGTGGCATTGGTCATCTCCGCCAGGAACGGCTTAACGTTGTAATTGGTGTCGATCTTGAAAATGGCGACCGGAACTCTCTGGCCGCGAGATCCGGAGAAGGTGACGTAGATGTTGCCGTCGGCATCGAGTGCGGGATTGGTTACGGGATGCAGATTCTCCGCAATCGGGGCTGCGACTTTGATCTGATGCGGATTGCTGGCGGTGCCGTTCGTGGATACCACCACAGGTCCCGAAGACGCACCCGGTGGCACGCGCGCCACCAGAAACTCGTCAGAGCTGATGACCACCGCGCCTTCGACATCTCCAAAACGAACTTGAGGCCGACGCAATTCGTGAGGTCGAAGACTCTTGCCCACTATGCGCACTTCGCCGCCAGGCAAAGCGGCGCTGGGATGCACCCCCTCAATGTGCGGATGGCCATTGACGTTTTTCTTGCCCAGCAATCGGTCGGAAATTCCCATGGACTTCAGCTTCCTGAGGTTGCGTCCTTCTACCGCGGCAGCGGGCCGAAATGAAGCACGACCTGCATCACAGCCAGACCGTAAAGCCCCGCGCCCACGTCATCGATCACGATGCCCACTCCCTCGGGGAGGCGTTCGAGTTGGCGTACCGGCGGCGGCTTGACGATATCGAAGGCTCTAAAAAGTATAAAGCCCAGCAGCAGAGATTGCCATGCGATCGGCGCCGCAATCAGAGTGATCAGCTGGCCGGCGACTTCGTCGATCACCACAAACTGTGGATCTTTGCGATTGCTGGCCCTCGCTACTTGTGTGGCCGCTGGAATTCCAATCAGAACCGCCGCGAGAGCCAATAGGGCGGGCGTCCAGGGCTGCCAGCCGGGCGCGATCCAGCGTCCCAGGAGCCACCATAGAAGTACCGTCGCTGCCGAACCCCAGGTACCGGGCCCTGGGCGCAAATGACCAACTCCAAAAAAGGTGGCGACCACCGTGGCCCAGAGAGGGGAGCGCGGGCGGGACGCCCCCGCGACAGCCGGCGCGACGCCGGCGCTACGGTCGGGAGCGGAAGCGTTCTTCGGCGTCAAGGGTGAGGCACCGGGTTTTCGTAGCGCCGGCGTCTCGCCGGCTGTCGGGTGGGCGTCTCGCCCAACCTCAGGAGTTTTCATCAGACTCTCGGGAGAAATCCTCGACACTATCGCCGTCCTGCGCCGGAGACGCGATCACATACGCGCCACTGGCCCATTTGCCCAAGTCGATCAGGCGGCAGCGGTCGCTGCAGAAAGGGAACTCCGCCTCCTTGCTGGTCACGGGCTTCTTGCAGATAGGGCACTTCAGCTTAAGATTACGCTTGCGAGACATTTGGCTTCCTACACGATCCGGGCGACCAGATCGTAATCGTGGGTCTCGGTGATCTGGCAGCGGTAGAACTCGCCCGTCTTCGGCTCCAGCCCTTCGGGAACGTCGTTGACGAACACCTTGCCGTCGATTTCCGGCGCGTGCATGGGGGTACGGCCTTCGAGCAGCAGATCGGTTTCCTCGGAGATACCTTCCAGGACGAGATCAAATTCCTTGCCCACCAGGGCCTTCTTTTTTCGTTTGCTGATCTTGCGCTGGATTCCCATCAGGTGTTTGCGCCGGCGTTCAATTTCGCGCTCGGGCAACTTCTTATCCTCGGAGAATGCGCCTGCGCCTTCTTGGTCGGAGTATCCGAACGCGCCCATCCAGTCGAATTCCGAATCGCGCACAAACTGGCAGAGCTCTTCAAACTCTTTTTCAGTTTCGCCCGGAAAACCGACGATGAACGATGTGCGCAGCGTGACCCCGGGAATCGTACGCCGCATTTTTTCAATCGAGCGCAAAAAGATGTCGGCTCCTGCGCCCCGCTTCATGCGTTTAAGAACGCTCGGCGACGCATGCTGCAAGGGTACGTCGATGTAAGAGCAAATCTTGTCATGGGACGCGATGGTGTCAAGCAGCCGGCCGGTGATCTTGTTGGGATAGGCGTAAAGAAAACGGACCCAGCGCAGGTCTTCAATCCCCGCCAATTTTTCCAGCAGGAGCGCCAGACCCTCTTTCAGGCCGAAGTCTTCGCCGTAGCACGTCGTGTCCTGGCCAATGAGGGTGATTTCGCGCACGCCCGACTGGGCCAGGCGCTCAGCCTCGGCAATTACCGACTCAAACCGTCGCGAGCGGAACTGACCGCGCAGTTGAGGAATAATGCAGAATGTACAGGGATGATCGCAGCCCTCCGCAATCTTGATGTAAGCAGTGTGGCCGGGCGTGGCCAGCACGCGAGGCGTAGCTTCGTCGTACAGATAGTTGGGTAAGTCGGCGATGGCGCCGTTCCATGTCTCGCGGGAAAAGCGGCCTTGGGCAGCACGGGCGTCGCCTTCAGCCCGCGATTGCAGAATCCTGAACGGAGATTCGACTACGGGTGCCGGTGCCACTCCGGCGGCTGCCAGTATGGCTTCCAGCTCTCCCGTTCCGACCACGGCGTCCACTTCCGGGATGTTCTGACGAATATCGTTCCGGAAACGTTCCACCAGGCAGCCTGCGACCACCAGTTTCCGGGCGCGTCCCGCGGTCTTGTGCTTTGCCATCTCCAGGATGGTGTTGACCGATTCCTGCTGGGCGCTGGCGATGAACGAGCAGGTGTTGACCACGATTACATCGGCATCTTCAGCGCCCGAAACCAGCTGCGCCCCGGCCTGCTGCAGCAGGCCCATCATCACTTCGCTGTCCACGAGATTCTTGGGACAACCCAAGCTTACGAAACCGACGCGAGTAGGACCAGCGGGCACGGGGTTCGTGGCTTGAGTCGCGTCCTGGAGCGGTTCGGATAGGGTTTTCGTGGGCATGCAATCTATTGATTTTAACACTGTTGCCAGATTGGTACTGCGGTGTCAGGGCGGACCAAGCGAGTATCGGTTTACCGAAACCGGCACGAGTTGCGCGTGCTAACCTTGGAACAGGCTTGGTCAGGGAGACTTCGCGGGAGGTGAGATGAAGCGGACAATTTTTTTCCCTGCGATTCTAGGCTCACTGGTGAGTCTGATTTCGAACACGAGCGCCCAGGAGAAGAATGAGCTGACGGACTGATAGGCCGTACTTTTGTCAGCGACCCGGGCGTCACGGGTACCAGCACACCGGGCGCGCTTCTCACCTCGGGACACGGCCTGACCCTCGAAGCCAACTACGGGCGGCGGTTGATGAACTTCGGCCTCGTGGGGCTGACCGCCGAGGTGCCTTTCGTGGTCAACGTCAAGCAGGATGTACACTACGATCTGAACCTCGTCCCGAAAGACTACAAGTCATTTTTCGTTACGCCCTCATGGCGCGCAAACCTTTTCCCCGACAATGGACTTTCGCCCTGGGTAAGTGTGGGAGGAGGCTTCGGCTATTTCAAAGAGAGTTCCTCGCTGGAGTTTTTCGGGCCCAACCCCGGCAAGACCGGGACCACAAGCGGAGTTTTCCAGGTCGGCGCAGGTCTCGACATAAAGTTGCTCAGCGGCCTCAGCCTGCGCGGGCAAGTGCGCGACTTTTTTTCGGCATTCCCCAGCTGAACGTGGACACAGGAAAGAGCCGCCAGCATAACTTTTTCGTGGGCGGCGGAGTGGTCTGGCACTTCTGAGATTTGTGTGGGGCGGACACTCTTGTCCGCCGCCTTTGAAGTTGGTCTTGTTTTGCGGTTCTGATTAGGCACAGTGTATGGGAAGTCTGGGCGCGTAACCCCAGAATGAACAGCGGTGGACAAGAGTGTCCGCCCCACACAAAACCGCAAAGGACGCCGCTGAACTTCAGCGCCGACTGCTCGCTGCAATCTCCTCATATAACTCGGGCAGGCGCCGCACATCTTCGACGGAATCATCGAAGCGCGCGCTTTCGTAGTGCCGGGTAAATTCCGCCACCCTCTCGCGGACGCCGGCATCATCAATCCCGGAGACGAACTCGTCGGGAGTCTGAGTCGGCGATTTGCGCCAACCCCGCCGGGCTACACGTATCGTCATCCGCTCGTACCAGATCGTGGCCGCCTGCCGCGGAGACCTTTCTGGCCGGGAGGCCAGCCGCAATTTGCCCAGAGACTGCAGAAGCCCCCGCGCGTTGACCACAAATAGAAGCATGGCGGCAATCAGTCCTGCTCCGAGACTCCAACGAAGCGGCGCCCCTGCGATGGCGCTTCCGGCGTGGCGGGCAGCCGCCAGCAGCCGCTTATAGTGGCGACGCCACCAACTCCGCAAGGCCGCGAGCAGTTGACGGCTGTGACTGCCCGCGCTCGCCGCCAGCGACTGCTGGTGACCGACGTCGTAGTTCACGATCCACTCCCGCCAGAACGACGCCATGGCGTCAGCGTACAACGACACCCGGCTCCAGCCCGTGCGCGCCGGAATGGACGCTCCCGGCGTGGGATCAAACGTGACCCAGCCATAGTTCGGGAAATAAGCTTCTACCCAGGAGTGGGCATTGCTCGCCCGCACAACATATTGCGACGTCAGGTCGTTGAACTCGCCGGTACGAAATCCGTTCACCACGCGCGACGGAATTCCCAGGGTGCGCAGCATCACCGCCATTGAAGAGGCGAAGTATTCGCAGTGTCCCTGTTTGCGCTCGAAGAGGAAATTAGCCAGGGGATCGTGTGGCACTGTGCGTGAAAGTTGCAGGGTGTAGCCGAAGTGGGTGCGAAGGTAGGTTTCCAGGGCGCGGGCCTTGTCGTAGTTGGTGTCCGCCGAAGCGGTGATCTGTTCCGCGAGCTGTGGAATACGACGATCGAGCGTCGGCAGTTGGAGATAGCTGGAGACTACGTCCGACGGGTAGGTCCTGCCTGCCGTGCGGAGATCGCCGGTCGCAGGCTGTTCGATGTCGGAGGAAACCCGGTAACGGTTGACGGGATGCTCCGGATCGAGGTCGAAGACCGCCCCTCCGTCGTCTATCGCTACGTGTCCGTAATTGCCCTCGAGACTCTCCGGAGTGCCGGCGAGGAAGAAAATGTTCATGCCCACTGGCTCCATCAACACGCGATAGAAAATCGGTCGGGGAGTAGTCTTCTGGACACCGGCAGGCAGTGGCAAAGCGAAACGCCCGTCCATTTCCCGGAACAGCGGGTGCTGCGCCCGGTTGTTTGACCAAACGCGACCGTCGAACTTGCCCAGCGCGACCCCGCGCCACTTCAGATCGAAGCTGCCCTGCTCATCGCCGTCAATCTGAATATGCATGACCACTGAACCGGACTGCTGTATCTCACCAATGCGTCCCAGTTCAACCGTGTCGCCGAATCCGGTGCTGATCTCTCCCCCGGGAGCGTACGCCCCCAGATAACCGGCGGAGGCGCGGGGCAGGAGGAAGAAAATCGCGGCCGCGCCCAGCAGAATACAAAGCACCAGCACAGGTGAGGCCACAGCCAGCGAAGTCGCCATGGTCCGGTAAGTCAGCGCCGTGCCTAAATCTCGCGAATGGAGTTGGGCCTTGGCGGAGATGTGGCGCATCTCCATCAGGATGAAACAGACCACGGCCATCAGCAGGAAGATCGCGAAGGCCAGCAGGAAAGCGCTGTCCACAGTAAGCATTGCGGACGCCAGCACCATGAGAAACGCGATGACTGAGAGAAAGTAGAAATCGCGATCACGCTGCGCCGAAAATAACCGCACCACCATCACGAACAAAACCAGGTGGACGGAGGCGTTGAGAAATCCGCCCGAGATAAGAAAGTAATCGGCCAGGTAAAACGCCACATAGCCGAGGGTAAGAAAGGCAGTCCAGCGCTCGGGAATCAGCCAGGCGCGGCCTTGAAACAACAGGTATCCCCGGAACAGAAGCGCCACACTGACGAGCAGCACAGCGCCGATGCCGAGTCCACCAGTGGAGGCCAGAGTGCCAAAGCCCGTAAACACCAACAGATACAGGGCTACTTCAAAGTAGCGTTGGAGAGCGTCGGGCAGCGGAGCCGTCGCGGAATACAGTTTGCCGGCGGTAGCCATGTGCTGCTCTATTGTTCGCTACACGAGCCTGGAAGGAAAGAGTACTGAGGTCAGGTAGCAGTCGTCAGTCGTCGGTCATCAGTCGTCAGCCCTCAGATTCGATCTAGTGAACGATTAGCTGAAGACTGACGACTGCTACCCGATGTTAGAATCGAAGGCGTCGGGCATCGGTCCCGCGCGACGCACTCTCGCCAACCCCGCCAGGTCCGGAAGGAAGCAACGGTAACGGGCTCTTGCGTGTGCAGTGGGTGTCCGGTGCCTGGCTTTATTACGCCTGGTCTCTCACCGGATTTTTTACTACCCCACAAAATTCAGTACTGGCGTCGTAAAGTTTGCCAGGTTCGGGAAGATAGCCGGCAAGTCCGCCGTCGGGACGCCGAACCAATTCGCCAGAGTCGCAGCGTACTGGTCGAGTGAAGTCGTCGGAATCCAGCGTCCCTGGCCGGTTGCATCGTCCGGACCCCCAACTGCCAGAGTGGGGAAGGTGCCGTAGAAATCGCCTCCGTTGACCGCTCCTCCCAGGATCAGATGATGGCCACCCCAGGCATGGTCGGTTCCGGAGGTGCTGTCCGGGGCGTAAGTCCGGCTGAAGTCCGACAAGGTGAAGGCTGTAACCTGCGAGGCCGCGCCGATTTCGACCGTCGCCTGATAAAAGGCGTTCATGGCCTGGCTCAGTTGGGTGTAAAGGCTGTTGTGCGCGTTCAGTTGATCACTGTGGGTGTCAAAGCCGCCAATCGAAACGAAGAAAATCTGCCGTTGCAATCCCAACGCCGACCGTACCGAGATGATCTGTGCCACCTGCTTAAGTTGGTTGGCCAGACCGCTGTTGGGGAAGACCGTTGCCAGGGTGGGCTTCGCCGCCAGCGCGTCCGCCAAGGCCTTGCTGTCCGCCAGCGAGTTGGTCGTAGTGGTGCTGGCTGCCTGGATCAGAGAAACACCGGTGTCGAATGTCAGAAGGTTTTGCAACGCTGACATGCGGCTCTGGGATTCAGCCGAACTATTGAAGCCAGAGAGCAGTTTCGTAGGATCGCCGCTGGACTGGATGGCACGAGCGGTTAAACCCTCGCAAAAAATTTGGGTTCCCGCCAGCGAAATCATGATGGGAAAAGTGCCGCCGTAAATGGATTGGATCTTGTCCGCGGTTCTTCCCGCCCACCCCGTTTGTCCGTTGCCAGCAAGGGCGCCAGTCTGCATCTGTGCCGCCTGGTCTTCGTGCGAATAAAGGTTCTGGGGGAGGGTAACCTGACGCTGCTGATACTGGGTCTTAGTCGTGGGGCGCACCAGCGTGCCGACATTGGCCAGCACGGCCAGATGCTTCTGGTTGAACAGGGCCTGCATCTCCGTGAACTTGGTGTGAAAGCCAAAGGCACCCGCACTGGGTGGGGCAATGGGCAGGAGACTTGCCTGGGGCAGGGCCAGGACCGAGCGTGCCTGCTGATAGGCAGTGTAGGCCGAGCTGCTCATGGGAACGATCATGTTGTTGCTGTCGTTGCCGCCGAACAGGAAGACGCAGACCAGGGCTTTGTAGTCCTGAGCGCTCTGGGCCAGCGCGTTCACCAGTCCGAACTTGTCGAAGCTGGCGGCGGCGAATCCGGCCGCTGCCGTGCAGCAAGTCCGTTTCAGAAAGTCTCGTCTTGAAAATGCCATGATTGTTCTCCCTTTAGTGTTCGACCTGGAACTGCGATGAGCTACCAATCAGATAGAAAGCGGCCTTGGCGCGCCGGGTGTTATCCGGAATTGCGGTTAGGGTGGTGACCAGAGTGCTCCGCATGTTGTCCGAGACCTGGCCATGCATCATCACGGCCCCTACGGCGGTCACCAGTTGATCCGGATTTGCCGCCAGTGGGACATACCCCGAGAGGTCAACGGTGGTAGTGGCGCTCACCGATCCGTAGACCAGGGTGTTCACAAAATTGATTCGGGCAATGTCGGTGCTGGTGTCGAAAATTTCGAATTCGGGGCCCACCAGCGTGGTGCCGTCAATGACGTGATCCGGGTGATAGAAGTTGAAGACCGTTGGCGAAAAGAACGGCGGTTCTTTCATGTCGTCGGCCCGGTCCGAGAGTACCGCGCCGTCAGAGACGGCGTTCATCGAGCGGAGCAGGTTAGTGATGAACAGGACTGGCTCCTTCAGCTTTCCATCGCTGGGCTGTGCCTGCGCCGGATCGTCGCCCCGTCGTGCTTCGGGATCGAGCAGGATGGCCGCGACTACGGCTTTCAGGTCACCCCGCACCCCGGTGCCGTTGTCGGCGAACACGGCCGCCACGCGGCCTACATAATCTGGGCTGGGATTACTGGTCACCAGCCGCTTGATGAGCTGCTTGCAGATAAATGGACCGACGTTGGGATGGTTGAAGATATTTTGCAGCGCCGCCGCCAGGTCGCCGGTCGTGGAGCCGCCCGCCGGCAGAGTGACCCCGTTTAATAAGAGTTTCGTACCCGTATCGTGGTGGCTGTCGAAGGCAATCATGGGGCCGCCGTAGAACTCGGGGTTCCGGAATTTGGCCGTTGCACCCGCTTTAGTCGGGTAGGTCCATCCCGTGAATACGTGAGCGAAACCGATGATCTCGTCCTGGCCGTAGGTGGGGATGGGATTGCCGGAGCCGTCCAGTTGGAGGCTCCCGTCCGGATTCATTTGCTCCAGTCCGATGGAGAACAACTGCAGAATTTCGCGGGCAAAGTTTTCATTGGGATCGACTCCGTTGCCCGGCTTGTCGTTATTCACCATGTCCAGATAGTTCCCCATCACGGGGCTCAAGGTAACGTCCGTCAGCAGCGTTGAGAAGTTGCCGAAGGCATCGGTTTGAAACATGTTTTGCCAGAGCACGAACGCGCTGGGATTGTTGATCTTCTGCGCCGAGGCTACAAAGATTTGTGAAAGCCCCCAGGCCACGCGCTGCCGCAGCTGGTCCTGACCGGTGAGCGCGTTGGTGAAAAAGAGCTTTTGCACAACGGACATGTCATCGTTCGCGCCGGGCGCGGGAAAAGTCGAAGCCGGCGTTGCGAACTGCTCGTTCAGGAAAGCCTGCATGCCCACAGCCTGGACGTGCGAGAGCGACTGCGGGTTGACACCCCAGGTGGACTGTTCAAGCAAGCGTGCCGCCGCGGCAGCGCTCAAATTGCTAGAGGAGGTTCCCACCTGCAGTGCAAACGCGTTCGAGGTCAGCGAACCGGGATCGGGATTGATCACAGTCACCTGTACCGTACCCGCTTGTGCGCTGGTGGCGGTGCCGGTTGCAGTGACCTCAGTGGCGGAGACGAACGTGGTGGGCAGGAACGTTCCGCCGAACGAGACCACGGCCCCGGGTACAAACTTCTGACCGGTGACCACCAAGGTGAAGTTGCCCACGGGAATCGTGGTCGGAAGCACTGCGCTCACGATGGGCGCTGGATTGGTGAGCGTCGCCGTGCCCGTGGCGCTCGCAGTTGTGTCCGCCAGGCTGGTCGCCGTCACCTGGATCGTGTTGGGGGTCGGAACGGTGGCGGGTGCCTGATACATTCCTCCGGCGGAAATGGTGCCTACGGTCGCATTGCCACTCACGATACCGTTAATCGACCACTTCACCGCGGTATTACCACCCGCGCCGTTTACAGCGGTCCGGTATTGGAATTTGGAGCCGGCGGTGATCTGTGCCGTCGGAGGTATCACTTGTACGGACACCTGGCCGGCGGCGCCTACCTGGACGTTCATGGAAGCAACGGAATCGCTTTTACCGGGGTCAGGATTCTCGACCGTGATCTTGACCATTCCCACTTGTGCCGATGTAGCCGTTCCGGTGGCCGTAAGCTGGGTGCGGCCTACAAAAGTGGTGGTGAGCGGCGTACCGCCAAACAGCACTTTGGAACCACTTACGAAGTTTGAGCCCCCCACCTGGATTGAGAAACTGCCTATAGGAAGGAAGGTCGGGCTCAACGATTGAAGTACGGGAATCGGATTCTGAAGGCTTACAGAACTGCTGGCGGAAAGGGATTTGTCAGCCACGCTGGCAGCTTGGATCTTGACCGAAGCCGGCGAGGGGAGACTGGACGGAGCAGTATATTTTCCAGTCGCGTCGATCGTCCCCACGGTGGCGTTTCCGGAGGGCACTCCATTTACGGACCAGGTAACGGCCTGGTTGGAGTTTGCCGTGACCGCAGCCGAGAACTGGGTGCTCTCTCCGGTCCGAAGGGTAGCGCTCGGAGGCGCAATCGTCATTCCGTTGGAGGTCGAACCCGAGCTGCCCGCAGTCGTGCCCCCGCCGCAGCCCGACCACACAAGAATGACAAGAGAAAGAACCAGGGCGCCGCCCAACCTCGCGCCCGAAGACTGTGTTTTTCCGATCATCTCTGATCCCCTTTCCTGAAGATCCGAGTACAGAGGAGACTTTCATTGGCGCGTCACAATGGCGCGTCGCAAGTTTTCGAGTGGCTGGTGAAGAGTAGTGAAACGTTGTCTACATGCGAAGGTCTCCGTGGTTCCATTCCGGGACTCGTTCCAATTCGGTCCTGAGGCTGACATTCGGAAGCACTAGTGGCCCTGCACTGTCGCGCATTTTGCGGCTGCAGGTACATGTACCCGGGTAACCCGCTGGCGCCCGGCGAAAGTTTGGAGTCTTACGGTGGGACTTCAGCAACCCTCTGCGGCACATACAGTTGGACATTGCCGCGCCGGTGCGTCAAAATACACGGTTCGTCTTCGAGCCCGAAATTGGAACCTGGAGAACTGATCGAGTGAGCCAACTGGTGCGCGCCAAGATTACTGCCCTGGGTGCCTATGTCCCGCCGCGTCTTCTGACCAACGACGATCTGGAAAAGCTGGTGGAGACATCGAATGACTGGATTGTGGAGCGCACCGGCATTCGCGAGCGGCACATCGTGGACAAGGGTATCGCTACCAGTGATCTGGCGACCGAGGCGGCCCGGCGGGCGCTGTCCCAACGCGGCCTCGAGCCCTCCGACCTGGACGCGATCCTGGTGGCCACGGTCACGCCGGACATGTTTTTTCCCTCAACCGCCTGTCTGGTGCAGCACAAGCTGGGCGCCAAAGGGGTTTGGGGATTCGATCTCTCAGCCGCTTGCTCCGCATTCGTTTACGCACTCCAGACCGGGGCACAATTTATCGCCACCGGTGCGCACAAGAAAGTGATGGTGATCGGGGCGGACGTGATGTCCTCGATCATCGACTACACCGACCGCGCCACTTGCGTAATTTTTGGCGACGGCGCCGGCGCGGTGATCCTCGAACCCGCCGAGGATGACTCGGAGGGCTTGATCGACTTCATTCACGAGGTGGACGGTTCAGGTGGATGTTCGCTCTACATGCCAGGTGGTGGAAGCCTACATCCCTCCACGCAGGAGACGGTAGAGAAGCGGATGCACTACGTTCATCAGGACGGCCAGGCAGTTTTCAAATTCGCCGTCCGCAAGCAGGCCGAACTTTGCGAAAAGATCCTGACTCGTAACGGACTAAAGGGCAGCGACATCAATACCTTCATTCCCCACCAGGCGAACCGGCGGATCATCACGGCCACGGCGGACCGTCTGGGCATGAAACCGGAAAGCGTAGTCGTCAACATCGATCGTTACGGCAACACCACTGCCGGAACCATCCCTCTGGCAATGGATACGGCCCGGCAGGAAGGCAAGCTCAAAAAGGGCGACCTTGTGTTGCTGGCGTCAGTAGGCGCTGGGTTTACCGTTGGAGCGACCCTGCTGCGCTGGGCTTTCTAACAAATTCGCGTGGGGACAGCCGCCCACGGCTGTCCGGTCGAGCGAAGTTCGACAAGGTTTTCACGTTAGTGAACGTGGCCTGGTGACTCTGAAACTGTATTCCTATGGATGAACTTCTGAAAGACCAGGTCCGTCACATCTTCGACAGCGCGAATTTCGTTCGCGACCTGGGTATGCAATTGACTCGGATCGAAGACGAGTACTGCGAGACGATTCTGGTCCCCGCCGAGCGTCACCGCCAACAGCATGGTCTGATCCATGCGGGAGTGATGGCGACCATGGCGGACCATACTTCCGGCTGCGCGGCCCGTGGCGCGGTCGGCCTGGAATGTGACGTGATCAGCGTGGAGTTCAAGATAAATTTTCTGCGCCCCGCGGTGGCCGACCGGTTGCGCTGCCGCGGGCGCGTGCTGCGCGCCGGCAAAATGCTGGTGATTTGCGAGGCTGAAGTTTTCGCGCTAAAGGATGCAGAAGAGAAGCTGGTGTCAAAGGCCATGGTCACTCTGGCCGTAAAACGCGGCTTGTCATCCTGAGCGGAGCAGACCAATTCGGAACGAATCGGGCGCGGAGTCGAAGGGCCCCTACCTTTCCACAAATGCGTTTGATGTAGGCGCAAGCGCCCGCGCTCGTGCGGCAGAACCACGAACGCAGCGAGCGTGCTCGCGTTCAGCTTGTGATTAGCTTATAGGGGTCCTTCGACTCCGCAACTGCTTCGCGAGGCGAAGCAGTCGTTCCGCTCAGGATGACAGGGTGGTGGTTGTCTATCCGTTCTTCTGCTGCTCGAACGCCTTCTGCAGATACTTTCGGGCTTCATCCAGGGCGCCCTGGGTGTTGTCGTTGGTTTGAAGTGCCTGGCGGTATTCGTTGGTGGCGCGCTCGCGCTGCCCGGTAACGTCGAAGATCTTGCCCAGCTGAATATGGCTCCAGACTTCGGTCCAGCGCGGCTCGCCATCGCCGTTCAGGCAGTCGCGGTAGGCATTGGCGGCCGCCTGGAAGTTGCGCTGCAGGAAAAACACCTCGGCAATGCGATAGTGGGCCAGGGAACTGTTCTTGTTGACGTCGAGCGCTTTGTTGAACTCAAGCAGGGCGCCGGCAAGGTCTCCCTGCTGGGTCAAACCCTGGCCGCGCTGAATGGAAGCTCTCAGCTTGATCTCGGATGAATTCTTCAGCACGCGGTCATCGGGATCAACCACGATCCGGCGCGGCTTGCCGAAGGTTTCAATGTTGAAGGCAGAGTTAGTGCCCACGACTTCGATGCGTTTGTTCTCGGTCTTCCCATCGGTGTCAATCTTGAGGTCAACCGGCATTCGGAAAAGATCGAGGTCTTGGGCGATCTGCCCTACTACCCGGAAGCCTTTGCCATTGCCCAGGCGGTAGATGGTGTACTTGGTCTTGAACTCCGGGGCGCCGGTCGAGTCGAGCCACTGGGAGAAAAACCAGACCAATTGCTGACCATAATTCTGCTCCGCCAGGGCCCGGAAATCGTCCAGCGAGGCGGACTTCCCCGCATATTTCGAGGCGAAAGTGCGCATGGTCTGGTCGTATTTCTGATCGCCGATCACCCAGCGCAGCATATGCAGGATCATGGCGCCCTTGTCGGTCACCAAGGACTGGAATTCGGGCGAGAAGATGTCAAGTTTCCCGGCGCTCGAAAGTGGGACGGTATCGTAAGCCAGAGCCCCGACCGACATATCTTTCACGGTCTCTTCCAATCCTGCCTGACCCGCAGCCTGTTCAACGTAACGGGCCTCGGAGTAGCGGGCGAAGCCGTCGTTCAGCCACCAGTCGTCCCGCGAAGCCGGGCTGACAGAGGCTCCCCACCACTGGTGCGAGATGGTATTGGCCAGCAATCGATAATTGACCTTTTCCGTGACGGCCCGGCTGGAGATGGCCGCGATCTCCGGGGCCCAGGCGGCCGGTACCGTGTCATCCGGAATCTCGACCACCTTCAGAGTGGTCGAAGGCGCGGGGCCGTAGAGCGTCACGTAGTAAGTAAATTCCTTGACCGCGGTGGTCGCGTAACTTGTGCCCAGTGTCTGATGGGCCGGCTTAAAGAAAACGTGAAGATCCAGGCCCGCTTCATCGCTCTTGAACTCGTGGAAGATGCCGGCCACGATGGTGCCAGGAAAGCTGGGCTTGTCCCACGTGAACGCGAAGGTCTTGGTGGGCAAAGCGCCTGCAGGCCGCTTTGCTACGGGAGCGCTGCCGGGGGCTTCTTTCCCGCTGCCGATCACGGTCATGTGTGCGGGCACGGTGATGTTCATGGTGGCGGTGAAGCGGTTGATGCCGTATGCATTCACCGGAAACCAGCGCCCGGCGTAGAGCAGGTAGCTGGTGTCGTCGCTGATGTAGGCCAGCTTGAGGCCCTGCACCGGGCTGTCATCGGCGGAATCAAGTACTCCTTCGTATTCGAAAGTAAGCGTCGTCGAACTGTCCTTAGGGACCGGGGTAGTGAGAGGAACACGAATCGTCGAGTCCTGGGTGACGCGCTCGGCGCTCAACAGCTTACCCGCCGCATCGACCACCTTGGTCACGCGCAGCGCATTGTGCAGTTCGAACGTCGCAATACTCAGATCATCGAGCGCGGTGAACTTCACTTTGGCCCGCGCCGTGATTTTGTGGGCGTGCGGCGTCAGTTCGGCGTCGATCTGGTAGTCGTCGACACGGAGCCGCGTCTTGTCGGCTGCCCACGATGGCAACGACATCAGGACGAATGAAAAGACAAAGCACAACAACAGGGCTCGGCGTGCGCGAGGTGGCTGAAGATGGATCAAAAGCAATCTCCTGACACTACTACGATAATCCGTAAGATGAAGATTGTGTCTCAAAAGATGCTGGTGGGACAAGGTTTAGCCAGTCTATGCCTTCTGGCGTGCGCCTAACGCCAGTAGAACCGCTTCAGCCGCACGATCTACCGGGTGTCGGTCGTCTTGCGCCGGCCCGCGCAGCCGGGCTTTTACCCCGGCCAGCCCAATGATCATTTTATTCCGGGCCGGACCGTCGGCGATGATTTCATTGACCTTGGTCACGACCTTCTCGGCGGTGAAATCCTGTTGCACCAATTCAGGGACGACCCCCTCCCCGGCAATCAGGTTCACCATGGCAAAGTACGGAACCTTTACCCGGGGACGCCCCAGCCGGTAGGTCAACGACGAAACCCGGTACACCATCACGAACGGCGTTTCCATCATGGCCGCTTCGACAGTAGCCGTTCCGCTGGCAATAATCCCGGCCCGGGACTGGGCCAGAGCGGGCAGAGTCTCTGGGACCAGATGGATGGAGGAACTGTCCCCGATCAGCGAGAGTAGGAAGCTGCGATCTAAAGTCGGAGCAACCGGCAATAGAAATTCGTAGGCCGGGCCAAGGTTTGCGGCTGATTCCACAATCGCCGGCAAATTCATGCGCACTTCTTTTACCCGGCTGCCAGGCATGACCGTGATCCAAGGCTTGGCAGCGTCCAGATGGTGCTGGCTGGAATAGGCTTTACGGTCGATTTCAGGGCGGGGGAGATCGGCAAGAGGGTGGCCGACGAAAGCGGCGTCCACTCCGCGGTCGCGATAGAACTTTTCTTCGAAGGGAAAAATTACCAGCGCCTTGTCGACGTACTTCCGCAGCAGACGCACCCGTCCCTGGCGCCACGCCCAGAATTGCGGACAGACGTAATAAACTACGGGAACGCCGCGCTTATGCATCTGGCGAGCCACGCGCCAGTTGAACGCCGGAGAGTCGATGACGATGGCTAGATCAGGCTTGCGCTTGTCCGCTTCCGCGATCAGCTTGTGAAACAGACCCCAAATCTTAGGCAGATGTCCAAGAATTTCCGAGATGCCAACAACAGCAAGGTTTTTAGCGTCGACGACAGTGTCGCAGCCCGCCGCCCGCATGCGATCCCCACCCACCCCGAAAAACTGCAGCTCCTGGTTCAATGTGGTCGCGGGCGACTCGCCCGCGAGACGCCGCAAAGCTTCCATCAGCAGCGCGCCATACATTTCGCCGGAAGCTTCCCCAGCGGAGATCAGAATTCGCACGGAGGACATTGTATAGTCGTGGTCATCTTAGGCAAGCAAGCGAGTCTTGTGCTTTGGAATGATTCAACCCGCGTGTATGCGGGCTTCGCTTAGATGGTAGGGGCGTAATTGTGTTTTCGTTTCATAGTCTCCCGTTTATGGGTGATTGTTTGTTTGTCACCCATATTTGGATGACACCTCGAAAGTTACCCATTTATGGGTGACAATAGCGCCGATCGTTATTCTTACAGGCTGAACGCAGGTCCCAAGACGACAATGGCTCACCGGCACGCGAATTGGCCAGCTTGCAACGCGGGGTGCTGCAGAGGCGTTTTGAGGAACTCATCCGAGCGCTGAACAGGGACTACCGAGGGAAGGTGGTGTCCAAGTTCGTAATTACATTAGGCGACGAATTTCAGGGATTGCTGAATATCACCACATTGCTTCCCGATCTAATTTGGCGTCTAGAAGAGGCATATCTAAGTGCTAAACCTGCGCAGAGGGCAACGAGAACACTTGAAAGCGGCGCTTCGCTGTAGTTTCTCGACAAGCGCCGTCTCAATTCCCTGACTAGTCGTCCGCGCCGGCCGTGACCTCTCCGCCGGCACCGACCGGAGTCTCCTGGTCTTTGTATTGCAGCTGGTAAAGCTTGTAATAAATGCCGTGCTGAGCGAGCAGCTTCTGGTGCGTGCCCACTTCGCGCACCTGGCCCTTGTGCATGACGATAATCTTGTCGGCGCGCTGGATGGTCGAAAGCCGGTGGGCGATGACCACCGACGTGCGGCCCTCGACCATGCGGTTGAGCGCGTCGCGCACCCGCATCTCAGTCTCGGTGTCTACGCTCGATGTAGCTTCGTCCAGAATCAGGATCTTGGGGTCGTGGGCCAGCGCCCGAGCAAACGAGATGAGCTGCTTCTGGCCGGTGGAGAGAGTCGAGCCGCGCTCGCGGACTTCTTCTTTGAACCCTTGCGGCAGGGCCCGGATGAACTCGGCAAGATTCACATCTTCGGCTGCTTTCTCGACCTCTTCGTCGGTAATCGATTTCGTGCCCAGACGAATGTTGCCCTCGACCGTTCCGGTAAACAGAAATGGATCTTGCAGAACCACCCCATAACGCCGGCGAAGTTCGGAGAGGTCCATGTCCTTCACATCGACACCGTCGATTTTGACCGCGCCCTTCTGCACGTCGTAGAAGCGCATGAGTAGCGAGATAATCGTCGTCTTGCCGGCGCCAGTGTGGCCGACGATGGCTACGGTTTCACCGGGTTCGATGGTGAAAGACACATCGCGGAGAATCCAGTCAGGTTCGGCGGAAACCGCAGCCGATCCCTGCTCGGCCTCGACGGGGCGAAGCCCCGTCCCCCCACGGCCGTTGCCGGGAGGTAGGTTCGCTTGTGTGGTGCGGGCGCCCTCACCCGCGTGCCTGGCGCCGTCTGTGACCTCAGCTGCCGTTTTGCGGTAAGCGAACCAGACGTGATCGAACTCAATGCGGCCAGGTCCAGTGGGGGTCTTCGTAACCGCCGGCGAAGTAATCTCGACGGGCGTGTCCAGCAACTTGAAAACGCGTTCGCTGGCTGCCATCGCCGACTGCAAAATATTGTACTTCTCGCTGAAATCCTGAATGGGACGGAAGAAGCGTTGCGCGTACTGAATGAAAGCCGCCAGAACACCGATGGTGGTTGCACCGCGTATGACGTCATTCCCGCCGAACCAGATCACACAGGCGATCGCAGTTGCTGAAAGAATTTCCACGACCGGGTAGTAGACAGCATGGGCCATGATCGCGTCTTTAAAGGCGTCCATGTGGACGGCGTTCACGTCGGAAAACTTGTCATAAGCCCGCTTCTCGCGATTAAAGAGCTGCAATACCACCATGCCGCTCACATGCTCCTGCATATAGGAGTTGATCCGGGCGATGGCGGTGCGAATACGGCGATACGAGTCGCGCACCTTGTCGCGGAAAATCTTAGTGGCGAAGGCGATCAGCGGCAGGACCGCAAAAGTGATCAGCGCCAGGTTCCGGTTCATGCGTAGCATGAACCACACAATTCCGGCGAGCACAAAAACGTCTTCGAAGATCGAAACCACGCCGGAGGTGAACATCTCGTTCAGCGCGTCGACGTCGGACGTCGTGCGCGTAACCAGGCGGCCGACGGGATTCTTGTCATAAAAGCCGATGTGCATGCGCTGCAGATGGCGGAAAATCTCGCGGCGCAGATCGAACATCACCATCTGCCCTGCCCACTGCATGAAGTAGATCTGAAGATAGTCCAGCAGAAAACTGAAGATGAGCAGCCCTATACCGATGGCTGCAACCTGCGCGATCCCGACCAGAGGCCGGCTGCTCAGGAAGCGATCGAGCAGCGTATGTCCGCCCGGAACCGGCGACAGGTACCGGTCGATGACGACCTTGGTGAGATAGGGGCCCAGAACGTCTGCCCCAACCTTGAGCAGAATCGAGCCCAAAGCGATCCCCGTTTGCCATTTATAGGGATGCAAATACTGGATCAGCCGCTTCATCAGCCGGCTGTCATAAGCTTTCCCTAATACCTCTTCTTCTTGGGCCATCGGCTAATAGCTTAAAGATACCCTAACTAGATTAGGAAAGGAGAGCCGAGGATGGAAAAGGTTTGGAGCGCCACAAGCTACGCAGGCACGGACACCCTCGTCCGGGGCGGGTCAGCGAAGCTGACCAATGGCGGAGCTTCGCTCCGCGGACGGCCGGGGCGGCTGTCCCCACGTGGCCGGTGTCGATTACGCCGTCTTTTTCAGCACCAGCGCCGAATTCTTCGATCCGAAGCCCACGCAGTTGCAGATTGCATGCTCAATCTGGGCTTTGCGGCCAACGTCGGGAACGTAATCGAGATCACATTCGGGATCCGGTGCGTCCAGATTGATGGTGGGCGGAAGCTTGCCATGCTCCATCGCGATCAGCGTCGCTGCCAGGCTCGCGGAGCCGCAGGCGCCCTGGGTATGTCCGATCTGCGACTTTAGTCCGGACATGGGAATCTTTCTGGCATATTCACCCAGCGCCAATTTCAATGCCCGCGTCTCCACCCGGTCATTCATTTCGGTAGATGTGCCGTGCAGGTTGACGTATTGAATGTCCTCGGAAGCGAGACTGGCTTCTTCAAGCGCCAGAGTGATAGCGCGCGCCGGTTCTTCCGGCGAGTCGCTCATTCGTACCCGATGGAAAGCCTCACAGGTGGAACCATATCCAGCGATCTCGGCGTAAATCTTGGCGCCGCGGGCGCGGGCGTGATCGTAGTCTTCGAGGATAAACATCCACGAGCCTTCGGCGATGACAAACCCGTCGCGATCCGCAGAAAACGGACGCGAAGCGCTCTCCGGAGCGTGGTTCCAGGACTGAGTAAGCGCGCGCAGCAACGAATAGCCTTTGATAATTCCCGGAGTGATCGGCGAATCCACGCCGCCCACAAGAAACATGGGGAGCACGCCCGCTTGAATATGCTGATAGGCATAGCCGATGGCGTCGGTTGAAGACGTGCAACCCGCCGTGACCACGTGGCTGTAGCCGCGAAACCCAAAGCGCATGCTGATTTCGCTGGGCAGCGTCCCCATGGTTCCGCTCGGAATGCAGAACAGGCTGACTTGTTTTACGTGTCCGCTATGCCAGAGCCGGTATTGCTCCTCGGAGAATTCCTGTGCACCGCCGCCCGTGCCCAGAATCACGCCAATCTCACGCTTTTCTTCCATCGACATGGCGGAGGGGTCGAGGCCGGCATCCTTGATTGCTTCCGTTGAAGCGGCGACGGCCAGGGGTACCACGCGGGAGACATGTTTGCGCTCGCGCGCGTCCACCCAAGCCAGTTCGTCGAATTCTGGAATCTCGCCCGCGATGTGGACCGGCAACGAAGACGGGTCGAAGCGGGAAATGCGTTTCACACCCGATTTTCCGGCGAGGAGAGCGAGGCAAAAAGCTTCTTTGCCTATACCGTTGGGGCTGACAACGCCCATCCCAGTGACGACGACCCGAGGAACCATAAGTTTTCTAGGTGCTCCGCTAATTATCCCGCCACCGTGTTTCCGAAGGCTTCTCGACCGTCCAAGTTACGCGAAGTGGGATAATTAGTCACGATGTCGCTTGGCCTCTATATCTCCGTGCCGTTCTGCCGGACCAAATGCAGTTACTGTAACTTCGCCTCGAACGTCTTTTCCCGTGCTGTGTTCGAGCGCTACGTGGATCGCGTCACCGAGGACATCAACCACGCCGGCGAAACCGCGGAACAGATGGGCGGCAGGTTCGAAAGCCCGGTAGACTCCATCTTTCTCGGCGGCGGCACTCCTACGATACTCGATATAACCCAACTGGAGAGGTTATTTGTCACCATTTCGCAAAAGTTCGTGGTGCGGAATGATGCAGAAATCACCGTCGAATGCGCGCCCGGCACGCTGTCCCCACCGATGATCGAGGCCTTACGGCGCTGCGGCGTGAACCGTGTGAGCCTGGGAGTGCAGTCATTCGTGGATCTCGAGGCGGCGTCGGTTGGGCGCTTGCACAAGCGAACCAGCGTCCACGAAGACATCGCAAGTTTGCGGGCCGCGGGGATTGAGAACATCAACGTTGATTTGATCGCGGGGCTGCCCCACCAGACCGCCCAGAGCTGGGAATTTTCCATCGCCGAAACCATTGCCAGCGGTGCGCCACATGTCAGCGTGTATATGCTGGAGGTGGACGACGATTCCCGTCTGGGCCGCGAACTGATGGCAGGCGGCACCAGATACCACGCCCACTTCGTTCCCGACGATGAGGTCACGGCCGACTTCTACGAAACGGCTTGCGAGCGATTGGATAAGGCCGGAGTACGCCAATACGAGATCTCAAACTTTGCCCGGCCCGGAGAGGAATCACGCCACAACCTGAAGTACTGGGCACGCCAGCCTTACCTCGGTTTCGGGGTGGATGCGCACTCCATGCTGGCCAGCGCCTCGAATAGTCGGGAGGCGTTGCGCTTCGCTTTGCCAGACGCCCTGGAAGAATACGTAGCCGGGGCGCAGCCCAAAAGAACGCCAGTGCCGGCGCAAGCTGCCCTGGAGGAGGCTTTCTTTTTAGGTCTCCGCTTAAACGCCGGCGTGGACTTGAAGAAGTTGGCGACGGAGTTCAGCGAGTCGGCCGTCCACAGCTTCACCGGGACGATTTCGCAATGCGTGGATTTGGGGCTGCTTGATCGCAAGGACGATGCAATCCGGCTGACCAACCGCGGAAGGCTGCTGTCAAACGAGGTATTCGAGCGCTTCATTCTGGACACAACCCCGATCTTGTGTGGGGCGGACACTCCTGTCCGCCGCCTTTGAAGTTGGTTCTTTGCCCTGTGTTTCTGCTTCCGGTCAGCGCAGGGTGCAGGAAAGTCTTCGACACCACCTCTAGAATCAACAGCGGCGGACAAGAATGTCCGCCCCACACGTTCCACCTCCCGGCGGTAACTTTGTCGACCTGAAATGGCTGTGTTCTAATCCAATTGTTCTGATGCGCAGCACCACGGAAACGGAGACAGCATCGTGGATTTCCAACTCAACGATGAACAGCTTCAACTGAAAAAAAGCGTTCGCGAGTTCGCCGAGCGCGAAATCGCGCCGCACGTCATGAAGTGGGACGAAGCCGGCGAATTCCCTCTGGCGACGGTCAAAGAACTCGGCAAGCTCGGTCTGCTGGGCATCGTGTTTCCGCCCGAGTACGGCGGCGCCGGGATGGGTTATGTCGAGTACGTCACAGCCATCGAAGAGCTTTCTCGCGTGGATGGCTCGTTGGGGATTATCGTCGCGGCCCACACGTCACTGTGCACGAATCATATTTTCCTGGCCGGGAACGAAGCCCAGAAGAAGAAGTATGTCAGCCCGCTGGCCTCAGGCGAGGCTATCGGTGCGTGGGGCCTGACCGAGCCTTCATCCGGATCGGATGCGGGCAGCGCCCGCATGACCGCCGTGCGCAAAGGCAATAACTGGGTGCTGAATGGCACCAAGACGTTCTGCACCAATGGCCACTACGCCGATTTTCTGGTGGTGATCGCGGTCACTGACCGCGCTGCGCACACCCACGGTCTGTCCGCCTTCATCGTCGAGAAAGGAACAAAGGGTTTTCGTCCCGGAAAGAAAGAAAACAAACTCGGGTTGCGAGCGAGCGACACAGCCGAGCTGATTTTCGAAGACTGCGTCATTCCCGCCGAGAACCTCTGCGGCAAGGAAGGCGATGGATT
>Ga0210384_10001953_pt1 | contig 26335 bp, 20 predicted proteins | sample IncBWH2MmetaG_FD_160574 | JGI IMG/M metagenome (GOLD analysis project Ga0210384, IMG submission 160574) | Forest soil microbial communities from Barre Woods Harvard Forest LTER site, Petersham, Massachusetts, United States - Inc-BW-H-2-M | ecosystem: Environmental > Terrestrial > Soil >...
CGGCGCCGCTGATCGACCCGAGATTACCGGTGGTCGAATTCGAGCGCGAGATCGACGGCCACCACTGCTCGGCGAGGATTTAACGAGTCGTTTTCACACGGCCTCGGCCGACAGAGGGCGACCGCACCGATGTGAGTCCGCCGGTAGTTACGGGTTCAAGCCGCCGCTGCCCGGCACGAACGTGTCCGTGGATTGGCCTCCGTCCTCCTGCATGGTCCCCGTGAGGTCGAACAGCGTGAAGCAGTTGGACTGGCTGACGACTACCGCTTTGCTGCTCACGGTGATCGAGGAGGTGTTGGCCCCGCAGGACGAACCTGGCGTTTCGGCGTAGGTGGTCAGGTCCACCTTGTAGAAGGTCGGACTTTCGCTGGTTCCAAAGTACGCGAAGTTCCCCGCTACGGCCAGGTGGCAGATCGAAGTTGCCGATGCTGGAATCGCAAGGGTCAATGTCTTCTTCAACGTGGCCAGCGGCGTGGCGCTTTCGTTGCGGGTGTAGACGTACAGCAGCGTTTGCTGGCTATTCGCAGGATCTGCGTCCGCGACGAGCAGACGCTGCCCCTGACCAGCGACCGCGCAAGGCCGTCCGAACGGCCCGAGTTCACCGCTCCCGTAGCATCCTTCGCTTGTCGCGTCATGCCCGCACGTCACCCACAGGATGTTGGCCCCGAAGCGCTCGTAGGTCGAGTAGAAGTAGGAAGTCGTCGAGGTCACCCCCGTGGCTGCGCGCGGAGTGACGACGAGAGCCGGTCGGGCGAGCGTGGCCGCTTGTGCGGCGACGCTGCAGCTCGCGAACAGAACCAGAGTGGCGAAGAAGCGGCGAAATGACTGCATGAGGTCTTTCGATTTGGAAAAGTTGAAGATCGCGTGCCCTCTTGACGGACAGCGACGCCATCTTCGCGCTATCGAGGCGCACTCGAAAGCCCTAACTAAGAAGGACTTAACCTTTCACGATTGACGATTCGCATCTCCGGCAGCTGCTGGCCGAAGAGCGACCTCGGATGGCGACCTAGAACTTTCGACCACCGACCTTCGAACACTGCCATCTGTGGCCTGCGGGCTTGGTGGATAGAACGCCGGTGAACCTGTCGACGATGTATCGAACACCATCGGCATCCCAGAGATACGCGTTCACATACGTTTGTGCCTGATGACTGGCGCCTTCAGCCCCATCCTTCTTGGTGATCGTTACCGCGCCGTCCGCATCCACGTCAACGTGCAGCGTTTGTGCGCCCACCGCTGAATCGCTGGTGGTGCAGGCGAGATCGAAGCTCTCATTCTGTGTCTGAGCGAGACAGGTCGCGGGTATCGCTGTGCAAGCGACTGCAAGACGGACAAACGCTCTCATACCGGCAATTTTCATTTTTGACCGAACACTTTCCGGGCACGGGCGCCCGGGTCAAGCTTCGATGAGCGCAGCCCGGGCGGCAACCCCAGAAAGGGGGTGTGAGGCAACATGAAGGGTGCAATCAGCCCGCCCACTGAGCTTGCAGTAAGTTGCCTTTCGCGACCGTCTGGTGGTCGAATTCCGCGGCCGGCCATCGACTCCCGAGCATCGGTTTCGCAGCAAGTTGCCGTCCCCCCGAAACAGTCTGCCAGGAACTGCTGGTGAGCCAAGGTTCCTGGTGGAAAACCCGGGCTCGACCGGCCAGCATGTGAACCTGTTTCTGCATTGCCGCGCTGCAGCATGCGTGCCACGGCGAGGGTGGGCTGCGCAGAATCCGTTCACCGATCGAGCGATCCCCTCCGATCCGGGTTCATCGAATGAACCGGCGCTCGACCCCGCATTCCGCCAACGAGGCACACCATGAACAACGCACACATCATCGGCTGGGGCCACACCCCCTTCGGCAAGCTCGACGCCATCGACCTGGAGCAGTTGATCCGCGACGCGGCGCTGCCGGCCGTGGCCAGCGCCGGCCTGCAGCTGTCCGACATCGACGGCATCTTCGTGGGCCACTTCAACGGCGGCTTCGTGCGGCAGGATTTCACCGGCGCGCTGCCCGGCGTCGCGATCCCCGAGTTCCGCCACGTGCCGGCGGTGCGCGTGGAGAACGCCTGCGCCACCGGCTCCGCGGCGATCTGGGCCGCGCTCGACGCGGTCGGCTCGGGCCGCGTCAGGCACGCGCTGGTGATCGGCATGGAGAAGATGAACACGCTGCCCAACCAGCAGATCGGCGAAACCTTGCTCAAGTGCTCGTACGTCAGGGAGGAGGGCGACATGCCCGGCGGCTTCGCGGGTGTGTTCGGCGACATCGCGGGTGTCTACTTCGAGCGCTTCGGCGACCAGTCCGACGCGCTCGCGATGATCTCCGCCAAGAACCACGAGAACGGCGCGCGCAACCCGCTGGCGCACATGAAGCGCGACCTCGGCTTCGACTTCTGCCGCAACGTGTCGGAGAAGAACCCGTTCGTGGCCGGGCCGCTCAAGCGCTCCGACTGCTCGCTCGTCTCCGACGGCGCCGCGGCGCTGGTGATCTCGCGCGACCCGGTCGCGGGCGCGAGCGTGCGTCCCGTGCGCTGGCGCTCGCGCACGCAGGTCAACGAGTACCTGCCGCTGTCGCGCCGCGACCCGACGAAGTTCGAGGGCGCCGCGCTCGCGTGGCAGCGCGGGCTGGATGCCGCGGGCGTCACGCTGTCCGACCTGCACTTCGTGGAGACGCACGACTGCTTCACCATCGCCGAGCTGCTGGAATACGAGGCGATGGGACTGCGCGGCCACGGCCGGGGCGCGCGCGCCATCCTCGACGGCGACACGCGGCGCGACGGCAAGCTGCCGGTCAACCCGTCGGGCGGCCTGAAGTCGCGCGGCCATCCGATCGGCGCCACCGGGGTGTCGCAGCACGTGATGGCGGCGATGCAGCTCACCGGCACGGCCGGCGACATGCAGCTGCCGCGCGCCGGCCTCGGCGCCGTCTTCAACATGGGCGGCGCGGCGGTGGCCAACTATCTCAGCGTCCTGGAGGCGGCATGAGCGCCCGCACGGCCGCTCCGAAGGGCGCTCGCGCCGCAGTCCGCAGGACGGAGGCTTCCAAATGAGCAACAACGCCCAGGTCTGCAACCTGTCGCAGCTGCTGCGTCAGACCGCGGCCCTGCACCGGGATCGCCCGGGCCTGATCCAGGGCGAGCAGCGGTGGACGTGGGGCGAGATCGACGCCCGGGTCGATGCGATGGTCGCCGCGCTGCGCTCGCTGGGCGTGCGCAAGGGCGACCGCCTGCTCGTGCAGTCGCGCAACACGCTGGCGATGTTCGAGAGCTGCTGGGTGGCGTTCCGCCTCGGGGCCGTCTGGGTGCCGGTGAACTTCCGCCTGACGCCACCCGAGGTGGCGACTCTCGGCGCGTCCAGCGGCGCGGTGGCGATGCTGGTGGACGATGGGTTCGAATCCCATGTGCAGGCGGTGCGGGAGGCCGCGCCCGCGCTGCGCCTGGTGATTCCGATGGGCGGCGGCAAGCCCGGCGAGTTGAACTGGGAGGCGCTGGTCGCCGCGCACCTCGGCGCGGAGCCGTCGGAGACCCCTGTGGCCGCCGACGATCCGCTGTGGTTCTTCTACACGTCGGGCACCACCGGGCGGCCCAAGGCCGGCATGCTCACGCACGGCCAGATGGCCTTCGTCGTCACCAACCACCTGGCCGACCTGATCCCCGGCACCACCGAGCTGGACGTGTCGATCGCGGTGGCGCCGCTGTCGCACGGCGCGGGCATCCACGCGCTGTTGAACGTGGCGCGCGGCGCGGCCACCGTGCTGCTCCCGAGCGAGAAGCTGGATCCGGCCGTGTTCTGGCAACTGGTGGAGCGCCATCGCGTCACCAACCTGTTCACGGTGCCCACCATCGTCAAGATGCTGGTGGAGCATCCGGCCGTGAACGAGCGCGACCACTCGTCGCTGCGCTACATGATCTACGCCGGCGCGCCGATGTACCGCGCCGACCAGCAGCGCGCGCTGCGCACGCTGGGGCCGGTGCTGGTGCAGTACTTCGGACTGGGCGAGGTCACCGGCTGCATCACGGTGCTGCCGCCGTCCATGCACGCGGCCGACGACGCCGATCCGAACGCCAACGTCGGCTCCTGCGGCCGGCCGCGCACGGGCATGGAGGTGGCGATCCTCGACGAGCAGATGCGGCGCGTGCCGGCGGGCGAGGTCGGCGAGATCTGCTGCCGCGGCCCGGGCGTGTTCGCGGGCTACCACGACGACGCGGAGGCCACCGCCAAGGCGCTGCGCGGCGGCTGGTTCCACACCGGCGACCTGGGCCGCGTCGACGCGCGCGGGCTCCTCTACATCACCGGCCGCGAGTCGGACATGTACATCTCGGGCGGCTCCAACGTGTACCCGCGCGAGGTGGAGGAGGTGCTGCTGACGCATCCCGGCGTGGCCGAGGTGGCGGTGCTGGGCATCCCCGACGAGAAGTGGGGCGAGGTCGGCGTGGCCGTGGTGGTGGCGCGCGCGGGCATGGCCTGCGACGCCGCCGCGCTGCTGGGCCATCTCGAGGGCCGTTGCGCGCGCTACCGCTGGCCGCGCCACATTGTCTTCTGGGACGCGCTGCCGCGCTCCGGCTACGGCAAGGTGACCAAGAAGGATGTCCGCGAACTGCTCTTCGCCAGCGGAGAATTGTGGGATTCCACAGACTTGGGGAAGACGAGGGAATCCTCCACCGCCTGAGCCCTCACAATCCTCGCGGTACGTGTTTTCCGCCGCGGCCCCAGGAGGGTGCCGGGCGAGTGCAAGACCATAGCCAACAACGGAGACAAGACATGCAGATTTCCCGCCGCCAGATCCTCGCCGGTGCCGCCAGCGGCCTCGCGCTGCCCGCGCTGGGCGCGTTCGCGCAGAAGGCCGAGTTCACGTACAAGTATGCGAACAACCTGCCGGTCACGCACCCGATGAACCTGCGCGCCAAGGAGATGGCCGACGCGATCCGCGCCGAGACCAAGGGCCGCGTCGACATCCAGATCTATCCGAACAACCAGCTGGGCTCCGACTCCGACATGCTGAGCCAGCTGCGCTCGGGCGGCATCGAGTTCTTCACGCTGTCGGGCCTGATCCTGGGCCAGCTGGTGCCCGCCTCGCAGATCAGCGGCGTCGGCTTCGCGTTCCCCGACTACGCCACCGTGTGGAAGGCGATGGACGGCGAGCTGGGCGCCTGGATCCGCGCGCAGATCCTGAAGAAGGATCTCGTGGCGATGGACAAGATCTGGGACAACGGCTTCCGCCAGACCACGTCATCGTCCAGGCCCATCAACACGCCGGAAGACTTCAAGGGCTTCAAGATCCGCGTGCCGGTGTCGCCGCTGTGGACGTCGATGTTCAAGGCCTTCGACGCCGCCCCGGCCTCGATCAACTTCGCCGAGGTGTACTCGTCGCTGCAGACCAAGGTGGTGGAGGGCGAGGAGAACCCGCTGGCCATCATCTCCACGGCCAAGCTCTACGAGGTGCAGAAGTACTGCTCGCTCACCAACCACATGTGGGACGGCTTCTGGTTCCTGGCCAACAAGAAGGCCTGGGACAAGCTGCCGCCCGACCTGCAGGCCATCGTCGCGAAGCACATCAACGCGGCCGGCATGAAGGAGCGCGCCGACGTCGCCGAACTCAATGCCAGCCTGCAGAAGGATCTCGCGTCCAAGGGCATGGTGTTCAACGCCACCAACGCCACGCTGTTCCGCGACCACCTGCGCAAGGCCAACTTCTACAGCGACTGGAAGGCGAAGTTCGGCGACGAAGGCTGGGCCGTCCTCGAGCGCAGCGTCGGCAAGCTGTCGTAAGCCATGAAACCCGCGGTCCGACTCGACGAGCTGCCGCTCGCGTCCCACGACGCCTTCGGGCACGCGCTGCCCGAGGCCGCCAACGGGCCCATCGTCACGCAGACCTCGCCGCGGCGCGGCGTGCTCGCGCACGTCGAGCACGCGCTCGGCTGGCTGGTGGAGGTGCCCGCGGCGGTGCTGGTGGTGGCCGACATCCTCGTGCTGCTGGCCGGCGTCGTGGCGCGCTTCGTGCTGCACGCTCCGCTCGTCTGGTCGGACGAACTCGCCTCCATCCTGTTCCTGTGGCTGGCCATGTTCGGCTCGGTCGTCGCGTTGCGGCGCGGCGAGCACATGCGCATGACGGCCATCGTCGCGCGCCTGTCGCCCGGCGGCCGCGCGCTGATGGAGGCCGTGGCCACCTGCGCCTGCCTGGCGTTCCTGGCCATGGTGCTCGGGCCCGCGTGGGAGCACGCGCGCGACGAGGCCGACATCACCACGCCGGCGCTCGAGATCTCCAACCTGTGGCGCGAGATCGCCATGCCCATCGGCATCGCGCTGATGGGGATCTTCGCCGTGCTGCGGCTGCTGCGCGAGGCGAGCGCGCGCCACATCGTCGTGGCGCTGGTGCTGGTGGGCGGCATCTGCGCGGCCTTCTGGTTCGGCCGCGCCGCGTTCGATGACCTGGGCCGCCTGAACCTGCTGATCTTCTTCGTGGGCGTGGCCGCCGGCAGCGTGCTGGCGGGCATCCCGATCGCGTTCGCGTTCGGCCTCGGCACCTTCGGCTACCTCGCGCTGGCCACGGGAACGCCGATGCCGGTCATCGTGGGCCGCATGGACGAGGGCATGTCGCACCTGATCCTGCTGGCGGTGCCGCTGTTCGTGTTCCTGGGCCAGCTGCTCGAGGCCACCGGCATGGCGCGCGCGATGGTGGCGTTCCTCGCCGGCCTGCTGGGCCACGTGCGCGGCGGACTGCAGTACGTGCTGGTGGGCGCGATGTACCTCGTCTCGGGCATCTCCGGCGCGAAGGCCGCCGACATGGCCGCCGTGGCGCCGGCGCTGTTCCCCGAGATGAAGGCGCGCGGCGCCGACGAGGGTGAGCTCGTGGCGCTGCTGGCCGCCACCGGTGCGCAGACCGAGACGGTGCCGCCCAGCCTGGTGCTGATCACCATCGGCTCGGTCACCGGCGTGTCCATCGCCGCGCTGTTCACCGGCGGCCTGCTGCCCGCGCTGGTGCTGGGCCTGATCCTGTGCTCGGTGGTGGGCTGGCGCAGCCGCGGCGAGAGCCTGGGCCATGTGCCGCGCACGCCGTGGAAGCAGAACCTGAGGCTGTTCGCGATCGCGTTCCCCGCGCTCGCGCTGCCGTTCCTGATCCGCGCCGCGGTGGTGGAGGGCGTGGCCACGGCCACCGAGGTGTCCACCATCGGTATCGCCTACGCGCTCATCGTGGGCGCCATCCTTTACCGCCAGCTGAAGTGGCGCAACCTGGGCCGGATGCTGGTGGGCACCGCGGCGCTGTCGGGCGCGATCCTGCTGATCATCGGCACGGCCACGGCCATGGCCTGGGGCCTCACGCAATCGGGCTTCTCCGGCTGGCTGGCCGGCAGCATGGCCGCGCTGCCCGGCGGCGCCCCCATGTTCCTCGCGGTGTCCATCGTCGCCTTCGTGATCCTCGGCTCGGTGCTGGAGGGCATCCCGGCGATGGTGCTGTTCGGCCCGCTGCTGTTCCCCATCGCGCGCCAGCTGGGCATCCACGAGGTGCACTACGCGATGGTGGCCACGCTGGCCATGGGCCTGGGCCTGTTCGCGCCGCCGCTGGGCGTGGGCTACTACTCGGCCTGCGCCATCGCCCGCGTGAACCCCGACCGCGGCATCAAGCCGATGATGCGCTACATGCTGGCGCTGCTGATCGGCACCATCGTGATCGCGGCGGTGCCGTGGCTGTCGATCGGGTTCCTGTAGGCCTCTTCAGGGCAGGTTGCTCACCCGCGCGTCCCTGGGCGCCGTCACCGTGTGGGAGATGCTCACGCGGGCCGTGTCCTGCGGCGGGATCGCCAGCGTCCATTCGGCCACGCCCGGGATCTTGTTCCAGTCGGTGACGGCGGGCTGCGGCGAGTAGCCGTGCGTCACCTGGATGGCCTCGTTGCGCGACACCGGCGACGCGTCCAGCATCTCCACCGTCACGGCGTCGCGATGCTGGTTGACGATCGCGTAGACCGCGGTGGACGTGCGCTCGGTGCTGCCGCCGAAGACGCCGCGCGATTGCGTGAACGCGCCGGGCGATTCGACGTCGACGTGCATCTGGTCGTCCTGCCCCAGCGCCACGCGCAGCTTGTCGCCCTGCGCCGGATCCCAGGCCGAGCGGCTGACCAGCGCGCCGTCGATCCAGGCCTGCAGCGGGCCGTCCGGCCACACGCCGGCGGGACGCGCGGCCTCGGCCAGCAGGTAGACCGCGCGATCGGTGCGTGGCGTCGTGCGGCGCTTCAGCGTCGCGGGCAGCGTCTGGCTGGCAAGCTGCAGCGTGTGCGTCTCGCCGTCGGAGGCCAGCGTGACCGACTGCGCGACTTCGAACTCGGTGGCGTAGTCACCCGAGACGGCGCTGGTGCCCCACGGCGGCGGCACGGGGCGTGTCGGGTTGATGCTGCTGCCCGTGACCTCCACGCGTTGCATCGTGATGGGCGCCGGAGCCGGCGCGGTCGCGGCGTACGCCATCATCGGAGGCGGCGGCGGCGCCACCAGGTCGATCGCCCAGGTCTGCGGCACCTGCGCCTGCGCCGACCGGTTGACGCGGCCCGTCGACAGCTTCACGTGCACGTCGGTCCAGTCCTCGCCGCTGGCCTGCACGATGTCGGCCTGGCGGTCGATGCGCAGCGAGGCGTGCGCCGTGTCCATCGTGGCGCGATAGGTCGGGCGCCAGTAGGTGTTGTTGACGTTGTAGCGGACGCGCAGCGTCGCGGCCACGGGCGTCCAGACGTCGAAGCGCACCGTGCGCCAGTTGCCCTTGCCGCGCGCCGGAGGCAGCTCGTCGGACAGCTTGTCGTTCTCGCGCTCGAGGCCGGTGAGTTCGCGCCTGACGCGGGCCTGGTCGACGAGCAGGTCCAGCGCCGCCTGGCGCAGGTCGCTGGCCAGCGCTCCCGCGCGCGGAGCGCCGGGCTTCTGGCCGGGCCTGGAGGCGGCCGGGGGCGCGGTCGCCGGATCGTCCGCGTGCGGATTCGTGCCCCACACCTTCAGGTAGGCCAGCGCGAGCTCGTTCGAATCGCGTTGCGCCTCGAGTTGCTCGCGCCGCAGTTGCATCGCCTGCTGCCGCGCCTCGATCGGCGAGGGCGCGCACTCGCTCGCGCGCGACGCCGGCAGCGGCGTGCTGCGGATCTCGCCCATGCGAAGCTCCGGCTCGCCGTCGACCTGCAGCGTCGTCAGGTCGACCCCGCCGGGCAGGCAGGCCATGACGACGTGGCGCGTGCCGCCCGCCACCTTCAGCTCGCGCTCCACGCGCGCGCTGTCCGGGTACACGGTGGCGGCCACGATGCGCGTCGCGTCCTGGGCCGCGGCCTCGACGGCGGCGAGGCCCAGCAGGATGGCGCCCGCGGCGCGCGGGAGAAGGTGAGGTTTCATCGATGCTCCTGGAGTTGTGGTGGGCCGCGGGATGCGGGCCCGTGGGGTTGAACGTGCGGCGCGGCGCAACGGGGTGAACTGCCCCAGAATGGCCGCATGAACGTCCTCATCGTCTTCGCCCATCCCGAGCCCGCGTCGTTCAGCGCCGCGCTGAAGAACGAAGCCGTCGCGGCGCTGTCGCAGGCCGGGCACGCGGTGACGGTGAGCGATCTCCACGCCATGGGCTGGAACCCGGCGCTGGGCCCGGAGGAGTTCGCGCACGACCGCGCCGACCCCGGTTTCCTCGACCTCTCGCGCGAACAGGAGCACGCGCACCGCAACGGCAGCCATGCCGCCGACGTGCGCGCCGAACAGGCCAAGGTCGCCGCGGCCGACCTCGTGCTGTTCCATTTCCCGGTGTGGTGGTTCGGCATGCCGGCCATGCTCAAGGGCTGGGTCGACCGCGTCTTCAGCCGCGGCTTCGCGTATTCGGCGGGCCGCAAGTACGAGCGCGGCCACTTCAAGGGCAAGCGCGCGATGCTGTGCATCACGACCGGGACCGCGTCCACGCTGTACGAGCCCGACGGGATCGACGGCGACCTGCTGCACGTGCTCTGGCCCATCCACAACGGCATGCTGGCCTACACCGGCTTCACGGTGCTGCCGCCGTTCGTGGCGTGGATGCCGGGGCGCGTCGATGGCGCCGAGCGTGCGGCATACCTCTCGGCGTATCGCGGGCGGCTCGCGTCGCTCGATTCGATCGAGCCGCTGTTCTTCCACCCCTGGGACGACTACGACGAGTCGCAGCGCCTCAAGCCCGGCGTGGCCGCCCGCTCTGGCGTGCAGTGGAACCCTGAACGCTAGCTTTCACCGCAGCGCCGGCGCAGGAACTGGCCGGCCACGAACAGGTCGCGCTCGATGGCCCGGCGCGCGGCGGCGCTGTCGCGGGCGGCCAGCGCGGCCAGCAGGTCGTCGTGGGCGTCGTTGAGCACGGCCGGCGCCGCCGCGTCCTCGAACAGCTGGTTGGACAGCGGGCCGATGCGCAGCCACACGGTCTCGATCAGCGACATCAGCAGGGGCGAGCCCGCGGCGCGATACAGCCGCACGTGGAAGTCCTCGTTGACCGCCAGGTAGGTCTTGGCGTCGAGCCGGCGCAGCGCCTCGGCCATGCGCTCGCCCTCGGCGCGCAGCGTGGCGAGGTCGGCGGCCGACAGTCGCAGCGCGCCGCGCTCGGTGGCCTCGCCCTCCAGCATCAGGCGCGCCTGCAGCACGTCGTCGAACTCCGCGCGCGACAGCCGCGGCACCGCCACGCCGCGGTTCGGGCTGTAGGCCAGCGCGCCTTCCGCGGCCAGGCGCTGCAGCGCCGCGCGTACCGGCATCAGTCCGACGCCCAGTTCGGCGGCGACATCGCGCAGCTTCAGGCGCTCGCCGGGCAGGAAGCGGCCCACCGTCACCCAGTGGCGCAGCGTCTCGTAGGTCTGCTGTTCGAGGTTCATTCTTGCAGCGCTGCCAGCACCTCGTCGAAGGCCGCGAGCAGGCGCCCGACGTCGGCCTCCGAGGTGACCGGGCTGGCCAGGAGCATGTTGTGGAACGGCGTGATCATGACCCCGCGATTGAGCAGCGCCAGGTGCACGAGCTGCTCCAGCGCCGGCCGCGCGAGGGCCCCGGCCTCGCTGCCGTTGCGCGGCGGTCGCGGGCCGAACTGGAACTCGCAGCGGGCGCCCACCTGCGTCACGCACCACGGCAGGCCGTGGCGCAAGAGGGCCACGCGCAGGCCCGCGGCCACCTGCGTGCAGCACTCGGTCATGCGGGCGTGGGCTTGCGGCGTGGCGACCTCCGACAGCGTCGCGCGCAGCGCCGCCATCGCCAGCATGCTGGCCGTCAGCGTGGTGCCGATGCCCGAGTGCCCGGGCGGCGCCGAGCGCTTGGCCGCCGCGGCGCGCCGGGCCAGGTCCTCGCTGAGGCCGTAGACCGCGCACGGCACGCCACCGGCGATGGGCTTGCCCAGCACCAGCGCGTCGGGCGCCAGCCCGTGCGCTCGCGCGTAGCCGCCCGGGCCGCTGCTGAGCGTATGGGTCTCGTCGAGCACCAGCAGCGCGCCGTGCGCGCGGATCAGCGCCTGCGCCTCGGCCCAGTAGCCGGGGTCGGGCAGCACCATGCCGATGTTGGTCATCACAGGCTCGGCCAGCACGCAGGCCACGTTGCCGCCGGCCAGCGCCGCGGCCAGCGCGGGCAGGTCGTTGAACTCGACCACCGTGGTGTGCGCCGTGAGGTCGTGCACCTGGCCCAGCAGGCTGTCTCGCACACGCTGATGGCCGTCCACGAGATCGACGAAGACGTCGTCGACGGTGCCGTGATAGCACCCGTTGAACACGACCAGGCGCTTGCGCCCGGTGGCGGCGCGCACCCAGCGCAGGAGGAAGCGGTTGGCGTCGCTGGCGGTCATCGCGCTCTGCCAGGACGGCAGCCCGAAGCGGCGCGCCAGCTCCTCGCCGACCCAGGCCGCGTCCTCGCTGGGCAGCATCGTCGTGCAGCCGCGCGCCATCTGCGCGCGCACGGCCTCCACCACCGGCGGGCTGGCGTGGCCGAACATGGCGCCGGTGTCGCCCAGGCAGAAATCGACGCGCTCGTGGCCGTCGACGTCCGTCACGCGGGCGCCTTCGGCGTGGGCCACGTGCAGCGCGAAAGGCGTCGACCAGTCGTTCATCCAGTGCAGGGGCGAGCCCATCAGCCAGTGGCGCGCGGTGCGTCCGGCGAGCGCGGCCGAGCGCGGGTTGGCGGCGACGAAGCGCTCGCGCTCCGCGGCGGCCAGGCGCAGCAGGTTGGCGGCGTTCAGGCCGGTGTCGTCGAAGTCTCTCGCGTTCATACCAGCAGCAGCAGGTGCTCGCGCTCCCACGAGCTGATGACGCGGTTGTAGGTGGCGTACTCGAGTTCCTTGACGGCGCAGAACGCCTTGACGAACAGCGGGCCCAGCACCTCCGACAGCGCGTCGCAGGCGCGCATGCGCGCGATGGCGTCCTCGAGATGGCCCGGCAGCTCGTGGGCCAGGTCCCAGGCGCTGTCGGTCATCGGCTCCGACGGCATCAACTGCTCGCTCATGCCCAGGTAGCCGCAGGCCAGCGTGGCGGCCATCGCCAGGTACGGGTTGACGTCGACGCCCGGCACGCGGTTCTCCACGCGGCGCGCCTCGGGGCCCGACTTGGGCACGCGGATGCCGCAGGTCCGGTTGTCGTGGCCCCAGCGCACGTTGATCGGCGCCGAATTGAAGCGCGACAGCCGGCGGTACGAGTTCACGTAGGGCGCGAACATGGGCATCACCAGCGGCACGTATTTCTGCAGGCCGCCGATGTAGTGCATGAAGGGCCGGCTCGCGTTGCCGTCCGCGTCGGAGAAGATGTTGTGGCCGGTCTCCGCGTCGACGATGCTCTGGTGGATGTGCATCGCGCTGCCCGGCTCGCGTTCCATCGGCTTGGCCATGAAGGTGGCGAAGATGCCGTGGCGCAGCGCGGTCTCGCGCACCGTGCGCTTGAACAGGAACACGCGGTCGGCCAGGTCCATCGGGTCGCCGTGCGAGAAGTTGATCTCCATCTGCCCGGCGCCGGCCTCGTGGATCAGCGTCTCCACGCCGAGGCGGTGCACGCCGCAGAACTGCGAGAGTTCCATGAAGAAGGGATCGAAATCGTTGACCGCGTCGATGGAGTACGACTGCCGGCCCGCCTCGGGCTTGCCGGTGCGCCCGAGCGGCGGCTGCAGCGGCTCGTGCGGGTTCTGCTGGCGCGCGACCAGGTAGAACTCCATCTCGGGGGCGACCACCGGCCGCCAGCCCCTGGCCGTGTACAGGGCCATCACCCGGCGCAGCACGCCGCGCGGCGAGAGCTCCACCGGCGAGCCGTCGAACTCGTGGCAGTCGTGGATCACGACGGCCACGGGCTCGGCCGCCCAGGGCACGAGCCGCACCGTGCTGGCGTCGGGCAGGCACACCATGTCGGGATCGGTCGCGCCGACGAAGGGGCCGTTGTCGGGCTGTTGGCCGTTGACGGTATTGAGCAGCACGCTCTTGGGGATGCGCATCTCGCCGGATGCCAGGAACAGGTCCTTGGGCAGGATCTTGCCGCGCGCGATGCCGGTCATGTCGGGGATCACGCACTCCACCTCGTGGATGCGGTGCTGGGCGAGGAAATCGTGCAGGGGATTGGACATGGGAGGCGTGGGGCGGCCAGCGCTCCGCTGTGGATGTGATCACAAGTATGGATCATCCGCCCTGGGTTACCGAGTGGTTGCCCACCAATTGCGTGGGTTATGTGATCACAAGTCTCGAAACGGCGCGTCGACGCCGCGGGGTGCGCCTCTGCAGCTCGACGTACTTGCCCAGGTACCAGTGCTCGGCGCGCCGGCCCTCGACGGCCTTCTTCAGCAGGCATCGCCGAGCGTCGAGGGAGTCGCGCGGCCCCTCAGTGCGCAGCCGCAGCGGCCGGGACTTCGATGTCGAGATCGTCGGCGCGCACCCAGCGGTCGATGGCCTTGCCGGACTTGGCGACGTAGCGCACCTTCAGCCAGCCCTCGGCGGCCTTGGATCGATCGAGCACGCTGACCTCGTCGCCCTGGACGAGGTAGCCGTGCGGAGCGACGCCCGCGTCGGGGGTGTCGCGCAGCGGGGCCTTGGCGTCCACGACGTGGGCGATGGCCGCGCCGGCGGGCGCGGGCTGGGCCGCCGCGGCCGGCGCGGCGCCGCCGTGCGCGCGGATCAGCGCCGTCATGTGGGCGGCGAGCTTGTCCCAGTCGGCGTGCCTGGCCTCGGGCTTGGGGTTCTTGTTGTCGTCGGCTTTGACGATGACGCCGCCCGGCGTGGAACTGATGCGGTTCACGCTATAGCAGTACGGATCGTTGTCGTCTCCGCTGGGGATCTTCTCGCCGACGAGGATCTCGCCGAACGCCATGCGCGTCGGTTTGGTCCCCTTGCAGAAGCCGCGCGACGCGAACTGGTCGGAGACGCCGCCACTGGCCAGCACACCGGCATCGAAGTAGCGCATGCCGGTCACGGCATAGGCGGGTGCGGCGGGCGCATCGCGGTTGTAGATGAAGCTTGGTTTGTCCATCTCCGCGTCCTTGGTTACGCACTGGATCAGCGTGGCGCCGCCGGCTTGGCGCCAGGCCAGGAGGACGACAAGAGCATCGGCGCACGGCGCCAGCGTCGTGTCCTCGTTGACATTGGAGACGCAGACGCCGTTTGCGCACTTTGCGTCGGCGAGGCTGTCGGCGGCGGTGGCCGCGGTCGCGATGACACTGGCGCAAAGTGCCACGAAGGCGCGCGAAGCGACGCCGGAGGAAACGCGAGCGAGCATGAAGTTCTCGAGTCTTCGGAAAGCGGGGGCGAGTGGTCAGAGACCGGCGATGATCTTCGCACCTTCGGTCAGGACGATGCCGTACTGGGCATTCTCGCGATTGGCGGTGACGCCGCTGACCGTGAAGGACAGGCGCTTGCCGTTGAGGATGCTCAGGCGCCGGCTCATGCAATCCGCCCTGGACGCTTCCTTGGCCGCATGGGCGAGGCGGCGCTCAGTGCACGGCGGCGGAGTTGTTGGCGACGTCGAGATCGTCGACGCGCACCCAGCGGTCGATGGCCTTGCCAGACTTGGCGACGTAGCGCACCTTCAGCCAGCCTTCGGCGGCCTTGGAGCGATCGAGCACGCTGACCTCGTCGCCCTGCACGAGGTAGCCGTGCTGGGCGACGCCCGCGTCGGGGGTGTCGCGCAGCGGGGCCTTGGCGCCCACGACGTGGGCGATGGCCGCGGCGGCGGGCGCGGGCTGGGTGGCCGCGGCGGGTGCGGCAGCGGCCGGCGCGGCGCCAGCGTGGGCGCGGATCAGCGCCGTCATGTGGGCGGCGAGCCTGTCCCAGTCGGCGTGCTTGGCCTCGGGCTTGGGGTTCTTGTTGTCGTCGGCCTTCACCGCAACGCCGCCCGCGGTGGAACTGATGCGGATCACGCGGTAGCAGTAGGCGTTGTCGTCGTCGGGGCTGGGGATTTTCTCGCCGACGAGGATCTCGCCGGTGGCCATCCGCGCCGGTTTGGTCCCCTTGCAGAAGTCGCGCGACGCGAACTGGTCGGATACGCCGCCAGCGGCCAGCACGCCTGCATCGAAGTACCGCATGCCGGTCACGGCATAGGCGGGGGCGGTAAGCGCATCGCGGTTGTAGATGAAGCTGGGCTTGTCCATTTCCGCGTCGGAGGTCTCGCACTGGATCAGCGTGGCGCCGCCGGCCTGGCGCCAGGCCAGGATGATTTCGCTGGCATCTGCACACGGCGGCGGCGCCTTGTCCTCGTAGACGTTGGCGACGCAGACGCCGTTCTTGCATTCGGCTGCGGCTAGGCTGTCGGTCGCACCGCACGCGGTCGCGAAGGCGCTGACGCAGAGCGCCGCGATGGCGCGCAACGCGGCGCCGGAGGGAACGTGAGCGAGCATGAAGTTCTCGAGCTTTGGGGAATCGGGGGGCGAAGGGTCAAAGACCGACGATGATCTTCGCAGCTTCGGTCAGGACGATGCCGTACTGCGAATTTTCGCGCTTGCGGGTGACACCGCAGACGGTGAAGGACAACATCTTGCCGTTCAGGATGCTGAGGCGTCGGCTCATGCAATCCGCCCGGGACTCCTCGACGGCCTTGTTGGCACGTTCCGTGAAGGCCATCGTCATCAGGTCGAACTGGGTCTTCGGCTTGTCGCGGTCCGCCTTGGCCTTGATCTCGTCGGCCGCGCGCGAGAGCCCGCCCTGCTGGATCGCACAGTCGAACAATGCTGCATAGGTGCGGAACTCGACCTTGGCCATCAGTGCGGGTGCGAAGGTGCGCAGCCACTTGATGTTCTTCTCGACGGTGGGGTTGTAGTCGTTGATGGCGGAGTCGAACTGGATCTTGTTGAACGCCTCGACCTTGGCGAGGTTCTCGAACGACGTCTGCCACTCCTTCTTCCCGGCAGCCGTGGCGTAGAGATCGCGGGCCCACTTGGACGCGGCCGCCGCGCCTTTGTCTCCGGAAAGGGCGAGTGCGGCCTTGAGGACGTCGAAGTTGGATCCGGCAGTGAAGCAGCCGTCGAACACATTGGCGTTGTTCGCACGCATCTTGTTCAGCAACTTGCTCAGTGTGCCGGTGCCGAAATTCCACTGGACGAGTCCGAAGGAGGTTGCCTGCCTGTCGAAATTGGGATTCTTGTTCCTCTGGTCGTCGGTGCCGGCGAGCGACTTGTAGTCCATCGACTTGCCGCTCGCGCCCTCGAAGCAGGTGGTGATCTTCAGCGCCAGCAGGTGGGCCTCGTCGATCGTCAACTGTCCCGACGGCGCGGCCAACGGCGTGGAGCCATTGGCCATCGGAGTGCCGGTCTCCTTGTCGAGCCCGATGCTGCCGAGCGCTTGGTGCCAGAGGTGCGAGATCTCGCCCAGCGTGTGGTCGGCCCAGTCGCGCACGCCCGTCAGGTTGGGTGTGCAGCCCAGCATCGACGTGAAGTTCGGATCGGCCTGATCCTTGTGGCCCTGGATGCCCGGCGTCTTCGGCGCCGTCAGCGGCTTTTGCGGCACGGCGGCCGTGTGCCTGAGGTGGCGGCGATGGTGCGGCTGCGCGCCTTGCGGTCCGGGAAGGGTGGAATTGGCCATGGCGCCGAGTCTAGCGGGTCCACCTGCGTCCTGGCGGGGCGGCGGGACCCCCAGAACCACGACGTCGAAACCAAATGAAAAGGGGCCGGTCGCCCGGCCCCTTGCGCATGTCGCGACGTCGTCGGCGCGTCAGGCGGTCACGCCCTTGGCCGTCTCCGCGTACTCCTCGATGCGGTCGAAGTTCATGTAGCGGTAGATCTTCGCGCCGTCGGCGTTCACCACGCCCATGTCGGCGTGGTACTCGGCGGCGGTGGGGATGCGACCGAGCTTGGACGCGATCGCGGCCAGTTCGGCCGAGGCCAGGAACACGTTGGAGTTCTTGCCCAGGCGGTTCGGGAAGTTGCGGGTCGACGTCGAGACGACGGTCGCGCCTTCGCGCACCTGCGCCTGGTTGCCCATGCACAGCGAGCAGCCCGGCATCTCCATGCGCGCGCCGGCCGTGCCGAAGGTGCCGTAGTGGCCTTCCTTGGTCAGCTCCGAGGCGTCCATCTTGGTCGGCGGGGCCACCCACAGCTTGACCGGGATGTCGCGCTTGCCTTCGAGCAGCTTCGAGGCCGCGCGGAAGTGGCCGATGTTGGTCATGCACGAGCCGATGAAGACCTCGTCGATCCTGGTGCCGGCCACGTCGCTGAGGAACTTGGCGTCGTCCGGATCGTTCGGGCAGCACAGGATCGGTTCCTTGATGTCGGCCAGGTCGATCTCGATGACTTCGGCGTACTCGGCGTCGGCGTCGGCCTTGAGCAGCTGCGGGTCGGCGATCCAGGCCTCCATCGCCTTGATGCGGCGCTCCAGCGTGCGCTTGTCGGCGTAGCCGTCGGCGATCATGTTCTTCATGAGCACGATGTTCGAGGTCATGTATTCGATGATCGGCGCCGGGTGAAGGTGCACCGTGCAGCCGGCGGCCGAGCGCTCGGCCGAGGCGTCGCTCAGTTCGAACGCCTGTTCCACCTTCATGTCGGGCAGGCCCTCGATCTCGAGGATGCGACCCGAGAACGCGTTGATCTTGCCTTGCTTGGCGACGGTCAGCAGGCCCTTCTTGATCGCGTAGAGCGGGATCGCGTGCACGAGGTCGCGCAGCGTGACGCCCGGCTGCATCTGGCCCTTGAAGCGAACCAGGATCGACTCGGGCATGTCCAGCGGCATCACGCCTGTGGCGGCGCCGAAGGCCACCAGGCCGGAGCCGGCCGGGAAGCTGATGCCGATGGGGAAGCGCGTGTGGCTGTCGCCGCCGGTGCCCACGGTGTCGGGCAGCAGCAGGCGGTTGAGCCAGCTGTGGATGATGCCGTCGCCCGGACGCAGCGCGACGCCGCCGCGGTTCGAGATGAACGCGGGCAGCTCGTGGTGCATCTTCACGTCCACCGGTTTCGGGTACGCCGCGGTGTGGCAGAACGACTGCATCACCATGTCGGCCGAGAAGCCCAGGCAGGCGAGATCCTTCAGCTCGTCGCGGGTCATCGGGCCGGTGGTGTCCTGGCTGCCGACGGTGGTCATCTTCGGCTCGCAGTAGGTGCCCGGGCGCACGCCCTGGCCTTCCGGCAGGCCGCAGGCGCGTCCGACCATCTTCTGCGCCAGCGTGAAGCCGGCCTTCGATTCGATGGGCGCGGTGGGCAGGCGGAACGCGGTGGACGCGGGCAGCTTCAGGAACTCGCGCGCCTTGGCGGTGAGCGAGCGGCCGATGATCAGGTTGATGCGGCCGCCGGCGCGCACCTCGTCGAACTGCACGTCGCTCTTGAGCTTGAACTCGGCGACGGTGGCGCCGTTCTTCTCGATGCGGCCTTCGTACGGGTAGACGTCGATGACGTCGCCCATGTCCAGCCTGGACACGTCGACCTCGATGGGCAGCGAGCCCGAGTCCTCCTGCGTGTTGAAGAAGATGGGGGCGATCTTGCCGCCGAGCGTGACGCCGCCGAAGCGCTTGTTCGGCACGAAGGGGATGTCCTCGCCCGTGGCCCACACCACGCTGTTGGTGGCGCTCTTGCGGCTGGAGCCGGTGCCCACCACGTCGCCCACGTAGGCGACCAGGTGGCCCTTCTTCTTCAGATCCTCGACGAACTGCATCGGGCCACGCTTGCCGTCTTCTTCCGGCGTGATGCCCGGGCGCGCGTTCTTCAACATGGCCAGGTAGTGCAGCGGGATGTCCGGGCGGCTCCAGGCGTCGGGCGCCGGCGACAGGTCGTCGGTGTTGGTCTCGCCGGTGACCTTGAACACGGTGACGGTGATCTTGGCGGCGACTTCAGGACGCGACGTGAACCACTCGGCCTTGGACCAGCTGTCAATGACTTCCGACGCGAACTTGTTGCCGGCCGTGGCCTTCTCCGCCACGTCGTGGAAGAAGTCGAACATCAGCAGCGTCTTCTTCAGCGCGTTGCAGGCTTCGCGCGCAACGTCGGCTGAATCGAGCAGGTCGATCAGCGGCTTGACGTTGTAGCCGCCCACCATCGTGCCCAGCAGCTCGGTGGCCCTGGCCTTGGAGATGAGCGCCACCTGCACGTCGCCGTGCGCGACGGCCGACAGGAAGCTCGCCTTGACCTTGGCGGCGTCGTCCACGCCCGGGGGCACGCGGTGCGTGAGCAGGTCCAGCAGGAACGCGTCCTCGCCGGCCGGCGGGGCCTTCAGAAGCTCGATGACTTCGGCCGTCTGCTGCGCGGTCAGGGGCAGCGGCGGGATGCCGAGGGCGGCGCGTTCGGCCACGTGTTGGCGATAGGCTACAAGCATGGGATCTCCTGGAAAAGCCGGGGTTGGGGCGTCTGGGTGGAAAGAGGCGGGCTCAGGTCTTGGGGACGATGACCTTGAGGCCCTTGAAGTAGTCGCGGAAGAAGCCTTCGTCGCGCGTGATGAGGCCGTTGCACTGGAGCAGGGCGTGCGCGCCCACGAGGAAGTCGGGCATCGTGCGCGGCGTGCCCACCGGCTGGCCGGCGGCACGTGCGCGCTGCACATACTTGCGCTGCATCTCGCCAGCGCGCACCGCGGAGCGTTGTTCGATGGGGGAGAAGGTCAGGCCCATGTCGTCGAGCGCGTCCATCACTTCCGCGCCGTGGCCGAGGCCGGCCGTGACCTCGCTGGCCACCACGTCGCACACCACCACGGGGCCGCTGCCCAGCGCCAGGCGCAGGCAGGCCTCGGCGGCGTCGGCGCCTTCGCCGTCGCCCAGCAGGGCTATCAGCACGGAGGTGTCGATGGCGATCACCGCGCGGCCTTCGCGGGACAGCGCGGGGACAGGAGCGCGGGGTGACGCATCATTAGAATTCGGGCGTCTCGCCGGGCGTGCGGCCGCGCAGGTCCTGCATCACGTCGTCGGTGGAGACGCCGCTGGGCAGCTTGAAACGGCCGCGCACGCGCGAGATGGCGTCGGTGACATCCTTGCGCAGGATGATCCGGCCGCCGTCCAGCTCGACCTTGAGCACGGTACCCTTCGTCAGCCCGAGCGCATCGCGCACGGCCTTGGGCAGCGTGATCTGGCCGCGTTCGGCAACGGTGGCTTCCATGGGGGACCTCGGTTTGAAAGTACGATGCTGAAACTTTCGGTATGTAGATTCTATACGTACCGAATCGAACCTACAGGGTTATCACTGACTGTTTTGCGCAGTTTTTCCCGCGCCGGAACCTCCTGGCGTTTCACTACTCCTGATTCCATGCCCCAATTCCGCCCGATCTCGCCGCTGACCGTGCTGGCGTCCGCCTGCGTCGCCTTCCTGTTCGGCTGCGCGACCGTCTCGGGCACCGAGCCCGCCGCACCCGCGCCGGCGGAGGCCGCGCCGGCGGCCGTCGAGGCGGCGTCCGCGGCCGCGGCGCCGGCCAGCGGGGCCAGCCAGGCGGCCGGCCGTGCCGGCGCGTCGCGCGCGCCGGCCGCCGCCGCGCCCGCCGGCCCGCCGCTGCCGCCGTTCGCCACGCTCACGCAGGGCGCGCGCCGCATCGACGGCATGCTCACGCTCTGGCAGAAGGACGACAAGGTGTGGCTGGAGCTGAAGCCGGAAGACTTCAACAAGCCCATGTTCTTCTCGCCCAAGATCTCGCAGGGCCTGGGCGAGGGCGGCCTGTACGGCGGCTCGATGGCGCGCGCGTCCTCGCCGTGGGGCGCGCCGCAGATCGTCGAGTTCCGCAAGATCCACAACCTCGTGCAGCTCGTCGCGCTCAACGAGACCTTCCGCGCGAACCCCGGCACGCCGCAGGCGTTCGCGGTGCAGGCCGCCTACTCGGGCAGCCTGGTGGGCAGCACGCCCGTGGCCAGCCAGGCCGACGCCGCCTCGCGCGGCGTGCTGGTGGAGGCCAACAACCTGTTCCTGGGCGACACGCTGGGCATGGCGATCCACCTGCAGCAGATGTACCGCCAGGGGTATACGTTCGATCCGCGCAACTCCTATTTCGACAGCGTGCGCGGCGCGGCCGACGAGGTGATGTTCGACGTCACGGCGCACTACTTCACGCAGTCCATCGCCACGTCGTTCCCGAACGCGCCGGCGGGCGCGCCCCAGCCCACCATCCCCAGCTTCGTGCCGGACGTGCGCAGCCTGTTCCTGGGCCTGCACTACTCGCTGGCGCGGCTGCCCGAGAAGGTCATGCCGACGCGCCCGGCCGATCCGCGCGTGGGCTACTTCACCAGCACGGTGGCCGACTTCTCGGACGACGTGGCCCGCTCGCCGCGCGAACGCTTCATCAACCACTGGCGCCTGGAGAAGAAGGATCCGGCGGCGGCGCTGTCCGAGCCCGTGCGCCCGATCACCTACTGGCTCGACCGCACGATCCCGCTGAAGTACCGCGACGCGATCACGCGCGGCATCCTCGAGTGGAACAAGGCCTTCGAGCGCATCGGCTTCAAGAACGCCATCGTGGTCAAGGTGCAGCCCGACGACGCCGTGTTCGACACGCTGGACGTGGGCGTCACCTCGGTGCGCTGGATGGTCAACGCCGAGTCGACTTTCGGCGCCATCGGCCCGACGCACGTCGACCCGCGCAGCGGCGAGATCCTGGACGCGGCGATCGCCATCGAGAGCCTGTCCTCGCGCAACGTGCGCACGGCCCGCGCGCAGGTGCTGGACATCGCGCGCTCGTTCGACGTCGCCGGCCTGCTGCAGGCGCCGGCCTCCGAGCTTGCGCCGGCCGCCGCGGCGCCCGACCACGTCTCGGCCTGGGGGCGCGACCTGCAGTCGTGCCTGGCCGGCGACCTCGGGGCGGAGCAGGCGGACTACGGCCTGGACGTGCTCGCCGCGCGCGGCGAGATCGACCCCGACAGCCCGGAGGCCGATGCGTTCGTGCAGGCCTACCTCACCGACGTGACGATGCACGAGGTGGGCCACACGCTGGGCCTGCGCCACAACTTCCGCGGCTCGCGCGAATACACCGACAAGCAGCTGTCCGACCCCGAATTCACGAAGACGCACGCGCTGTCCGCTTCGGTGATGGACTACCTGCCGGTCAACCTGCAACGCGCCGGCGAGCACGCGGCCGCGCCGTTCAACACGACGCTGGGCGACTACGACTACTGGGCCATCGCGTACGCCTACCAGCCGATGCCGGCCGACGCGACGCCGGCGCAGGAGAAGGCCGAGTTGCTCAGGATCGCCGCGCGCAGCACGGAGCCCGGCCTGGAGTACGGCACCGACGAGGACAACTTCCTGGGCCTCGACCCGGCCTCGCTGCAGGACGACCTCGGCAACGACCCGGTGGGCTTCGCGCAGAAGCGCTTCGCGATCGCGCGCGACGTGCTGTCCCGCCAGGAGACGCGCCCGCTCAAGCCCACCGAGGACTACGCCGTGCTGCGCCGCTCCGTGACCTACGCGCTGCGCGACGCCACGCGCGCGGCCGGCATCCTGCTGCGCCAGCTGGGCGGCGTCTCCACGTTGCGCGACTTCCCCGGCTCCGGCCGCGATCCGATGCAGCCCGTGCCGGCCGCGCAGCAGCGCGCCGCGCTGGCCACGCTGGTCGACGGCATGCTCGCCGCCGACAGCTTCCGGGTGTCGCCGGCGCTGCAACGCCGGCTCGCCCCCGACTTCCTGGAGCGCGGCGACGTGACCGCCGGCGGCTATCCGGTGTCCACCGACTACCCGGTGGAAGCGGTGATGCTGGACGTGCAGCGCCAGGTGCTGGCCGCGCTGATGAGCGACGGCCTCGCCCAGCGGCTGGAGGACAGCGCGCCCAAGCTCGACCAGCCGGCGCAGGCGCTGGCGCCGCACGAGGTCTACGACCGTATCACGCGCTCGCTGTGGTCGGACGCCGGCAACTTCGGCGCGGACGGCAAGGGCGACATCCCCGCGCGCCGGCGCGAGCTGCAGCGCGACCACGTCAACCGCCTGGCCACGGTGCTGCTGCGCACGCCGGGCGGGGTGCGCGTGGACCTGCGCGCCACGCTCCGCTCCGAGGCCGTGGCGCTGTTGCCGCGCATCCAGGCGGCGCAGCGCCGGCCGGGCCTGAGCGAGGCGTCGCGACTGCACCTGGCCGATTGCGCGGAGACCTTGCGGGTGGCCCTCAACGCGCCGATGCAGCGCGCCGGGTTCTGACACCCGTTCGCGGCCTGCGATCCGTCGCTCGTCGCACCGCGGGCCCGCGGCGCTGGGCGCGCGGCGCGCGGCGCGTTATCGTGCCGGCATGCCGTTCCTTCCTCCCGCCGTGACGCCCGGGCTCGACCCCGAGCTCGAGCCGGCGCCGCGCTCGCGCTGGGCGCGCTTCCTGCGCGCGCTGTCGCCGCGCGCGATCGCGCTGACGCTGATCTCGTCGCTGGTCGTCGCGGTGCTCATGAACCCGATCTTCGAGCTGCCGTTCATGGTGCTGCTCGGACGCACGCTGTTCGTCGGCTTCATCACGCTGGTGGCGCGCAGCGCCGCGCTCGTCTGGCGCCAGCGCGTGGTGCCGCCGTGGGTGCTGCAGTCCGTCACCGTGTTCTGCGCCGCGACGCTGGCCACGCTGGCCGTCTACCTGCTGGCCACCGGCGGCGACATCAGCGCGGTGGTCACGCACTGGGGCCGCGTGCAGGGCTTCGTGCTGATCTCGGGCACCGGCACCATCGTCGGCCTGATGCTGGCGCTCGGCGCGCTGGAACGCCAGCGCGACTCCGAGGCCAAGGCGATGAGCCTGGAGCTGGCGCTGCAGCGCTCGCGCCTGGAACGCCTGGCCGCCGACGCACGCCTGGCCGTGCTCACCGCGCAGGTGGAGCCGCACTTCCTGTTCAACACGTTGGCCAACGTGCAGGCGCTGGTGGAGACCGGCTCGCCGCGCGCGCCGGCGGTGCTGCGCAGCCTGATCGCCTACCTGAAGGCCACGATGCCGCGCCTGGACGACGGCGACGCGCAGCTGGGCCGCGAGATCGCGCTGGTGCGCAGCTACCTCGAGCTGATGCACCTGCGCATGCCCGATCGCCTGCGCTTCACCGTGGACGGCGACCCGGCGCTGCAAGGCTTCCCGTGCCCGCCGATGCTGCTGCTCACGCTGGTGGAGAACGCCGTGCGCCACGGCATCGATCCGTCGGAGACGGGCGGCGGCATCGTCGTCACCAGCCGGCGCGACGGCGGCGTGGTGCGGCTCGTCGTGCGCGACGACGGCGTGGGCATGGGCGAGTCGGCCGCGCCCGGCACCGGGCTGACCAACCTGCGCGAGCGGCTGGCCACCTTCTACGGCGGCGCCGCGCGCCTGGAGCTCACCGAGCTGGCGCCGCACGGGCTGCTCGCCGAGATCCTCATCGACGTGCCCGCGGCCGACTCCCAGCGGAGGCTGCAATGACCGGTTCCGTGCGGGCCCTGATCGTCGACGACGAGCCGTTGCTGCGCACGCACCTCGCGCACCACCTGGCGCAGCTGTGGCCCGAGCTGGAGATCGCGGGCGAGGCGCGCAACGGCCGCGAGGCGGTGGACCTGGTGGAGCAGCTGCGCCCCGACGTGGTGTTCCTCGACGTGCACATGCCCGGCATGAACGGCGTGGAGGCCGCGCGCCTGATGGGCCCGGACGTGCAGATCGTGTTCGTCACCGCCTACGAGCAGTACGCCGTCGCGGCCTTCGAGCAGGGCGCGATCGACTACCTGGTCAAGCCCTTCGACGCCGAGCGGCTGGGCGAGAGCCTCGCGCGCCTGCGCCGGCGCGTGGCGGAACGGCGCCGCCTGGAGGCGGGCGGCCCGAGCCGGGCCGCGAGCGTGTCCGGGGAGGCCGAGGCCGGTGCCGCCGCGCTGGGCAAGCTGCCCACGGGCGAGCTGGACGCGGTGCTGGCGGTGCTGGCCGGCGAGCTGCGCCGGCGCGCGCCGGCCGAGTCGCGCCTTCAATGGATCCGGGCGTCGGTGGGCCAGATGATCAAGCTGATCCCGGTCGACGAGGTGATCTACTTCCGCTCCGACGAGAAGTACACGCTGGTCGTCTGGGTGGGCGGCGAGGCGCTGATCCGCAAGTCCATCCGCGAGCTGCTGGACGGCCTCGAGCCCGAGACCTTCATCCAGATCCACCGCTCCACCATCGTCAACCTGCGCTTCGTGGCGCAGGTGATCAAGGGCCCCAACGAGACGGCCGAGGTGCACCTGAAGGGCCGCAGCGAGACGCTCAGCGTCAGCCGCAACCACGTGCACTGGTTCCGCCAGTACTGAGCAACCATCTGGCGAGCGAGCATGAAAAAAAAGGTTCTTCGCCGATCTGCGGGGGCGCACGGAGCATGCGCAAATGGGCAGGGCCAGTGGGTGGTCCGGGGACTTGGAATCCGCCAAGCCGCGGACTTCGCGTTGCGGGGCGCGCTGGGTCAGGCACGACTCACCGGGGGAGCTTGTTTTGTTCGTGTCCCCCGTCGGCCTGCGGCCTCCTCCTCCTTAACCTCACAAAACAAGCTCCCCCGCCTCGCCGTGCCACGCACGGCGGGCCGGCAGACAACATTCGCGGAGGAAGAGTCGGCGAATTTGTTTGAGGTTGTTTGGCATCGTCGGGCCATCGAGGCCGCGACGATGCCCGCGGCCGGCGCTTCCATGCGCCATCGGGCTTGACGCGAACCTCGCGTCGCGACGCCGGCGCTCCTTCTCGTGACCGACGAGGGTCCCTTCGCCAACGGTGTCATCCTGCGCGCAGTCGCAGGATCCAGGCTGGCGGATGAGCTGTCTCAGGTGTGGATTCCGCGACTGCGCGCGCAATGACGAGGCGCTACCGATCGTCCATCACGACAAGTATCGCTCGCAGCTCGATTCGCGATTCGCGTCAGGCCCAGCGACCCGCATCACCGTTGGCCGCGGGCATCGTCGCGGCCTCGATGGCCCGACGATGCCAAACACCTTCAAAAGACTGCGGATTCCTCCCCCGCGAATGTTGTCTGCCGGAACGCCATGCGTGGCACGGCGAGGCGGGGGAGCTTGTTTTGTGAGGTTAAGGAGGAGGAGGCCGCAGGCCGACGGGGGACACGAACAAAACAAGCTCCCCCG
>Ga0210384_10001954_pt1 | contig 26332 bp, 23 predicted proteins | sample IncBWH2MmetaG_FD_160574 | JGI IMG/M metagenome (GOLD analysis project Ga0210384, IMG submission 160574) | Forest soil microbial communities from Barre Woods Harvard Forest LTER site, Petersham, Massachusetts, United States - Inc-BW-H-2-M | ecosystem: Environmental > Terrestrial > Soil >...
AGGGAAGCTTCGGGCCGCCCGTCGCGGGCTTGCCCGCGCGGCTTTGCCGCAGCGCATAGCCATACAGCGCAATCCCCGGACGCACCATGTTCTTCCAGGTTTCCGGCCGCGCCAGCAGGCCGCCGGTGTTATCCATATGAAACAGCGACGGTGTGAGGCCAGCACCTTTCACCACCGCGAGGGCGCGCTCAAACGCCGCAATCTGGGCATCCGTTTCCGGCGCATCCAGCACCTCCGACGAAGCCAGGTGCGTCGAGACACCCTCGAGAAACACGTGCGTCGACTGTTGGATCACCTTGCACATCGACGCCAACTCCTCCAGCGTCACGCCGAGGCGTCCCATGCCGCTGTCGATCTTTAAGTGAATCGGTTGTGGCGGAGCATCCAGCCGTTCTGCGGCCCGGTCCAGCAACTCCACCTGCCACGGTTCCCACACGGTCGCCGTCAGGTTCTGCCGGACCACCTCTTCTTCCTCGCCTCGCCAGAACCCCGTCATCAGCAGAATCCGTCCCGCCAATCCCGCCGACCGGAGCGGCATCCCTTCGTCCGTGGTCGTCACCCCAAACCACTTTGCCCCCGCCGCTTCGAGAGCCAGCGCGCACGGAGTGGCGCCGTGACCGTAGGCGTCCGCCTTGATCACCGCACACACCGTGACCCGCGGGCCGACGTGGCTTTGCACGGTGTGGAAATTCCCGCATAAGGCGGAAAGCGAAATTTCCGCCCACGTGGGACGAGCCGATTGCCGGGGTGCGACGTCGAGGGTTGCCGAACTCACGTTCTCGCGATTATAGCGGCTCGCCAATTCTCGAGGGCGCCCGCCGTGTCCTATCTTGATGCGACCTATCCACCCGTCAGCGAGAAGTTCACCGTAACTTGTGTCTCCACCTCGACCGGATCTCCATTCAAGATGTACGGCCGGTATCGCCATTGCCGCACCGCATCGATCGCGGCTCCCACCAGCATCGGGTGCCCGCTCATCACCTGAAGATTCTCGATCGTACCCGTACGGCTGATGATGGCCCGCAACATAACCGTCCCCTGAATCCGCGCAGCCCTCGCCAGCGGCGGATAGATCGGTTGCACCCGATAAATAAGGTTGCCTTCCATCATGTGCGAAATCCGCAGCGGATGCGCCACCGGGGGAGGCGGGGGAGGGGCGACTGTCATGGAATTCCCGATCGAATTGATTACCGAGTTAGTGCTCGACCCCGGTCCGGTGCCACCCTGAACGCAAAATACGCAGGGAGGTGCCTCTGGTGCCGACCCTCCATCATCCACACGTTCAATCGTTGTCGGAATGGTCGGCGGGGCTACCACAATCCCGTGAAACATATTCGTGTCGGTGGGATTCATGGCCGGGTGCCGCGCTCCCGTCGGAGGCGGTGGGCCCGGTGGTGCCCCGATTGGCGCGCTCATCGAGAGCAGTTGCAGCTTGGGCAGGCCTTCGGTGTAGATCAGCGGTAGCGCCAGCACCACCGCCACGGCAAGCGCCTGCATCGCGAAGGAAGCCAGCGTCGTCCATCCTCGGTGCGAACGGTTGGCCCACTGCGAATCGAGCAAACTGTCAGCAAACATGGTGTCCTCCAGAAAGGAGAGTTCGTTAGCTATAAGGACACCAGTCAGCAATTTTTCGGACCACAAGAGATGTAGCGCCGGCACCTTGCCGGCCGATTGTCAGTCACGACGCCACACCGACAGCTGTCGCGTCAGCGCCGCCGGGCGTAGCGCCGGCATCTTGCCGGCCCATTGGCGGGCGCGACGCCCGCTCTGACAGCCGTTGGGACGGCGCCGCTCCCAAAAAGAAAAAAGGCCGCGCAAACACGCGGCCTTCTGGAACTTTTGCGACCCCTGAGGTGTCGCGACAAAATTTACTTCGGTGGCTCGGCTTGCTTCACTGGAGGAGTGGTCGGCTTTGTCCCCGCGGGCTTGGTCACCGCCGGCTTTGCCCCGCCACTGCTGGGCGACGACGGTGGCGGCGCGACGCCTGACTGCGCGTTGTACACATCTACCACCGACTTGGTCACGTCCACCGACTCGCCCCACCAAACCACCGGGCTCTGCGGCCACGGTTGTGACGTGTCGACGATCATGCCGAACCCGTTATCCGTTGCGTACTTGATGAGCACCGGGCCCAGTTTCTGCAGAATGCGCTGCGCAATCTCGTTTTGCTGGTTCTGCGCGTCTTCCCGGGCATCCTGCAGTTGCCGGTCCAGCGTCTTTTGCTTCGATTCAATCTGCTTGACCAGGTTGGCGCGCGCGTCCTCGTTCAGCTTGTCGCCTTGTGTATTGAGCTGCTTCTTCAGGCTCTCAATCTCGTCGTTGGCGCCCTTCAGCTCATTCTGTTTCGGCTCCAGTTTCTTGCTGAGCGCTTCGAAGTCACGCCGGCCTTCATTCGTCGCAAAGATGGCCTGTTCCATGCTGATGGTGCCGACTTTGGTGCCCACACCGCTCACTGCCGGTGCGGCCGCGGGGCTGGCCGCCGGAGCTGCGGCGGCGGATGCGGGAGCTGCGGCCGCGCTGCCCGTTTGTGCCAGGGCCGCCACTGAAATCGCGCACGCCATGGCCAGAAGTATGCTTGTGAGCTTGCTTGTCATTGGATCGCTTGGACTCCTTGGAAATTTCCCGGAAATTTTTGGCTGACTTTCACTTTCCCAGTCTTACGCTGGGCCGTGCCACTAGGTTGACCGGGTCTTGAAGCGGACTATTCACTCGCAACCGGGACAGGTGAGCTGGGTCGCAGCTCCTCACGCCGAACCTGATATGCGTGGCAGCATACCCCGACTTTCCTTCATTCTCAGGGCAGAAGTCTCCACATTATAGCACCGATCGTCAATCCATCCGGACTTAACTTCCCCCCGGCACCACCGTCAGAACGTGGTCGCCACCGTAAACCGGAACGTCTTGCGCGGCTCCCGCAACGTGAAGGTCGAGCCGTACGTATTGATGGCTTGCTGATACGTATAGTCTCCCGCCGCCTTGTACAGGAACGGCGCCGTTCCCCCGGGGAACATGCCGCGCGTCAACGCCGTCGGCGTCGACGTCTGGGTATCCAGGCGCAGCGGATTATAGGCCCAGTAAATGCGGAACGGCGCATTGATCACCGGCAACATCACCTGCAACTCCAGCCCGGTCGACATCCGCGGCGTCCAGTTCGTCCCCGCCACGGATTTCAGGTATTGCGAGAAGGTCAGCTTCTCACCGCCCGTGCAGTTCAGCGCAATGTCCAGCTGCGGACAGCCAAACAGTGTGCTGTTGATGTCACTCAGCTGTCCTGAATTGATGCGCAGCTGCGACGGCCGCACAATCGGATCGATCCCCACATCCATGAAGGGCGCCAGCGTCACCGGTCCCACGATGGTGATGCGGTACTCGACGTTCCCGAATAGGTTCAGGTCTCCACCCGGCTGCACGATCGTCTGCACCGGGATTGGTATCTGGTAAGGACCCCGCCGGGGGTTCGAAGGATCTTTGAACACCAATGATCCATCCGGATTTGTCAGGTTCACCACCGCCTTGTTGGGCAGGAAGGCGATGGGCGAGACCGACCGGATATCGAATCCACGCAGATCATTTTCGCCGCCCATGTAGAACCGCTGAAACGGCGGAGCAACCAGTCCGCCATAGCCCGTCAGGAACGAGCCCTGGAAGTTCACGCCGATCGCATTCCGCCGGTTCTGCATGGGGAAGAACTGCTTGTATTGGACGATCGGCCGGATCGATTTCACCGTGCCGCCGATGCCCGCGAACTCTCCGCCCACGAACAATTGTTTGCCGTGGTGTGGCTGGTACGCCGCATCGAGCGTATTGACCGAGAAGCTCGGCAGGATCTTGCTGGTGATGATTCCGTTCAGCGCGTTCGGGCCATTGATGCCGCGAAACGCCAGATTCGTGAACAAGGCCTTCGACGCATCGCTCAGCGCAATCAGCGACGAGTTGTCGAACGAATACGTGATGCCCACCCGCTTCAGTGAGCGGTGTAGAGGATAGCTGAGCGACGTGGTGAACCCGGTGCTCGACTGCGTGTAGTTCTGCAGGTTCTGCAGATAGTATGAAGGCAGGTTGAGCTGCTGCCCCGACAAAATCGCGTATTGCCGCGCCTGGTTGTAGCTGGTGCGCGTCGTGTATACCGTGAAGCCCGCTTGCAGCGGCCGGTCCCAGAGGTACGGCTCGGTGAACCCGAACAACACGCTGCGCATCAGGTTCCCGATGCTCGCCTGAACCTGCAACGTCTCACCCAGGCCGAGGAAGTTGTTTGTCGTATAACTCAGACCGACAAACGCGCCTTCCAGACCGCTTACACCGCCGTTCAGGCCAATGCTGTTCTTACCTTTTTCATGGACCTTGAGTGCCAAATCGACGGTGCCCTCTTTTTCGTCGAGCTTCTTGTCCGTCGTATTCGGATCGTCCGGTTTCAGCTGTTCGAAGTAGCCCAGCTGGTTCAAGCGCAGAAGGCTGAACTCCCACAGCCGCGAGTTGTAGACTTGGCCCTCTTCCAGCGCAATCTCGCGCCGGATCACCTTATCGCGTGTCGTGGTATTCCCCTGGAACTCGATGCGGCGTACATAAAACTGCTTGCCCTCATCCACATCGATGTCCAGAAAAATCAGCTTCTTCTCATCATCGAACTTCGTGTCGGGCACGGAAGTGAAGTTGATATAGCCATACTCCCCGTAAGCCTTGCGCAGGTTCTCCAGACCCTTGCCGATCTTCTCCCGGCTGAAAACGTCTCCGTCCTTGATCGGAAACAGGGTCCGCAACGCCTTGGTGTTGGTGATCGCCTTGTTGTTCTTGAAGGTGATGCTCGCCAGCTTGTAGCGGTCACCTTCTTCAATCGGCATCGTGATATCAACGGCCTTCCCCGGCCCCTTCTGCACCAGTGGAATGTGAAATCCCGGGTGGCCCGTATCATGAATTTCCGTCTTCGGGTCCTGTACCAGCACCTTGAAGAAGCCGCGGTTCTGATACTCGTTCCGTACCCGTTCCGTGTCTTCTTCCAGCTTGGTCGCGTCGTACGTCTTGGCGAAAATGTTTTCCAGAAAAATCGAATGCGGAATCCCGATGGGTTTCAGGTTCTTCATCGCAGCCCGCAATGTTCGGGCGTTAATGTTCCGGTTCCCGCTAAACCGGATCCGCCCCACCTTGACCTTCGGACCTTCTTTCACCACAAACGTGATGCCCACCGCCGCTGGTGGAATCGGACGCACTTCCGAACGAATCGTCGCGAATTGCCTGCCATGCTCCGCCAGCAGTTCCCTGATCGCGACCTCGGCCTTCTTGATGCGTGTCGGATCGTACTGGCTTTCCACCGACAACCCGACCTTCCGCTCCTTGAACCGGTCCAGCACGTCGCTGGTCGAGACCGAACTCAATCCGGTGTAGTTGATCTCGCGGATGGTCGGCTTCTCTTTCACGTACACGTGAATCCGCCAGCCCTTGGCCGTCTGCTCCCGCTCGAACCGGATGTCTTCGAAGTATCCCGTGTTCCACAGCGAATTGAAGTCGCGTTCCAGTCCCCCCGGGTCGTACACGTCGCCCGGGTGAGTGAAGATTCGCGCCTTCACCGTGTCGGCCGGGATGCGCCGATTCCCGTGAATAACGATGTCAGTGATCAGGTCTTGCTGTGCCCACCCTCGCGGGCAGATCAGAACGATCGCGGTCAGAAGGAAGCCGGTCAGCGAGCGCTGCCATGTCCCGCCGTTTCGAACCCAAAACCATGGAAATAAATGAGATGCGGAGGCCGTGGTGGCACAGCGGCCAGAGCCGCTCGGGCGCACGACAGGGATATCCGGATGAAAGCGAAGAGGAATCGCTACTACCTCGGCCTCTGGGAGTTAGGAAAACGGCAATTATACGGTAGAGTTAGGGGCAGCGTCCAAGTCCCCCACTCTTTCTATGCCTCTGGAGCTTCGCGAAGTTGGACCCGCCAACTCCACCTCAACCAAGACGGAATAAAACGTGGCCGAGTTGCCCATGTCGGTAAGTTTTTCTGAGGTCAGGGTGTTGATATTGCTTCCCGTCGGACTCAATTTCGCCCAATTCAACCTCGCCGCGACCACTCCCGCCTGCACCGCTCCATTCACCCGGGCGCGCAACGCCATTTCGCCCCTGCCGTTGAACACTCGCACCGCGTCCCCGTCGCGGATCCCTCGCTGCCGCGCGTCCTTGGGATGAATCTCCAGCAGCCCCGTTTCCTCGAGCTTCTGCACCGAGGGTAAGTTCGAGAATGTCGAATTGAGGAAGTTGTCCGCCTTGCGCGCCAGCAGTTCCAGCGGAAAGGCTCCGCTTCGCCTGCCGTGACGCGACTCCTCCGGAGGCACAAACTCCGCCACCGGGTCGAGCCCCAGCTTGGGGAGTGCCGGATTGTACAGCTCCGCCTTGCCACTCGCCGTCTGAAATCCTCCCTGCGCGAACGGCAAAAACGGCGCCTTCGAATCTTCCGTGCCCTCAAATTTGAGCCGGACCTGTCCCTCGCGCTCCAGCTGCGAACGGCCGATTCCTTGCAGCACCGGGTTTGGCGAGTCCAATGCCAGGTCGATCATCTCGTCGACCGACTCGTTGAAGCAGGCATCCTCAAACCCCATCGCCTTTGCCAGCCCGCGGAACACCTCAACATTCGATCGGCACTCCCCCAGCGGCTCGATCGCCTGGTTCGACATCTGCAGATAGTAGTGCCCGTATGCGGTCTGGAGGTCCTTCTGCTCGAAGAATGTCGTCGCCGGCAGAACGATGTCCGCATAGTCCGTCGTATCGGTAAAGAACTGCTCATGCACCACGGTGAACAGATCGTTCCGCCGCAGCCCACGCACGACGTCGTTATGGTTGGGACACACCGCTGCCGGATTCGAGTTGTACACGAACAGCGCCTTGACCGGCGGATCCGCCAGCGTATTCAGCGCCTTCCCCAGTTCCACCATGTTGACCACGCGTGCCGGCCGCCCCAGCGACGTCTGCATCAGGTCCGCGCGCTCCAGCGCTTCACGCTTCAGCCCATAGGCTCCGCTCAGCGAAAGCTGTAATCCGCCACCGACTTCCTTCCACGATCCTGTGACGCACGGCAGCATCGCGATCGCCCGCGTCGCCATTCCCCCGCCCTCGGAACGCTGCACCCCATAGTTGACCCGAATCGCCGCCGGCCGATGCGTCGCATACTCGATTGCCAGCTTCCGGATATGCTCTGCCGAAATCCCCGTCCACGTCGCCACTTTTTCCGGCGGATATCCCTTGACCTTCTCGCGCAGCGCTTCAAATCCCACCGTGTACTTCGTCACATAATCAGCGTCGTGCAGCCCTTCGCCGATAATGACGTGCATCATCCCCAGCGCCAGCGCCGTATCCGTTCCAGGATTGATCGGCAAATACCAGTCCGCCTGTCTTGCTGTGCGCGTTTTATATGGATCGATGACGACCAGGCGTGCGCCTTGTTGCCGGGCGTGCTTGATGAAAGGCCACAGGTGGACGTTGTTGCCGTGAACATTGGCGCCCCACGCAATGATGTAGCGCGAATGCTGAAACTGCTCCGGCTCGGTGCCCAGCTTCACTCCGGTCACCGATTTCAACCCGGCTTCGCCAGCCGCCGAGCAAATCGATCGCTCGAGCTGCGAGGCGCCCAGCCGATGAAAAAATCGCCGGTCCATCGACGCCCCGCTCAACACCGCCAGCGTTCCGCCGTAAGAATACGGCAGAATCGCCTCGCTCCCGAACTCCGATGCAACCTGCTTGAAATGAGAGGCGATCTCGTCGAGGGCTTCGTCCCAGGAAATCCGCTGAAAATCGCTGGCACCTTTGCTGCCACTTCCCTTCGGCGCAACTCGACGCATAGGGTAAAGAACCCGATCCGGCGAATACACCCGGTCGAGATACTTCATCACCTTCGCACACAAAAACCCGCGCGTTACCGGATGGTCGGGGTCGCCCTGAATCCTCGAAGCACGCCCATCCTCAACCGTAATCAGTACCCCGCAGGCATCCGGGCAATCATGCGGACAGGCGGCATGAACCACTTTCTTCATGACCCTTTGATTATAGGGCCAGAGAAATCGTGTGCCACAAATTCGGCTGGAACGGGGAGCTCCGGACCATACCCTTGTGTGTCTCGACGAGCATGCGCCACCTCTACGATCCGGCTCGCACATTGTGCGCCTGAAAATCGCTTTGGTGCCGTGGCGGCCGCTCCAGGCGGTCCGCCGCCGTTTCTTGCATCTCCGCTAACCACGCGAGCAGAGCCAGCAGCACAAATCCCAAGCCGTTCAGCAAGCCATGAGAATTTGCCATGGCCGGCACGGTGATCCAATCTTTCCCCAAAAACTCGCTCGCGGCGTAGACACTCGCTACCGCAAGTCCCACTCCCACCGCGCAGCACGCAATACGCAGATACCTCCGAGCTGGTCTGCTTCTCAGCCCACCCGCAAACCAGAAGACGATTCCCGCAAACAGCACAAGACTGGCTTCGAAAGCGAGGGCAGCCACGAAACGCAGGAACGGCGAGAACACGAATCCCGCCGCCACAACAAATGGCAGCATCACGACCAGCAGAACAAGCGCTCTCACCCCCGGCAGACGTAGCCCCGATCTTGTCATAGCCTGCAAGCTCACAGCCGCGATGACCGCCGTTGCAAAGCCACTGTAGTGAAAGTGCACCGCTGTCAGCAGAACGATGGGTTCCTGAAACCCCATTGGACGCGCCCCGGCTCGCGACACTACAAACCAGGCCGCCCCCAGAGCCAGGTCTGCATAGGCCAGGCCCAGAATGAAGGTAACCAGCGTCCGGTTCGAACGCTGCCATTGAACAACCCTGGAGAGTGCCAACAACACACACTCCAGAAACCAAAGGAACGCGAAAGCCGCGGAGACGCGCCCTGGCCGAATCCAGAATGCAGCGCAAGCGGCAATCGCAGCCAGAGGTTGGCACAGATGCAGGCGGTCAGCAAGTGGAGTTTGCGGTTGCGGATCAAGCGTTCGCGCCAGCTCCAGGCCCAGCGGCACGATCACTAGCAGGGCGAATAGAAACAGCAATTCGATAATTCCAAGCGGCGCGTGTCGCTGCCCGGCGAGCGCTGCACACGTCGCCCAGATCGCAGCGCCAATCAGGCTGATACTTGCGCTCCATGCGCCTTCTCTTGCGCCAAACATGGGATAAGTCCTCACAACACCGGGTGGATCACAACCCAACCGAAGATTCCGCACAGCGAAACCAGGGCGAGCAAGTACAGCGCGTCAAGTGCCCGGTTAGCCCGGCGCACTTCCGCGTCGTAGTAGAAGCATTGCAGCAAGATTCGCAGCAACCAGAAGCCACCCAGAAAGGCACTCAGGAAACGGCCCAAGGCGCTGCTCCCGGCAAGGTCACGCGCAAATCCGAAGCAAAGCGCGCTGAAAAGCGTGACCACCAGCACAATGTAGACCCAGTGCACATAGAAAATCTGACGCAGAAACGGCGGCACGCTGGCTAGCTTTTCGCGCACCCGAAGCCTTTCCGGCAATGGCATGTTTGCCAGCACAATGCCCGCGTGAATGGCTCCAGCGACCCAAATCAGTCGTAGCGCATTTGCTTCGCTCATTGTCCAGTCACCGGTTTTTGCGCATTTACGAACGCGACGGACGGGGCCGGCACTCGCGGGATAAATCGCCCGAGAATCCAACCCAACATCAGGATCGAACTCAGCAGACCGATCAGCCCCCACCGCAACTCCGCGATTACCGCCAGCAGCAGCGGAACGCCCGGTTCTGCCTTCGGGTCCACCATGATCGCGAAAATCGCCGGCGTCAGCACCACAGTTACGTTCGAGAAGGCGGTCCAGAACTCGGCCCGCTCCGCATTTCCACAAAGCTCCTGCAGTTGTTTCTGCAACGGTTCATGCAGGTAACGGACCACGGTCAGCGCGGCCGCCAGCGTAACCGCCAGCCCACTGACGAGCACCAGAGATGCATTCATCGTCCCTCCTCGACTCGCTTTCTCTGACTCATCACTACAGTAATTTCTGTCTATACAGAAATTACAGACACTTCGCTCGAAAGTCAACCCCGCGATCTTCCCTGGAGTCAGGCAATTGCAGCGATCCGGCTGGCGGTACAGGGCGGTAAAAGGAAAAAGCCGCGCTGCGCGCGGCTTTCCCGAACTTGCTGACGACTGGAGACTGGCGACTGGCGACTGCTACTTGATCTCCATCACTTCCTTCTCTTTCGCCTTGCTCATGTCTTCCATCTTCTTGATCTCGTCGTCGGTCAGCTTCTGGATCTCATCGAGCGCGCGCTTCTCTTCGTCTTCGGTGATTTTCTTGTCCTTCATCGCCTTCTTGATGGCCTCATTGCCATCGCGCCGGATGTTGCGCACGGCCGTGCGATGCTCCTCGAGAACTTTGTGCAGATGTTTCACCATATCGCGCCGGCGCTCTTCGGTAAGCGGCGGCACCGGGACCCGGATAATTTTCCCGTCGTTCATGGGGTTCAGTCCCAGATCGGCCGTGCGGATGGCCTTCTCGATGACCCCCAGGGCTGTCGGATCATACGGCTGTACCGTGATCAGCTGGGCTTCCGGCGCGTGCACGGTGGCTACCTGGTTGAGCGGCATCTGTGTGCCATAGAGTTCGACACTGACCGCATCCAGCATGCGAACCGAGGCGCGGCCCGTCCGGGTCGCCGCCATCTCCCGGCGGAAATCTTCGACCGCTTTCTCCATTCGCGACTTGAGTTGCGCGTAGGTATCCTTCAGTCCCGCGATCGCCGCCATCGTTGCCTGAGCCATAGTCAGTCAGCTCCAGTAGAGGAGGAATCGAAACGAAGAATTATAAACCCAGTCGTCAGTCGCCAGTCGTCAGTCGCTAGCGACCCCCAAGTCGGTAGGGATGCCATGCGTATGCTTTTGCTGACGACAGGGCGGGCGACGGGTGCCCCACGTTTGCACGTTCTGTGCGCAAACAGCTTGCTCTGAGCCGGGTCGAAGGGTGGGATTCCACTGCACTATCCCTCTTGGGATTTTGCCAAAGACCAACGACCGACGACCGCTTCTACGCGCTCACCAGCGACCCGATCTTCTCCCCGATGACCACCTTCCGAATATTCCCCGGCACATTCAGGTTGAATACGATGATCGGAAGATTGTTGTCCTTGCACAGCGAAATCGCCGTCGAGTCCATCACCTTCAGTCCCTGCCGCAGTACGTCCATGTAGGTGATCTCGGTGAACTTCTTAGCATCCTTCACCAGCATCGGATCGGCATCGTAAATGCCATCCACCTTGGTGGCTTTCAAAATCGCGTCGGCCTTGATTTCCATGGCCCGCAGCGAGGCCGCCGTGTCGGTCGAGAAATAGGGATTCCCCGTGCCGCCGGCAAAGATCACCACCCGCCCCTTTTCCAGATGGCGCATCGCGCGCCGCCGGATGAACGGCTCCGCAACCTGGTTCATCTCAATCGCGGATTGCACCCGCGTGTGAACGTCCTGCTTTTCCAGCGCATCCTGCAGCGCGAGTGCGTTGATCACGGTCGCCAGCATGCCCATGTGATCGGCCGACACGCGGTCCATTTCCTTCGCCTGCTCCGCAACCCCACGGAAGAAATTCCCGCCGCCCACCACAATCGCAATCTGGACGCCAAGCGTGTGCACATCCGCCAGTTCCGCGGCAATTTCGTGGACTCGCGTCGAGTCCACGCCAAAGCCCTGGCCCGCCGCCAGCGCCTCACCCGACAATTTGAGCAGGATACGTTTAAAGGCAGTCTTTGACATGAGGTGGAGTTGCAGTCGCGTTCGGGCCCAAACAGATCATTTCAGACCGATGGAGCTATTGGCGTCCTCGCCCGTCGTGCGCCGCAGACCCCCAGAACAACTCCGCGTCCAGAGTCCTCCAGAGGTCCGCCGCTTGCTTCCTGTCGCTAGCTAGTCGGTCCCTGATAGTCGGAACTACTTCGCCGCCGGTGCCGCAGCCTCGCCACCCTCGTCCGGCTTTTGCGTGGTTGCCGCCACGGTCATGCCGGACTCGCCCACCTTGAAGCGGGCGAAACGGCGCACCGCGATATTCTCGCCCAGCTTGCCGATCTTCGCAGCAATCAGCTGACCGATGTTGATGGTTTGATCGCGGATGAAGGGCTGCTCCAGCAGGCAGACCTCCTCGTAGAATTTTTCCATCTTCCCCGCAACCATTTTCTCGGCAATGTGCGGCGGCTTGCCGCTGGCCACGGCCTGCGCCAGAAAAATGTCCTTCTCGCGCTCATAGGCCTCGGGCGTGACGTCTTCCTTGCGCACGAACTTCGGATCGCTGGCCGCAATATGCATCGCGATGTCATGCACCAGTTCCTTGAAGTCGTCGGTGCGCGCCACAAAGTCGCTTTCGCAGTTCACTTCCACCAGCACGCCGATCTTGCCTCCGGCGTGGATGTAGCTCGCCACCGAGCCCTCGCTGGTCGCGCGTCCCGCCTTCCTTTCCGCCACCGCGGTGCCGCGTTTGCGGAGCAGAACAATGGCCTGCTCAATGTCGCCCTTGGCCTCGGCCAGGGCTTTCTTGCAATCCATCATCGGCGCCCCGCTCTTGTCGCGGAGCTCTTTTACTTGTGCTGCCGTAATATTCACGGTAGTTGTGCCCATTTTCTTAAGATTGTCCCTTCTTCGATGCCTGATCCCCACCCGGCGATGCCAACTGCCCGGTCTCGCCGGCTCCCCTCGGAATGCTCCCGATAAAATTCGACCCGCGGCGTTCTGACGCGCGCGGGTCCGAAATCTGTAAACCAGTTCCGTTTAAAACGTCTGGCTTTCGACCTGCGGAACCTCGTCGGCGACGTCTTGCGCGGCCGACGGCGCCTTCTTTGTCCCGCCACCTAGCACGTCTTCCATGCTGATATCTTCGCCGCCCGGCTCGCCTGCCGTCTCTGCCGACGCCTCTTGCGCCGGTGCGGATTCCGCCGCGGCACTGGCGGAAACTGCCGCCGCCAGTTCATGCTGCTGCTTGTCGGTCGCCAGCTGCGAACCCTCGACAATCGAATCCGAAATCTTCGAGGCAAACAGCCGGATCGCCCGCAACGCGTCGTCGTTGCCCGGAATCACGTAATCCACTTCGCTCGGATCGCAGTTCGTGTCCACCACGGCGACCACCGGGATCCCCAGCTTGCGCGCCTCGCGCACGGCAATCTGCTCTTTGTTCGAATCGATCACGAAGATCGCGTCCGGCAGCCGCGACATGTTCTTGATGCCTGCCAGGTTCGCCTGCAGGTGCTTCCGCTCGCGCTCCAGCTTGATCACTTCTTTCTTCGGCAGCAGCTCGTAACGGCCATCGGTGGCCATATCATCGAGTTCCTTCAGCCGCTTCACCGATTTCTGGACCGTGACCCAGTTGGTCAGCAGCCCGCCCAGCCACCGCTGGTTCACATAAAACATGCCCGCGCGCCCCGCTTCTTCTGCGATCGCGTCCTGGGCCTGGCGCTTGGTCCCCACGAAGAGCACAATCCTCCCCTCGGACGCCAGATCCTGCACAAACTTCGACGCCTCTTTGAACATCTTCAGCGTCTTCTGCAGGTCGATGATGTAAATCCCGTTGCGCTCTCCGAAGATGTATTCCTTCATCTTGGGATTCCAGCGCTTCGTCTGGTGCCCGAAGTGAACTCCTGCTTCGAGCAACTCCTTCATGGTGATGTTAGCCAATTAACCTCCTGTTAAGTCTGCATCGAAAGATCAGGTTTCAACGTTTCAAAGTCCCAACATTTCAAGGTCTTTGAAACCTTGAAACTCTGAAACATTGAAACTTCTCTTCCGATTGCCATTCCCGTCCCCGCGCCGCGAGGCACGAGAAGAATTGAACACCAAAAACAAGGTTTCAAGGTTTCAAGGTTTCACATGTTTCAAGGCTCCGAGCGGCCGATGCCACTTTGAAACCTTGAAACTTTGCCACCTTGAAACCTGCACTTCTAGCGCTTGCTGAACTGGAACCGCTTGCGAGCGCCCTTCTGCCCGTATTTCTTGCGCTCTTTGCCGCGCGAATCGCGCGTGACCATGCCCTCGGTCTTCAGCTTCTTGCGCAGCTCCGCGTTGAATTGCATCAAGGCACGCGCAATCCCGAGCTTCATTGCATCGGCCTGCCCGTTGACGCCCCCGCCCGAAACGTTGGCGACGACGTTGAATGTGCCCGCTGTGTCGGTCGACAGCAGTGGTTGCCGCGCGCTGGCCCGCTGCGCTTCCGTCACAAAGTACTCGTTGAACGCACGGCCATTCACCTTGTAGTCGCCGCTGCCTGGACGCAAATAAACGCGCGCCACCGAAGTCTTCCGCCGTCCCGTACCGTAGTATTGAACTGTTTCAGCCATTAGCCTTTAGCTGTTAGCTCTTAGCTTGCCGGATCAGAGCCAACGTTTGTGCCTTTCCTCAAAATCTGCGATTCCGAAAAACTCGCAACCATTCGGCTTCAGCTAAGAGCCAAAAGCTAATAGCTAAAAGCTGCTTTTCTACACCAGCACCCGCGCTTCCGGCTTCTGCGCCTCGTGCGGATGCTTCTCGCCGCGATACACCTTCAACTTGGTGAACATCTGCTTGCCTAATTTCGACTTGGGAAGCATGCGCGATACAGCATCCTCAATCACCAGCTCCGGCTTCCGGTCAAAGCGCTTGCGGAAATCTTCCGACCGCAGTCCGCCCGGATATCCCGTGTAGTGGTGATACGCCTTCTGCTCCGACTTCATGCCCGTCACCTTCACCTTTTCGGCGTTGATGACGACGACGTGGTCACCGGTATCAAGGAACGTGGTGTACTTGGGGTTTTCCTTCCCCATCAGGATGCGGGCCACCTGCGAGGCCAACCGGCCCAGCGTCTGCCCTGACGCATCCACGACATACCACTTGCGCACAATTTCCCCCTCTTTGGGGAAATAGGTTGACATCGAAACTCTCCCAGAAATTAAAACAGCTATGAAGACCGCTGAGTGCCACCAGGCGCCGAACGCGCAGAGGTATCAGGCGGGCAAACGCAATACTTCCGAAGCTTTAAAGATAGCCTAGTCGCCGAAAGATTGTCAACGAAATGCTCGGGTTACGCCTGTAAGTCGAACCTCGACTAGGGAGTTTACTCGTACGCTAATGCCTCAATCGGATCCTTCTGCGCCGCCCGATACGCCGGGTACAGCGCCCCCAGTATGGCCCCGATAATCGCAATCAGCGTCGTCTTCAGGATCCATCCCCCGGTCACGATCACTCGAATCGTCGGAATCTTCTGCGCAATCCCTGCGCGCGCCACCAGGCTGATCAGGATGCCCAAAATGATGCCTCCCAACGCCAGTATCATGGTTTCCCTCAAAATCACATTCACGATGTAAAACTTCGACGCCCCCATCGACTTCAATATCCCGATCTCCCGCGTCCGCTCCATTACCGCCGTATACATCGCCTGGAAAATCACGATGAATCCAATCGTCACCGAGATCGCGATCACCACGTTCAAAAACGTCCCCAGCCCGGGATAATTCTTAGGCGTGAGCATGGACAGGTAGTAGTTCATCGAACTCGCCACGTGCCGCTCCATGCCTGGAACCTGCTTGATCTCGTTCACGACCGTCTCGGCATTCGCCGGATCATCCAGCTTCAAATAGAAGATCGATGCCTTGTCTTTCGACCCGTTCAGGTCCTGCAACGTCCCAATCGGCAGAAACTTCCGCGCGCCCTTTCCCGCGGCAACAATCCCGGCCACCCGAAACTCGTGGTTCAGGATTTCCATCTTGTCGCCAACCTTGATGTGCTTGGCTTGCGCCAGAATGTCGTCGATCAGAACATCGTCCGGCCCCTGAAACGGCCCGCCTTGCAGAAACCGGAACGGCCCCAGCGCCTCATAGCTCTTCAAATCGATCCCGGCGATGACCTCGAGTGCCCCGTTGGTCGAAACCTGCGTAATCACCGGGGCCACCGCCACCACATGCGGCAGCTTCGCCAGCACATCGCCAATCTTGATCGGCATCGGTGCCCCGGAAAGCCCCACAAGATAAGACGACCCCGGCGGCATCACCACCACATCCGCGCCGATGCCCGCCTGCCGCTGCTTGGAATCATTCACCATCCCCAACGACAGCCCCACGATCAACAGAATCAGCGTCACCTCCAGCGCGACCGCCACAATGCTGATCAGCGACCGCACCGGCCGGTGCACCAGATTCCCGACAATCATTTTGTTCATCATAGAAATTCGTTCATCATGGAAAACCGCAGCGCTTCGCGATGAGCCTGTAACTTCTAACTCGATTCAGTCCTGCATTGCGATGGTATCAGCGAGCGCCTTCACCCCCTGCGAAAAACCATCTTAGAACGAAAACCGACTGTAGCGCCGGCGGCCCGCCGGCTGTCGCGAGGCCGGGGTCCCCAGCAAGCGTTTTTGGCTTGCTGGGGTAGGAGGGCATCTTGCCCTCGCCCGCGGCTCAAAAGCCGCGACGGCGTCCAGCAACTGCGCCGCGAAGCGGCGCAAGAATAAAGCCCACGGCGCAAGCCGTGGGTAAACCGCACCTCACCTCGAACAGCCCCGAAGGGGCGCAAGAAACGACTCCCCCCGCACCTTTAGCCCTGCCTTATCCCGCTTCCCTAATTCGAACTGCTCGTGCCCGCAGCATGCGCGTGATCCCCCTTTTCTCCCAGCCGCACGACCTCCGCTCCCGGCGGTTGCTCCAAATCGAACTGTTCATCCGTAAGCGGCTTATTCAGCTCCAGCCTCAAGACGTTGAACGTGATGTCGTATTCCTCTTGTGGCCGCTCAATTTCCGTCTGCGCCGGAAACTGGATCCCATCGTATTCCTTGTAGTCCCCGTAGCGCACATCGGTCTCCAGCGTCCCCTCTTCGCTAAAAATCTGCTGCCGGTGCGGCTCGAGGTCGGTGCGGCTGATGATGATCTTCCGCGACAGAAACCACCCCACCTTCCCTTTCCGCACCACCAGGACTTCATAGTCGGGCTGCTCGTACTGATGTCGCTTCGCATCCAGCACCGTCTCATACCCGTTCTCGAGCACCGCGATCTCCTCCGCGTCGACCGCGCGAATCAACAGTGCCTCATAAATGTTCTGCGGCCGGATGTTCTCGAACGGCTGCTTCGGATTCGGTGTCGCCACATCGTTGCGGCCCACGATGAACCGGTTCTTCGGAGGAATCCACAGCTTGAATTCCTTGCCGTCGCTCACCATGTCGAACGCCCGGTTCCTGACGATCGGCAGCAACCCGATCATGCGCAGCATCGCCGGCTTGCGCGCCAGAATGTAGCCGCGGATTTCCTTGTAGTCGGTGACCTTCCCCCGGTTCGCTCCGCCCACCGACGTGTCGATGTCCACCGTCGCCTGCAGCGTGCGGATTCGTGCCGCCTGCAGATTGATCGCGTCGACCAACTCCTGCTGCGTTGCCGACTTCAACGGCGCAGTACTCAACTTCCGCTCCACCCTGCGCGAGCGGAACAGGCAACCGGTCAGGGGAAGTGTCACCAGAAACAACAGAATCACTCGGCCTGGTGGGAGACGAACCATCGTAGCGTGAGATTGAGTATAACGTGCCAGAGTTGCACGAATGTTCGAACTCTGCCTCCCTCTCAGTCAGCCTGAACGTGTAGCCGGGTGCGCGTCTCGACATAAGGCACCCTTTTGCAGTGCCTTTCCTCAAAGCGCATGGGACTTGGCCCATCTGAGGGACGCCCCTAAGGCGAATCGTGATTGCATCGATGAGAACGTCAGCAGGCAACTGGGAAAAGTGACAGGAAAAAATCGTAGCGCCAGCAGCCTGCCCCCGAGCGAAGCCGCCTCACGACCGTAGCGCCGGCGTCCCGCCGGCTGTCGTGAGAGCTTGCCCTGAGCTTGTCGAAGGGGCATCTTGCCCTCACCCTCGCTGATTTTCAGAAGAGCAAGCCTCGTGCGCGCATCCCGACGCCTACGGCCGGTGCAACGCTCGCCGAAACGCGGTCACGTTCCGGTTGTGTTCCTCAAGACTCTTGGCAAACCGGTGGTGCCCGTTCCCGTCGCTGACAAAATACAGATATTCGCTGACCGCGGGATGCATCGCCGCTTCCAGCGCGCTTTTCCCGGGATTCGCAATCGGCCCCGGCGGCAGCCCGGGAAACCTGTAGGTGTTATAGCGGGAATTGGTCTGCAGGTCCTGGTGATGCAGCGCGCCCTGATACGTGTTCGTCAGTAATTCCGCATAGATCACGCTTGGGTCCGCATCGAGCGCCATGCGTTTTGTCAGGCGGTTGTAGTAGACGCTGGCCACCAGCGGACGCTCTTCCGGTGCTGCCGTCTCTTTCTCGACAATCGACGCCATGGTGACCGTCTGCTGCACATCGTTCGACAGTCCGATCGCCGTTGCCACCTGCTGGAAGTGATGCACCATCACGGCCGCAATGTCGTGCATGCTCTGCGTGCGCGTGAATTCGTAGGTATCCGGAAACAGGTAGCCCTCGAGCGACGTGGCCCCGGGCGCCAGATCGTGAACCAGGTCCACCTCGCTGCGCGCGACCTTCAGGAAATCATCCCTGCTCCCCAGCCCCGCCTGCTCGACCGCCTGCGCGATGTCGAACATGGTGAATCCCTCGGGAATCACCACCGTGTGCGTATAGATATCGCCGCGCGCCAGCCGCCGATGAATCTCGATGATGTTCGCCGCCTTTTCGAACCGGTATTCCCCCGCCTTCAGCGTCCGCCCGCGGTGGAAGTAGTGCCACACCAGAAATGCTTTGTCGCTTCGGATGACGCCTGCCGCCTTGAGTTCCTCGGCAATTTTTCGCGTCGTCAACCCGCTGCGTAGCAGCACGAACGTCTGCCCGCTCGGAGCGCTCGGCGTCAGCACACCCCACCCCAGCCACGCGCCAAAGCCGAGTCCGAGGAGCAGCAGAAATGTCAGAAGTTTTCGCAATTTGCCAGTAGTTTAGATGACCTTGCCAGGTTTCCGGTCCACCCGTTCGGCCGATGAACCCTGGTAAGCAGCACCCCAGGCAGCCACGCCGATCGCCATGGTGTGCACGAAACCACCGGCGTAAATGATTGAGCCTCCCACTCCCCTTCCGAGGGGAGTTCGAAGTAGTAATCATGATCGAGGTTGCGATCGCAGAGATGGTTGTTCCTGACCCGTAACGATTGGCAGCCAGCCCAAGGTTGGTCTGGCAAACCTCCACTAGAGCGAACTGGCGCTCGTCCTTGAATCAAATCCTGCTCGCCGGGTGCCCCACCCTTCCCGCGTTCTGTGCGGGAGGGTGGGATCGCAAGTCTCATCCGCACTCGGGTCTTGCCGACTAGCTCGATGCCCCGGGTTCGCGTCCACTCTTTGGACGCTAACCTGGGCTTCTCAGCTGCATTCACGTAGCTACCGCTTCGCATCGAAAGTGACCGTTTCGTATCAGGGCTTCGTATGAGGGCGTGCCTTCAGAACCTGCCCTGAGCGGAGTCGAAGGGCGTGTCGTACACTCCCAGCCAAAGATGGCGGCTTCACAGACTGCGGAAAAACCACTGTAGCGCCGGCGTCCCGCCGGCTGTCGTGAGGGCATCTTGCCCTCGCCGTGCAGGTTCGTATCAGGGCACGCGCCTTCGGGCGTGCCGCACAGACCGGCCAAAGATGGCGGCTTTAAGCCGCTGCAAGTGTCGCTAATTCGCCCCAACGGCTGTTCATCGATCCGCAGACGCCTGCCATCGGCCAAGATGTGCGAATGGCCTGCGCCACGATGATCCTGCTCGCACCCGTTCCTTTGTTACCGACGTAATACCGCACCTTCTTTCGACACAAGAAGCTCTGGCGTATCCACTTAAAATCATCTCATTACGCACCCAGCAACATTCGCCCGCAACTTGGGTTTGCACATCCCAGAGTGCCTCCCGTTCCAAGGTAAATGGTTGTGCCCACATCCCCTCGCCTCTGCCTGGCCGCAGAGATTCATCCTCAAGAAGCCAGGGGCGAATGGGCAGGAGGAACCTCAATGCGTACTCTACGTCTTGTCTGGCTCGCTCTTCTCATCCTGATTATTCCAGCTTCCTCTTTCGCGGGTGTTCTCATTTCCGTGAACATCGCCCCACCCGTGCTGCCCGTTTACGCGCAGCCGCCTTGCCCCGGTGACGGTTACATCTGGACGCCCGGCTACTGGGCCTACGGCCCCGAGGGCTACTACTGGGTTCCCGGCACATGGGTCACACCCCCGACAGTGGGTGTCCTCTGGACGCCGGGTTACTGGGGATGGGGCAATGGCGTGTACCTATGGCACGCAGGCTACTGGGGACCGCACATCGGCTTCTATGGTGGAGTGAATTACGGCTTCGGCTATTTTGGCGCCGGCTATGAGGGTGGCTATTGGAGAGATCGCCACTTCTACTACAACCGCACCGTGAACAACGTGACCATCACCAACGTTCACATCTACAAGAAGACCGTCATCAACAACGTCACCGTGAATCGCATCAGCTACAACGGCGGCCACGGCGGAATTGACGCCCGACCGACGCGCGAACAGGAAATGTGGGGCCGCGAACACCATTTCGAACCCACCCACCTGCAGCGTGACCACGAGCGGGGCGCCAGCCGCAACCGCGAGTTTCTGGCCTCTGAGAATCATGGCCGGCCTGCAGTCGCCGCCACCTCGCGTCCCGGAGAATTCCGGGGCCCCAAGATTGTCCCGGCCCGCGCCGACAGAGGCCCTAACGGTCGCCCGGAAAATCGTCCCGTGCCGCGTCCGAATGGAAATGTGCACAACGATCGTCCGATGCCGCGCGAGGAGATGCACGGCAGCCGCCGCCCTCAACCCGATTACAATGCTCGCCGCAATGAAGTTCCGCGTCCCGGCAATTCCCGGCCCGAAAACGCCGGACCGCGCGACAATGGGCGTGGACACGAGAGCCCTGCTCCGCGTGACAACGGACGAGGGCATGACAACGCCGCTCCGCACGGCAACGGAGGCCCGCATGAAAACGCGCCTCACCAGGAGAACGAAGGGCATTCCGATCGCGGGCACGATCGCTAACAAATCTGAAATCAACGATCCAACGACTTTGGCACGACCTTTTCAGGACGCCGGTTGCTGTCGACCCATCATTCAAGCCAGTTGCGCGAGTTGACTGCGCTCTTCACCAATAGATAACGGTTGGTAGCAGGCATTTGCACCAGCGTGCGCCTTTTGTTCGCCAAGATCCGGGGCAATGCGTGTAATCCCGTTTCGCCAACTGCCTCCGACACCCCACACGTTGACTGGGTTCTGTATGATGACGGGATACCTGGCAAACCTGGGGGACCAACACTTGTTTCGCAAGATACAACTGAGATGCCCGGCCTTCCGAAATCGTCGCGACCGAATCAGCGACCCTTAAAGGAGTGTCATGCGAATTCTGCTTTACAACCCTGACAACGGGGTCACCCGCAATTTCATGCCCCACCTCTGGATGTTCTTGCTGCAAGCCCTCACCCCTGCCGGACATGAAGTCCTGCTGGTCGATGGCAATGCCCAGCCGATGGACGAAAACCAAATCGCCCAATTCGTTCGCGACCAGAACATCGGACTGGTTGGTATCGGGGCCATGACCAGGATGGTCGCCAGAGCATATCGCATGGCCGACGCGATTCGGGCGACCGGAGTTCCGGTGGTCATGGGCGGCCCGCACGTGACCGAAGAGGCCGACGAAGCTCTCGGCCGCGACGGCCGGCCCCGCCATGCCGATGCCGTTGCCCTGGGAGAAGCCGATGAGACCTGGCCGCAAATCGTCGAAGATGCGGTTCGCGGTGAGCTCAAGGAAATCTACGCGCCGGTGGATGCTATGGGCAAGGAGCACAAGCCTCCCCTGAATCCCTATCCCACCATTCCATGGGACAAGCTTGATCTAAGCCAGTTCAATCTCGTGCCCAAGTTGATGCACCCGTTGCTCAAGAATTTCCGCGAGGGCTGGGGATCCTTTCGCATCGTGCCGGTTGAATCGGGACGAGGCTGTCCTTACGGCTGCGAATTCTGCACGGTCACCGGATTCTTCGGTGACTCCATTCGCTTCCGCACCAACGAAAGTGTCGTCAACGAATTGCTCCTGCTGAAAGCCCGCGCCCGCAAAGAGGGAGGCCAGATCGCGGTTTTCTTCATCGACGACAACTTTGCCATCAATGTAAAACGCACCAAATCTCTGCTGCGTGACATCATCGCCGCCAAAGCCCAGGTCTTCTGGGTGGCGCAGATCAGCGCCAATCTTCTGCGCGACGAAGAACTGGTTGATTTGATCGCTGCTTCTGGAGGCAAGTGGATCTTTATCGGCATGGAGTCGGTCGATCCGGTAAATCTGAAGAGCGTGAATAAAGGATTCAATCATCCCGAAGAGTATGCCGCCGTGCTTGAGCGTCTGGCAAAACGCAATATCTACGCGATCACTTCGTTCATCTTCGGCATGGATAACGACACGCCGGGAGTCGCCGAACGCACCCTTCAGCAAGTCCGCACCTGGCCTCCAGGGCTGCCCATCTTCGGACTGCTCACCCCCCTTCCCGCAACGCCTTTATACAAGCGCCTCGAGGCAGCCGGGCGCCTCACCCGCCCGCAGCACTGGCTGGATTTCGTTCCCTTCACCATGGCGCACACTCCCCTGAAGATGACCATCGAAGAAGCGCATGCCGAAATGAACTACGGCTGGGCTCTCTCCTACAGCCCGGAAGCCCTGGCTCAGGCAGTTGCCGCGCTCGACGATCAGCATGTGGGGGATCGCGTCAATATCTTCCTGGCGCGTCTTTGTTTTCGCGGAATCTATTTCCCCATGATGGGGAAGTCATCGTGGCTGCGGGTCGTGGTCGAGAACCGCCAAACGATTCTGAAACTGTTCAAACAGGGAGTATCCCGATGGATGCTCCCGCGAAATTCTGCCCGCCAGGATTCCTTTGACGTGGCAACCCCCAACCCCAGCGGCCAAGCCAACGCTTAGTAGCAGGCCATGAAGGAAAACGGGCGAAAACAAATTTCCGGAAGAGCTGTGCCCCACCCGGTCGAAGAGCTGTGCCCGACTTTCCCGGGTGCCCCACCCTTCCCGCGTTCTGTGCGGGAGGGTGGGATCGCAAGTCTCATCCCTACTCGGATCTGGCCACCGAGCAACGACCCCGTTTGGCTGAAGACGAGCGACTAACGACCGCTCTACTTCCCTTCAGCCGACTGTAGCGCCGGCGTCCCGCCGGCTCGGTGCCCCAGGTTCGCGTCCGCTCTTTGGACGCTAACCTGGGGTTCCCAGCTGGATTCACGGGCTACGGCCGCGCATCGAAAGTTACTAATTCGTACCAGGGCTTCGTATCAGAGCGCGCGCCTTCAGAGCCGGGTGCCCCACCCTTCCCGCGTTCTGTGCGGGAGGGTGGGGATCACAGTCTCATCCCTACTCGGAGCCGACGAGTGCGGACCGATCACTCAGCGTGATCCCGAACCAGCTAGCCGTTGGTATTCGATCGTCTTATGTTACGTCTGTGCCCGGCACGTGCCCTCTTCTCATTCGCGCGCCTTTGTTCAAAGCGCCGGTCTGGGGTGTGCTCCGGCGAAGCATGCCTTGTGGACTTCCCCTCACCCTCTCCCGCCGGAGTCGAAACCACGCTGGCTCCAGGAGCAACCGGTGGGCTTATGGTCGAGCTTACCGCGCCAAGCGATGCACCGCCTTGCGTCTGCACTACCGCGCTTTTTTCCTGTGATTCCATTCGACCCTCTTTCTACTGGATTCTTCCGCCTGCGTTCACGCCCGCCGGTACGATTTTGTGCCAGGCGGGTGTCCTTCGTAACAACCGTCACGCGGATCTATCAATTTTCGATCGATTGCGCTTACTTTCCCGAACTTGTTCCGGGGTAAAAGCGCATCCGCAAGTACCACATCTCCACGACGACAGCCTTGCCTCCGATACCGGGCCGCCGTTCACGCCCGGCGATCGGCTTGGACGTACTGCGAGCACTAACTCCCCGTCACACTCCGGACATTGACGTTCAAGCATGGTGGATGGGGATAGAGTCAGGACTCTGCTTTTCTCCCCCACCTCATAACGACTCGCTGCCCGGTGTGCGATCGGTGATGGAGGCAATGGTAAGCCGCGGCGGCGTCTTGAGCAGCCTCAGCGAAAATCCGAACAGGAGTAGCGTCGAGACGTTGAGGACCATTGCCACGCTGGCGGAGAATCCGACTGGAACGACAGGGTTGAACATACACGCCACCGCACCGAAGGCAAACATCCAGCGATATTCGCTCATCGCCGCTGCCTGGAACACCACCACTGCGGCCCCTGCCGCGACCAGGAATCGCAGCACCGCGAACAGCTCCGGTGGTTGGAGCCCCCGGAAGACTGGCAGCGAAAGAATACCGAGCAGCGCCGCGCTTGCAATCCACTTCATGAATGTCGTAAGCATAGGAGTCCTCTTTGTGTTCCCATGACCCGGACAGAGATCAGCCAGGTTCAGGCGCTCGTCCGTGCTGGCTCGCGCCGAGATAGATCAACCCCGCCCGCCCCACCGTTTGCGTGTCCTTTTCTGTTCGCGCACCATAGCAATTAGGAAACAAATACCCACCGCGAACAGCAGTGTCACGACGACAGCGAGATATTTTTCTGTGGTGTCCAATTATCCGCCTCGCATCTGCATCTCGGCAGGGTGCGGTGAGTCAACCCTCTACTGAGTTTTTGCTTTGGCCACATCGACCTTTAGAGTGCGTCCACCCACATTGGCCCCGGTGAGGGCGGCACAGGCTTTGTCAGCTTCTAGAGGATTAGTCATTTCGACAAAAGCGAATCCGCGGGGACGTCCCGTTTGTGTGTCGATTGCGATGTTCACGCGCTCGACCTCTCCATGTGTCTCAAACAAAGCTCGGAGTTCGTGCTCAGTCGTGGTAAATGCGAGATTGCCAACGTAAAGGTTCTTCATAGTATTTTCCTCGTTGAGTGATGCAGATCGGGTGCTGAGTTTTCATCCACTGCAGCGATGGAGTCCAACTCGACGTCCTTCGCAGGCGCAGCCGATGCCCCCTTCGCGTACTTCCGCTCGGCTAAGGGCCTCAAGCCCGCGCCCCCTCAGCCAACCCTTGACCCACCTGCCATGCTCGGGGATGTTCAAGAAGGTGGCTCTGCTGAATGTGGCGCGAATGTGCCGACACCGTGACATAGGGTACGCCCAGGAAATGTCGCTCCACGATGCCGGTGACTTCGAGACAGTTAAAGTGGTCGCCGCGGATCTTGGAGAAAATCTGCCGCAATGCTGACCGGACGTTGCTCTCCTTGATCGAGCCCAAGGCGCTGGCTGTGATGGTGCCCGCCATGAAGAAAGAATTCCATCCCGCGGCACGGACTTTACGGTCCAGGGAAAAGCCATTGACTGCCCGAATCACGCTCCAGCTCTGAGAATACGCGTCGGTCTGCAACCTTAAACGCCCACACATGAGAGGGCGATCCTGCATGAGAATGGTCCCAATTCGAATATCGGAAATCACGGCCTTTTCCTCGGAAACAGAGAGGCCCCGAGGACGGGCCACCAGGCGCCGTCCCCAAGACCCATGCATGAACTGGTTAAGCGGATACTCCCACGGTCTTTTGCAGGGTGGAGCTGATCACATCCGAGACCCGGACTTTGGGCGTTCCGTCCAACATCTTTTCCAAGCTCTTCAGAACTTCCGGATAGCCAGTGCTGTTATAGGCTTCGGCATGCTCCTTCGTATCCCACAGACTGATCGCGACCACGTCGGTTCCACCAGCAGTGGCAAACGTTATTTCGTTCTGGAACCCCTTTTGCTTCCGTAGGATGGGAAGCACACTCGTGTCGAAAGTCTTGGTGAAATCGCTGAGCGTATTGGGCTTCAGATGAAGAGCTACATTGCGAGCGAACATTGTCAACCTCCATGGATTGATGGGTAATCTAAGGGCGGGGGGACTTCAGATAGGCTGACTTAGTTCAGGAAACCTGAAAGAGCGGAAGAGGAAGCTCACTCACCCTCGACCCTAGTCTCATTGCATGGAACTGTCAATCCGGTGTACTCGTCCAGTGGATAGGTGACACTTTTCATTCTTTTCGTTGGGATGAGTTCTGGCGGAGAAACTGGAGAGGGGTTAGGTAGCCGAGAGCCTGGTGAGGGCGGACGGTATTGTAGATTTTTTCTCAGTGGCGGAGTTCGCGGTTGACCTGGTTCATCTCCAGCCGGGTGCCCCACCCTTCCCGCGTTCTGTGCGGGAGGGCGGGTTCGCCGGGTGCCCCATCCTAACGTCGCGTCCTTTGCGACGTTAGGGTGATTCCACGAACCCGTCGGTCTTGAGATTTTCCCAAGCCTCTCCGGCTGCTCCGTGAACACGAACCCCCACTCTCCCGAGCAAGGCCGGGTGCCTGTAGATGATCAAGAGGTTGTACCTGGTTCGGAGCGGCTGATGGGCGGCTGGTAGTGAAGGCTACCATGAGGAC